>Ga0265301_10001482_pt1 | contig 30457 bp, 55 predicted proteins | sample AusTroGonzalo_MG_2_FD_193488 | JGI IMG/M metagenome (GOLD analysis project Ga0265301, IMG submission 193488) | Bovine rumen microbial communities from tropical cattle in Woodstock, Queensland, Australia - Gonzalo_04 | ecosystem: Host-associated > Mammals > Digestive system > Stomach > Rumen ... | reverse complement strand
CGATGTAAATACACATTTCAAAGCATGGTTTAAAACAACTACATATCCCAATGATGGAGATATTTTAGATAACCCTATCATACCTGAATATATAGTAATCAATGCTGGAAATGTAATGTCAAATGGCAGATATTTGAATGCCGTTCAAAGTTGGTTTCAACTTCCGCAAAATCTTGAAAATGCAGATAGAATTTATTGTGTTCAAGTAAATACCGTTGCTAATTTAGTTGGATATAGGGTTTTTACCTCAAATGACCTTGTTTTTACGGAAGATAACATTACTTTCAATATTCCGATATGTAGATTAATTGTTGGTGGTGCTTCAGCTGTTGGTGTTCAACAACTCATTATAGGTGATTTTTGCTTTGCATTAGATGATAAAAAAGTAAAATTGAATAGTGCAGATGAAATACCTAATTTCCTTGAAGAAAAAATAAAAATTCCTACTACTGATTTTACAAGTTTGGATGCTGAAAATCAATCCTTTTATTCAGCTTATCCGAATAACAGCTATATCAAAGCAATTCGTTTTTCAGATTCAAGTAATTTCTCCATGAGTTCAATAAGTTCAGCTGAACTTTCTACATATTGGGATCAAGTTTATTGGGGCTATAAAGACATTCCAAATTGGAGCGGTAACAGTTCAAGCAGTTCAAATTTACAGACCATCTATAATGAAAATTCTGTATTGAAATGGTTTGACTATGGAAAGATTAGAATAAATAGTTCTGACCCTTCACCGGATTTTTTAGATTCTAAAATCACAGTAGGACAATTTTTATATAAAGCTATTGATACTGAAAACTTTAAATGGAAAATCTGGACAAGAGCTTTAAAGCAAGGTTTCAACATAACTTTAACAGATGGAAAATAGAATGATGATGATTAGAAACCTTATGTAAAATTAGACTGTTATAAAACTACTTGTCATGGACTTTCAGGGATAAAATGCGATTAGACAAAAACAGACCAAAACCATACACTTTCTTATAATATTTCGATTGATTATCCTAATTTTGCATTGGAAATAGATTCAAGTATTTCAAGTTTATTAGCTCTTGAAAAATCAGCAGGTGGAATAAAGATAAAATCAGCTTTACAAGGTAGTGGTTTAATGGCGGTTTCTGGTGGAAATATTACCCTCATACCCGCCCCTTCAAACGGCAATGCAGTTTTAGCTTGCTCAAACGGTGTGTTTAGTTGGCTTCCCTATGCGGATTGTGATTCTGCTTGTTCAAGTGCTTCAAGTGCGGTAAGTTGAGGTGAAAACATGAGTTTTTGGATGAAATGCGGAAAACTCCTCACAAACAGTGGTGGAACGCTTATAAACTGCAGAACATGCCCTTGTGGATATTATGGACTTTTTGTTTTTGTTTCAAGAAGCATAGACGGCCCAAACGGCAATCCAAACCCTTGCTATACACCTGGTATATCTGTTTAGCCGTATGAGGTAATCAACGGTAAAATTCAGTTCAACGGCTCAATGGATGTTGATTGGTATGGATGTATTGAAATCAATGTTCAACAGGATCAAAAAGGGCGTGTGGGGTATGTCAAGGGTTGCTCTGAAGTGTGGAATGAGTGTGTGTAGTGGGATGAAAATTGGGAAAACTGCCTAAGATATTAGCCGTATTACTGGGGTTGTTATGAAATCGAAGTTTATCGAATTGGTGCTTGCTATGAAGATTTGAACGAATTTAAGGCGTTTGTTTACTCCAAATGTTCTAATATTACTCCCCCTTATCCTAATTTATGGCAAACCTCTTACGGCTATAAATATACATCTTCTGAGGCAAGAAACTGCATTTATAAAGACTGGGATTTATCGCAAGATTCATGGTATAGTTATGCTTATTTTCGATATGTTCCAAAAGCAAATTTTCACTGGACTAGATACGATAACAGCTTATTTATTGAGCTTGATTCACAATATGGACATGATGTTGAAATCGGTAGATATTATTGGTGTGATGGTAATTGTAGAGCTTATGACGCTGATTACAACTGTACAGATTGTGATGGAACATTGAGAGAAGAAATTTATTATGATTGGGTTATGGATGGAAATTGTCATGCCATTTATCAACCCGCTTGGGGCGGTTCACTAAAATATCAGTATGAATGGCCCTTATGTGAAAGAGCAAATAATTAGCCATAGTGTAAATGTATTGATGCTTTTACCTCAGCTTCAACTGCTGGTATAAGCTCGATTAACAACAAAATTGATGAGATTTTAGCCGATAAAAATTAGTATTGGGTTGGATAGGATAACACTACATCTTCAGGTTGTTTCAGCAAGAATTATAGTAGCAAATTTTAGCCGAATGAATGTTGGGCTTCATGGTGGATTGAAGGATTAAACAGAAAATGGACTTATTACGGAAAAGTTAAAATTTAGAAGTGGGATAACAGAGTTACATATCGTGGAGTAAAAATTAGAATAACTGCTTATCAAAATGATGGTGGTGGTGATAGTGGAACAAGCAGAAATTATCCTTTATCTGTAAATCACCAAACTACATATATTTACAACAATACATAGATGGAATGTCCGTGGGGAACTGAAATTGAATTTCCTATTGCAAATAACATGATTGGGTGGAGTTTATATAATCAACCTTATTGTATAAATTTCGGTAATTATGAATATCCGAGATATTTTCCCTATGATAGCGGTTGTGAATATTCTTCAACAGTTCAAATCAATATTGAAATAATTGACATATTACAATAAAATAAATTGGAGATATAAAAAATGCAATCAATGAAATGTTTTTAGTGCGCTTTGAAACATACTGCAACAGCTTTAAGTTTTGGTAAAGAAATTTTATCTGGTCATGGTGAAGGTGCAGATTTAGACCATCGAATAGATTTTTTAGGTGAATTAACAAACCTTGAACAGCATTTGAAATTATTAGATGAAAATTTATCCATATAGGTTAAAAATTATAGATAGATGATGCAAGCTAAAAAAATAGCTGTTTCAGAATAGGATTTACAGTATTTAAGATAGCTTTACGTGAAAATAGAAAAAAGTCAAAAAGGATAGCAAAATTTACCTAAAAAAGAAAGTGAAATAAATTCAGTTCCATGTGTTTTATTTTTGCATATCAAAGATAAAAATTACTTTGATTTATGCTATTCAAAATTGCAGTAGAATTTGAAAGATTACAGCAAGATTTATTATCTAAAAAGTGATATTGATTTAAGTAATTATGATATTGAAAAAATCGAATATAAAGACATTGAATAGGAATATATTTACATTATTTCCGAAAAAGATATTATCTTAAAACCAATATCAGCTAAAGCACTATTGAGAATACAAGACTATAAAAATAACTTAAATATTAAATAGCTTGTTGAAGAATTAAAGTTGAATCAGCCTTATTTTTATTATGAAAATTTCCCTTGTTTAGTGAATAAAAGTAATTTCTGGTAGTTTATAGATAAGGATATGCCATTGACTTTTTATTGCAATAAATATAAATCTGAATTTGAATATAAAACATTTCAAGTCGCAATAAAATTAGATAAAATTCTTTGCTGTTCCAATAAATCAAAAATGAAAACAGCTATTTATTGCTATCTTGAAAATGAGGTTGCTTTAAATAGTGTAATAGACTATTTTAAGTTGACTAATCCATAAAATAAAACCTTAATTTAATAAGGATGATTAAGATGTTTATCGTTAAAAATAATTCAATACAAAATGAAAAAACTATGGATATTGGGAAAGAGAGATTTATTACTTTATCTTTCTATTTTTAGGGTGCATAGTTTGAAGATACAGATACTTTTAGTTTAAGTTATGGAACATTGGAAAATGCAAATTACAGCTTTACGAATGATGGTTATTTGAAGTTTGTAAAAGTTCCATTTGATTTTATTTCTAATGCTTCTACAAGTGTTGCTTTAATCATTACAAAAAATGGTTCTACATAGATTTTAGATGATAGTATTACGGTTACTGCATAGGTAGATGGAGGAAGTCAAGATTTATCTGATTATGCAACAAAAAGCTATGTTTCTTCTGAATTAAGCGGATATGCAACTACAAGTTATGCAGATGGATTGATAAATAATCAGTTAAAGATAAATCAGATTACAGATGATACAGATACAATTGCTTTGAGTTATAGTAATGTTTATGATATAGTTGAAGTATCAAATACCACAAATACAGCCTCGATTACTATCAATCCTTGTAGCGGTTATACTGCTGAAAGTGGGAAAGTTCCAACCTTTGAATTATGGATTATTCCAACTACCAAAAAGACCACAATTTCAGTTTCAAATTCAATTCAAGTTGTGGGTGATTTACCCTCTGAATTAGATGCAAATGTAGCACATTGTTTCGTGTTTAGATTTGTTGGTAATGACCAATTATTGAACTATTCTTATAGCTTTACGCCTACTGCAAGTTCTACAAGTTCTGAATCAAATTCAAGTATATAAAATAGGAGTTGAAAAATTATGAAATACTATCTTAAAATTCAAGAAAATACTGTTGTTGAAGCTCCTAATGTAATTGTTAAAAATGGCTATACAATCTACGGCTATAATGATGAAGCAAACGAAGCTATGTTACTTCAAGATGGATATACTGCTTATCCGAAAAACGCTTATGCTTATGAAGTAAAAGATGGTAAAATTGTTGAAAAATAGCCATAGCCAATAGAAGAAGAAACAGTTTATACCAAATTGCAAATAAGACATGCTTGTAGAGCTTTGAATTTATAGCAAAAATTAGATGATTTAATTTCTGCAAATTAGAGATTTTTCCACGAATGGACTGATGCACAAGAAATTGATTTAACTGACCCTCTAATTTCACAAGCTATTGAAGCTGGTGTTTTTACACAAGAAGAATTTCAGCAAATAAAGGATTTTTTAAAATGAAAATTCCAAATAAGTATAATCGTTTGGGAATTTCAAGCGGAAATGGATTAGATTTTTATGCTCCATTTGATGAAGATTTAAACGATGTTGTAAATGGTTTGATAGGGACACGAAACGACACTTTGGGCTATTATTCAATTCAGCAAGATTCAACTAATACAATGGGAAAATATCTTCATGCGCAAGCTCTAAATGTTGGAATAACTTATAATGATAGTTCAAGCTACATGCAATATGGAACAAAAGATTTTTCAATTTCCTATTGGCTTCAAGCTCCAAATTGGACTGATTACGGCAATAATTGTATTTTATCTAAAAAATATAATGACAACGATACTGGATTTGTAAATTACAGAGATAGCAATCAAACTCAAATGACTTTTCGTGTTCCAAGTGCCGATTGCAGAACAGAAACAGCTATAAAAAATGTAAGATGGGTAAACTGGATATTTGTAAGAAAAAGTGGTGTGGGCTATTGGTATAGAAATGGTGTTTTAGATAGAAGTTCAAGCTGTACTGGTAATGCAAGTTCAACAACTATCCTAAAAATTGGAAAACATGACCAATGGTACACCCGTGCATATTACAACCTAAAAGCATTGAGAATTTACAATAGAGCTTTAACTTCAAAGTAGATAAGTGATTTATCAACAGAATTTGATATTAAATACTATATTCAAGCTACTGACCAAACATTGAATTTTTATCCTTATCCAACAAACCAAAGTCAAAGAATTCAAATTTCTACACCATTGGGCGTAAATGATTTTGCATTCAGCTATTAGATAATATCAGGAACATTGCCAAGTGGTTTAACACTAAATACTGGTAATGGTTTTATCAATGGTTATGTTTCTGTAAATGAAGATACAACTTACAATTTAGTTGTAAGAGTTACTTCAACTTCAACAGAGCTTTTACCTAAAGATGTTAATATAACCATAGCGGCACATAAAGAAACACTTTTAACTGTAACTTCCCCTCAAACATTTAACTTTATCACTGAAGCAAGCGAAACAAAAGCTATTTCGGGTTCTTTCAGTTCGGAACAGCCTACAGCCAATGTGGTTAGTGGAACATTGCCATAGGGAATAAGCATTACAACAGCTTCAAATAGCTGTAATCTTGTTTCTACGGGTTCACAAAACAGTGCTTCAAGTTCAAGTGTTCAAGTTGTATTTACAGCAGACCATCACCAAACCCCGGTTAATGCTACTTTCAACATCAATATTGCCTTGAATCAGATAACTGCAAGCAATCAGACAGTTAATTTTTATATTGGAAATGGTGCAATTACAAGTAATCCAATAAAATATACATCTCAAAAAACAATTACGCCTGTTTACAGCTTAAACGGAACTTTGCCAAGTGGTATAACTTTTGATACTTCAACAGGAACTTTCAGCTATGACGGAACTAATTTAACTGCTGGAACAGCAACAGTTCAAGTAACAATAGCAAGTTCTACTGGACGTTCTGCAACTGCAACAATAGATGTAACACTTGCACTTATTGAAGGTAATTCAATTACTGATATGGGATTAGATTTTTATGCTCCATTCGATAACAACACAAGCGATACAATACGCGGTTTAACTGCTTCTACTGGAAGCAGTTTTAAAATTGTAAGTGGGACTATTGGAAAATACTTACAATGCAAATTGGATTGGAAAACCGAAAATTATAGCTTAAAGTGGAACAATTCAGGTTCACTAATGCAATACGGAACTGGTGATTTTAGTATAAGTTATTGGATTCAAGCGCCCAATTGGGCTTCCTATGACCATAACACGGTTTTGGCTAAAAAATCAGGTTCTAACAACGGATTTTTAATTGCAAGAATTACAGCTAACGCTCAAAAAATGGCGTTAGTTGGAACAGATAAAAGCGTGTATTCAGATACTAACGTTTCTTCATCATGGGTAAACTGGGTTTTAGTGCGTAAAAATGGCATTGTTTCGTGGTATTTGAATGGCGTTTTAGATAGTTCTGACGATTGGACACAAAATATTACTAATACAAATAATTTGCGTATAGGATATTTTGATAGTTGGGATAGGGTAACTGCATATTTCAACTTAAAAGCATTAAGAATTTACAATAGAGCAATTTCAAGTGGTTAGATAACCGCTTTAGCAAGTGAATTTACAGTATAAGGAATATTTACCCATGCCACTAACTACAATTACCACAATATCAATGATTTACAAATTATTGGATTTGTTGCATGATCATTTATTACATCCCATTTTCAAGGATGATGAAAAAAACATTGACTATGACGCAATTATGGATAAACTAAATGAAATCGAAGCTATTTTACAATCTAAAAGGGATAAAAAAAATGGATGCTCCTAATAACAATCATAAAAACTTATTGGAAATTATCACTAAAACAGGTGCTATTGGCATACTTGCATACATAATCATTTATTTTGGTGGAGCATATTTAACTAAAATCTCTGAAATGCAGAAAGATTTAATTCAAATACGAATCGAATTGACAAAAATACAAACAACTTTGCTTTCAAAAGATGATATTCAAGCAATGATAAATCAGAAAATGTAGCTCCATGAAGCAAGTTTTCATAGAATGAAATAAAAATACAGCTGAAAATCATTGAAATATTGGCTATCGGAATAAAATCTGATAGCCATTTTTATTTGCTTTTTGAGGGTAAATAGAAAAAAGATTGAATTTTTTTGAAAAATTTGCTTGAAATATGGAAAAATGGCGATACATTAAACTATGTCAAAGTGAAGTAGTCATGCTTAAATCACTTTGTCATAGTTTGACAAAAACAAAAAATGTGGTAAATTACCATGAGAGGAGCAAAAAATGGAATTTGAGGGTAAAAAAGCGGTTATTTATGTTCGGCAGTCATTTGGCACTGAGGACAATTCAACCTCCATAGAACAGCAAATTCTGAGGTGTTCCGAATGGTGCAAGCGGAATGGCGTTGATATTTTAGCCGTTTGCAAGGATTCAAACACAAGTTCGGAACTTTATCCAGATTCAGACAAAGGACATGTTTACTGTAACCTTGATCGTGCATGGAAATCATGGAATAACCGCCAAATAACCGCCAATAGAAAGAAATTCCGTAAAGGGCTTGCTGAAGCTTTCTCCTACTTAGCTGAAGCAAATTTCTTTGTTGTAAATGAAAAAACAAGGTTTTACCGCAATCCTTCTCCCCTTTCTAATTTAGAAAATTTCTGCCTTATTGAACTAAAGGAACATAACGTTGCTTTAGTCGATGTAGAAACAAATAAAATAGATAAACTTACATCAAATATTGAGCTTGCTGTAAACAGACTGATAGCCGATTATGAATTTGAAAAACTCGAAGAAAGAAAGCAACAGTCCATTCGTTCAAGAAAATCAAATATCAGTAAAGGTTTGGTTTTCTCCAATTCATTTGGTGTTGAATGGGTAAAAAAACAAATTACCTTCAACAAGGAAAAACGGAAAGCGATCAAATACATTTTTGATAGTATCATTCTGCATAAATCCTATTCAGAGATTCTCTATACCTTAAACACAAAATTTCTGAAACTTGCAATTGGAAAATGCTTTTATGAAAGCAATATTTACAATGTTGTTAAAAACAGCATTTATTGCGGTTATAGGGAATTTGACGGTAAAATCATTCCTATTCAGAATATGGGGGATGAAGCTATAATTAGCCTTGTTCAATGGCAAAAAGCAAATCAGATTGTATTGGAGAATAAATACAAAAAAGGAAAACAAATCTACAACAATGAAAAGAAAAATTTTCTTCCTTTCAGTGGATTGCTTTTTTGTGGCAATTGTGGAAAGCGTTTAACTATGCTGAATGATAACGGTATAGTTTACATTTGCCGAAATACGGTTTTAACGAAAAATAGAGCTTGTTCACCTTCAAGAATACGGACAAACTATTTTGGCGATAGTTACGACATGTTGAGGTTTTTTCAGCCTCTTTTCCTCATCTATATTTTTGAAAAAACTATTGAAAGACAGAATATCTTGAATAGCTCTGATAAGACGATTGAAGATAAAACTATTCAGATTGAACACTTAAAAAAGGATTTGCAAGATAAGATTGCTTTTCTGCTTGAAAACAACATCAATCTTGACACTGTTAAAGCGAAAATTCAAGCTGTAAAGGATGAAATATCCGAAAAAGAAATTGAGCTTGCTAAAATGGTTCAAGCCTCTAAAGATGTTGATGAAGCATTTTTAAGTAAATTGGATGAAATCAGAGAGAGAATTTTTCATGGTGAAGAATTGGAAAAAGAAGATTACAATATGCTCTTGCATGAAACAGTATCAAAAATCATTGTCTATTCAGACAAGTTGAAAATCTCCTTGAAAGACGGTAATTCATTTGAAGTGCCGCGGATAATGCAGAAACACAGAAAAAAGGTTTTACCGCTCCAATTCATAGATGTTGAGAATATGCAATGGAAAATCAAATATGATTCAATGCAGAAAGGATATACAGAGGAAAAAACATTGATTGAAACGGATAAATACAAAATAACGCTGATTTAAGCGGTTTTAACGTTGATTCTCCTCTTACCCTATATCAGATATGGGATAAGAGGAGTTTTTTGTTATCCTCTATGTTTTCGCCTATACTTCAAGACAAAAATAGGGCATAAATAACAAGGGCATTGCTTGACCTCCTATGTTGAATAATTGGAGCATTCATAACACATCAATTTCAATGCTTGCATAGGAGTATTACAATTTTCAAGTTTTAGATAGAAATTTCTCTTGTATTGAGGAACTTTATCCAATTCGATTATTTTTCCGTTAATATTGACTTCCCTTTTGTTTTTCTTCATTTCTCTTAATTGTCTTTGAGTTTCTTTACTTTTCATTCTCATTTCATTTGTGAAATTCATTGCTTATATCCTTTTTTTAATTAGATTTGGTTATGTTTTACCACCATATTTCTAAAAAGTATATTTACCCTATATAACTAATGGGTTGACATATCAAATTGAAAAAATCTATGGTTTTTACATAATATATAACATATATCTCGAAAAAAGCAAATAAAAAAAAGAGCATACATTTCTGAATGCTCTTGAAATAGATTTGAATATAATTTTTATTTATTCGGATAAGGCGTATTCTGAATAAAGGTTTTTATTAAATCATCAAGTTCTAATTCAGAGGGTAAATCATGTAAAGATAAAGCCATTGCAAGAGCAAAGTAAAAATGGTATTCTTTAGAATCAGCTTCATATTGACGCTGAAACACATTCAAATAGTAATCAATCCTTCCAAAGATAAATTTAGTTTGGAATCTCATTTGAATATCTCCATATAAAAAAATAGTGGAGCTTTTTACACTCCACTATATAAAGGTTAAAATTACTTGCCTTGTTTTTTAGCTAAAATAGCTTGAAGTTCCTCAATGGAAAATTGATTGATAACATCCTCTTCCGTAATTTTCACGCGATTACTTAAAGCATTCTGTAAAATATCCAAACAAGCAGTAATCTTTTTCAATTCAGCTCCATATACAGAAGCAATTACTTTTTCTTTATAAAGCTTTTGGATTTGATCCAAAACAATCTGTTTTTGGGTTCTACGAATCCTTTTCCCTTTTTCAGCAGTTTCAACTTTTTCTGCTTTCCCGGTGAACAGCACTTGTTTCTTGTTTTCCATCTTAATACCTCCTATGTTGATTGGGTTTTTCCCTCTATATACATCCATTTTTTGTGTTTGTCAAGCCCTTTTTAAAAAATATTTGAAAAAAATTTAAGCTGACTATTCAAAAGATTTTAGATACTTAAAGGTTTTTCCATGACAGTAAAAAATAAAGCAAATCGCAGAATCTATAAAAATGTTCAAACCATTAAAATTTTCAATCATATCTATTACTTTTATAGATTTGGAGACAGAATAAAAACTATCGGAAAAGACGATGAAATAGAAGTAATTTAGAGTAATGAATATCAATACAACATGGATTCATCTTGTATTGATAAAAATCATTGAAAATATCAATACAACATACCGCCATCTTGTATTGATAAAAAAAAGTGCCATGTTGTATTGTTCAGTTTTAAAAAAATAATTATTTGTAAATATTTGATAATGAATATTTTAAATGATGTTTTTTGATTCATGTTGTATTGTTCGGTTTTAAAATCATGTTGTATTAGTTTATATTTCATAAATAAAATATGAAATATTTTGATAAATCAAAATTAAAAACATTTTCATATTTATATTTCTAAAATAGTTTCTAAAGAAACAGAGAGTTTCCGCAACAGCGGAAACGGTGTATTATTCAGAGATGTTTAGACCTTAATATTACTATCTTGAATATTATCTAATCTGCATGGCGAAGCCAGCAGACAGATTTTATTCAATCGCTGACGCTCTGAAAAAATCTGAACAGAAAGTAACATTTTCTTTCCCTTTATTCAGAATAAAGATTTTTTTATATTTTTTATTTATAGAATGATTCAAATTTTTTCTGATTTATTCTGAATTAATTTGTAATTTTTCTGATTTATGTTATAATATATAGTATAAAGTTTATATTGTTTATATGATATAGACTTGAATATTTAATTTGGATTTGTTTTATTTGCTTTTTGTTTTCAAAAAGTGTAATAAAATGAAGTGGTGATTTATTGTCTTTAGATATAAGGATTTTTGCGTTTATAGCATATAAACATCTGAATATCAATAGATTATATATCTGATTAAATATTTTTTTATATGTTTTGATTAATGTGTAGATAGGATGAATTAGCTATTCATCTGAAAAGTATCTAACCTCTATACTTCTACACACTTTTTAATTAATAGAGGTTTGAAATTAAGAGGTTAAAAGATGAAAGATTTTTTCGTAACTTACAACAATAATTTCTTCCGCAACAGAAAAAGAGAAATTAACAAAACCACTGAATTTTTCTTGAATCAAATAGTTAATTCTGAATTTTAGAAGCAATATTTTCCCTCCAATTACTACAAGCAGAATAAACTTAAAGTTAAACATATCATTAGACATTTGATAGTGAATTTTACTTTATCTACAAGCAAAAAACTTGAAGATGTTAAGATTTCATTAGATAAAAATATTTTATCCAAACATCATATATCACTTAAACTTTATTCTGCTGTAATAAGCAGAATGCTTGAACTTGAATATATTGATTATAAAAGAGGATTCTTTAACAGAAAGATTGAAAAGAAGAGCAGAACAACCCTTATCATTACTAATAAACTTAAAAGCTATATCTGCACTAAAATTATTCATCCTACTTTAGATATTAAAGCTAAAGCTGTTAAAATTGAAAAGATTGAAAATAAATGGAAATTCACTTTTCAGGATAAAGAATCAAACTTTGAATACGGTAAATTTTTTGATAAAGACGATAATTTTTTTGAAGGTATAAAAAAATATATAGAAAGCATAAGAGGGTTTGAAAATGATGCAGATAAAAATCTTTCCAATATTGAATTATTCTATAAATTTGATATTGAATTAAAAATATTTGTTGATGGAGATAAAAAGACTATCGAAGCAATTAAATATCAATATAACGGCTAAAAAAATAGGAGATAAAAAATGAATTTTACAACAGAGCAATTAGAGAGATATAAAAAATTAACATAGGTAACTTATTAGGAGCTATTGAGAAACAGACGTAATGCAAGAAAACATTACAGAGATTATTAGAATAAGTTTTTCTATGAAGATGAATCTGATTTGTATAAAATGAGAAAAAATTTAATCGAATTGGAGTATAGAAAAGAAATAGCAGAAGATGCTGTAGATGCTTATAGAATGAAGGTAGAATAGGCAAAAATAAGCAATAGTCTAAAATAAATTTTATAATTATTTATTTATATAAAGATGCAATTGAAAAAGGTATTGAGATAATTATTTATCCTAATACTGATTCAAAAAAAAGCATTAAAAATTTGAAATTTTTTCGGAAAAAGACTTGAAAAATTTTAAATGTATGTTATATTAATAGTGCTGACAGCGATAAAGCTAAAAGCAATAAAAATGAGAAAAAAAACAGGAGAAAAACAATGAAATTTACAAATGCAGAACTCGAAAACTACAAATCAGAACTTGCTAAAATCAGTGATGAATGCCTTGAAGGTTTTGAACAAATCTTGTATAACATTGTTTATGAATTTAAGGAAGAAATCACAGAAGCAATTAAAGAAAGTAATCTTGACCTATTGTATCAGCTTAAAGAATCTATTGATGATGAAGACGAAATTGAAAAAGAATTTGATGCAAAAAAAATTAAATTCCAAATTCCCTCTGATAAAGAGCTTGAATTGACTTTTGCTTGGGAAATTTCGTTTTGGTATGATAAAGAATACAAAGAGCAACTTATAGAAGAAGCTGATATAGATAAATGGCTATCACGCCAAAGCAAAGGTTTTTCTGATTATCTTAATGCAAGTGGTTCAATCTTAGATTATATTGAACAATTTGAGGACGATAAATTGACCGAAAAAGAAATGGGAATTAAAGCAGTTGAAGAAGCATTTTCTAATTGTATTTTTCCATTAAGAGATGATTATCAACAACAGTTGAATAGTTTATATGAAGAATCTATTAAAAATAATAATTTAACCTTTAATACAATCAAAGGTCAAAAATACGCTTGGTATTTAGATGTTTACGATGATTCAAATAAAAATGTTGTAGTAGATGAATATGGCAATTTCTTAACAGATGAAGAAGCAGAAGAGATTGGTTTGTGGTGAAGAAGAATAAAAAACAGGAGAAAACAAAATGAAAATAACAGATAAATTAAAAACACTTCTTGGAATAAAATCTAATTTAAAAAATCCAATCGAAGAATTGTATAAGGATTATAAAGAGCTACAAAAACAGTTGGAATTAGTAGCCGATAGAGATAACAAAGAACAGATGGAATGGTTCAGAGATAACATGCAGATTTATTTAAAAAACTGGCATACATTCAGAAAATCTTTTGAATAGTATAACGAATTTCTCAAAAAAGAAATTGACGCATTCAAAAAGATAAATGAAAACAAGCTTGAAAAATAACAGATATATGTTATATTAGTAACATAACAAAAACAAAAAACAGGAGAAAACAAAATGAGTTATGAAGATGATACATGTGAATTGATGGAAGAAATACAAGATGTTTTGTATAGCCAATATAATAAAACTGCCTCAAAAATAGAATTAAAATTTACTTTACATGGTAGAGGTGGATTATTCGATTATATAGCAAAAGCAACTGTAGGAAAAACAAAATATATCAGTAAAGATTATCCGGCACGAAATGCACTTTTTAATATTTTAATTCAGTTGAGAGAAAGAGTAAATGGAGATTTCAATAAATCAAAAACAATTATTTGTGAAAAGGTAAAAACATAACAAAACTTTATTATTCATATAATTTATTCCTTTCTTTACAAAGCCTCAGAACAAAAAAATTCTGAGGTTTTTTATTTGATTTTTTCAAGATGTATGTTATATTAAGATAAGTTGACTATTAAGTAATAGTAGTTGTTTCTCCCTTTGTTTGCCTCTATCAGAATAAAATCTGGTAGAGGTTTTTTATTGTTTTTCTCCTCAATTTTTTAATTTATTTTATATTTTTTCTTTAGTGTAGATGAAATAAATCTACAACAACTAAAAAAAATGGAGAAACAAAAAAATGAATAAATACCGTTGTTATTTCTTTAAAAAATTCAGAGCTTATACTAATTGTCATACTCAGACTTATTAGCTTTATACTTCCGATTACTATTTTGCAGTAGATTAGATACGTAGGGGATTACTTGAACTATATCCATAGTTGGATGCAGATTTTGTCATTAAGAATACGCGAATTGTTCAAGCCAAATCTGATGTAACTTATTCTGAATGTTGGAATTGTGGCAAGAAGATAATAAAAACTGGCAATACTCATTTTTGTTCAGAATGCGCTGAATAGATAAAAAAATTGAATCGAAGAATTGCAACAGCAAAATACTACTATAAAACTAAATTCTGCACTGGTGTATATTAGAAAGTAAATGCAAGGATTAAAAGCAACAGATTAAAAAACAGAGGAAGGTTACAAAAGAATTGCTGTTGCATTTGCGGTTCTACAGATAAGTTACAATTCCACCATACCGATTATGAATCCGACATTGCGCCCTATTCAGTTATGGTAGTTTGCCCAAAATGCCATGTTAAGCTACACGGCGGTAGTTTTAAATATTCTAATACTATTGGAGGGGCTTATGTCGATGGCGAGTGAATTAGAGTTAAAACTAAAAAGAATTAAATAGTAGGCAAAGCAAGAAAAAAGACAAAAACAGAAATAGATTGAATAGTTGCGAAAACAGAGACGCGAACTAATTAAAATAAAGAAAAAAATAGCAGAACATAGAAAAATTGCTGAATAGTAGAATAAAATTAAAAGATAGAAAGTTTTTGAACATGAAATAATACATAAAAATTAGCAAAGAGAGGATGATTTTTTAGCCAACTTTGATAGTTTTAGTGGATTGAGATAGACCCCTAAAAAAACATTAGCAGTAATCCCATTCAAGGAACGTAAAAAATATAAATTAGATAAATTCTGCAAGGGAAGTAATCTTTATTTAGGCGTTAAATATGAGCTTTATATTAAAGTAGGAAACATGCTTTATGCTATCACAGAGGAGGGGATATAATTATGAAGTGGATGTTGTTATCATTGATTCTTTTTGTTATTTTCTTTTCAATCTTTTATTCTGTTAAAATGCAGGTATTACAATAGCAAAAAAATGAAATATTGAGGATTCAAGAAAATGTTGGAATACCGCGATAATTACAAATATAGTTCTGCTGATAGATAGGATATTGACGGTGAATTAGAATAGTTATATCATGCAATCAAAGATAATCGTGCTGATTCTTATTCACTATATAAGCAGATTAGACATTACATCTATAAATAGATTAAGATTGATGAATTGGCGATTACAAAAATCTTGAATGATTTGATTTAGATACGTTCTGAAAGTGAAGTATCATATATCGTAATCATGTTTTTTGTTGCAAATCCTTTATTGAGTTATTCAGAGATAGGATAGGAGTTTGACATATCGAAGCAAAGAGTTTATTCAATAATTAAGGAATATGCAGATAAATATGTTTGGCTATCTAATCTACTTAAAATAAAGGGCTATGAAGATAGCAAAAATGAGAATAACAGAAGTATTCAATTTACGCATAAGCCAATAAAAAAATGCAACAAGTTCTACAACCCCTATGAACAGATGGAGCTATTTCAATGATATTTTACAATAAAACAGTAGGATATTACAATGCTGGCGACTCCTCTAAAAGTCATAATCCATTGATGGTAGGTTCTTTTGGAGGGGTCGGAACTTGTGCGGTGAGGCGCGCAGGGCGTAATTTTTCGCAATTTTTGCAAGTTTTTCAAAAACAGCTATTAACCTATTAATGTTCAACAACTTACAAATATTATGAAGTGGATTACAGTTAAAGAATTTGCTCAAAAGCATTCATTATCAACAATTTCTGTATATAAACGCATTAAAAGAGGAACAATACAAACAAAAAAAATAAAGGGGATAACTCATGTTCCTTATGATGCAGAAGTAAATATTGTTTAGGAATAGCCAAATAAAGATTTATCTGAAGATGAGGTAAAATAGAATGAAGAATGGAATAAATTACAGAATGAATAGAAGCAGATAAAATTAGCTTTACAGCGATAGAAGCTAAAAAACTTGAAGCAAGATACTGAATTAAAAAAGCAAAAAAATAAGCAAGTAAAATAGCTATATAGAAGATAGTTCAGCGAATAGGTTTTTGAAAGTTTCACAGATTCATTTACATAGCTTAAAAACTTTTTCATTGAGTTAAAATTAGATAAGCAACAAAACGAAAAATTAAAAAATGTATTCAAGAAGAATATCGAAAAATTCAGAAAAAATCTGAATGAAAAATTGAAGCGTAAATAGATATAGGATGATGCAGAAGATGAAGTTGAATAATGAAGATGCAGTATAGACTTTAAGCAACAATATTTTATCCTATTTTAGCATTCAGGATTACAAGGATATATTACAGTTTGTATAGTAGGATATAGATTTATCTGAAGATATTTCTTCACAATCTGACAAGATAGATTTCTTTAAATATCCATACATGGTATAGCCGCTAAAAAATGCGGTGCTTGAAAAAGGAAAACGAAAAGAAATAGTTGTGGTATGGGGGGATCAAATGGGAAAAACAACACTTGAATATTTATCTATTCTTTTTAATTGTTGTTACAATACTCTACAAGGAATAATTTTATATCCTTCTCAATAGCTTGCAATGTAGATGAATATGGTTAAGTTCGTTCCTCTGTTTAAGAAGATAAAAATGTTTGAATAGGATTTGGAAAAACCTTTTTCCATTCGTTCTGACCGTTTGAAGCTCTCCAATGCGGTATTGTGGTTTGATGGTGCTGGGAAAAAATGTGTGGGTAAATCCTCAAAATTGGTATTAGGCGATTAGTGCGCCATGTGGGAATGTCCTAATATCAACAATATCAATGAGTTAAAAAAGAGAACAAGGTCCTTTGATGAATGTTTGCAGATTTTTTGTTCAACTCCTACTTATAAGGAAAATCCATTTTGGATGTAGTTTCTTAATTCTTCAATGGGATTCTATACGTTGAGGTGCGCAAAATGCGGCAAATTGACCATGAGGAGTGCAGATATTCACAATCTACAATTTGAATCATTTTTCGATGAATAGCAAAAACTTTACAAGGTAAAAAAAGGAACTTGCAGATTAGTCTGTCCTTCATGCCATTTTTAGCATTCTGAATAGTATAGAAAAAAAATTATCAGTTAGGGTGCATACGTTCATAGATACGAATAGAAAAAGGATTTATGCGGTGGTTATCAAGCTGGGGTATTGGCTTCAATGTTGAATGTGCATTGTTGGGATAATTTAGCCGATGTTCAGCTTGCAAGCGGAAAATCTGCTTCATTATAGGATTACATATCTTGGGATAACTCATACCGTGCTTTACCACTTCAAGACCATACCTATAACAAGCAGAACGAAACATCGTTATCATAGCATAAATTCAAGATTTCTGAATTGAATATAGATGATGTTGAAGCAATTGTTGTATCTGCTGATACTCAAGGGACTTTTTCAGTTTATTCGGTAATGGCTTTAACAAGGCAAAACAACTACTATGTGCTTGAATGTGGTAGAATAAGATTTTTATTTTTAGATGATGAATAGAGACAAATTATAAATGCCGAAAATAAAAGACAAAATAAATAGCCATAGATTACACTTTTAGATATTTTGAATAAATAGTATTACGGTATAAAGCCGTTATGTTTATTGGTAGATTAGGGTGGTAATCGCTCAGATGAGATAAAAAATTTTTCAAAAATTCAAAAAAATATATTGATGTATAAAGGAACAAATTTAAAGTTCGATACTTGGCGAATTTCGGAAAATCATCCAAAACTTTTTTTATGTGATTTTAAGAAATCATTAGCTGATTTTATATTTATGTTGCATTTCCAAAAAAATAAAGAAACAAACTATTTATTTTTGCCTTATGATATTTCTGATAAAGATATATCTGAATTGTTATCATTTCAGCCCGATAATACAAAAAGAAATGGAAATTTATTTGAAAATTGGACTTGTTAGGATAAAGTGCATGATATGGCTGACACAATCCGAATGGGGTTAATGGCATTTAAAATAGCTTCTAAAATATATCGTAAATAGCGTTTTATTCATGGTGAAGCAAGAATATTGAATATGAATAGGAATCCATTAAAAAAATAGGTAAAAAAGCCACAAAAACCGCTTAAAACAGTAATAAGAAAACCTTTATTCAATCGCACGTATTGACCATTTAATAAAGTATAATTGTTAAAATAGGAGTAATAGTTTAATATGATTGGTTATAATCATACTATCATAACAATAGAAGCTAAAAACGCTGATAGTTTAGCGTTAAAAAGTCCGTCTTCCGCTGTTAAGATATATTAGTTTATTGATGGAAAATGTGAAATCAATACTGCTGATTTTACACCTAACGAATATTCAATGCAATATTTTAAAGGTGATTCAGTAATATATGAAGATACTTTAATTATTAAGCAGAATTTAAAATATGCAGATGCAAATTACAATCCTAAAAGCATTGCAAAACAAATTCTTGAAGCGATAGAAGCAAGATTACAAAATACTGCTACTAATTCTCAATTATATGTTAAAGTTGGCGAAAAAGAAATACGCTATATGGATTATTCCGAATTGATAAAATGGCGTAATTTTTATCAAAAATAGGTTGCTAAAGAAAATGGTAAACCTACACAAATTAAACATGAAAAATTGTATTATCGTGAATATTTAAGAGGAGGTATTATTTAATATGTTTCATTTATTTAATAGAGAAAAAAACAAACCTCCCGTAAAGCATAAAAAACAAAATGCAAATCGTTCATTTATTGGTGCTAAAAACAATGGCATGAATCGTTTTAATGTTACTTTTGCAAAGATAAATGAATAGTTAAGATAGGATTATATAGCATTAGTTTTAAGAGCAAGAAGCCTATATAAAAATAACGATACTATAGCCTCATTTATTAACTTAATGATTAGAAATATTTTAGGCAATCAGGGTTTTATTTTGAATGTTACAGCATACAATGAAGATGGAACAAGTGATTTAATTGCCAATAAGCAAATAGAAGATAATTGGTATAATTACACTCGCAACACCAAAAAATACGTTTCAGCTGATGAACAGTTAAACGGATTGGATTTTGATAGGCAATTAATCTTTAATTACTTGATAGATGGATAGGTGTTTGTGCGCCGTTATAAAGACAAAAACAGTCCTTATACAATCAGATATTCAATCATTGATTCTTTATAGGTTGATACAATGTATAATGTTGAATATCAACAAGATAACACAAAAATCGTAATGGGAATTAAAGTTGATGCAGATACATTAAAACCAATAAGTTATTTTATTCGTAAAAATAAAAGCTCAAATTATTACTTAACTGGATAGAGAATTGAGGTACCAGCAAGTGAAATAATCCATATTTATAAACCTTTATATGCAGGTCAAGTTAGAGGATTTACGCCTTTAGCTCCGGTTCTTTTATCATTAAATGCTTTAGATGAATATAAAAGAGCATAGATAAATGCAAGTTTATTAAACGCTTCATTCATGGGTGTATGGCAAAAACAATCAGCAGATGCAAATACCTATGATGAATACGAATAGGATGAAGTAGATTAGCAAGGAAACGTTGCAGTAGAACTTGAAACTAATGTATTCAGATACGCTCCGGATGGCTATTCACTCCAACAAATAACATCAAATCATCCAAATAATTCAGTTAAGGATTTCTGCAAAGTCATATTGAAAAATATCTGTTCATGTTTAGGGTTGAATTATAACAATGTTACCTCTGATTATAGCGAAACATCATATTCAAGTCAAAGAGCCGCGAATATTCAAGATGAATTAACGGTTAAAGAATTAGGACAGTTCATAATTGATAACTGGAAGGATAGACAGTATTAGGATTTCTTAAAGTATTTGCTTTTATCAGATTTAACTTCATTACCTTATAGCAAAATCGAAAAGTTTTTATCACATGATTTTCAAGTTCGTAATTTAACATATCTTGACCCACAAAAAGAAATGGCTGCAATTCAATTAAGATTGTCTTTGGGTTTGAGTTCACCTATTGAAGAAATTCATAATTCAGGACGCGATCCGATTGATGTATTAAATTCCATTCAAAAGTGGAATCAAATGCTTAAAGATAGAGGTTTGAAGTTTGATACTAATGCTGATATGATTACAGCTATAACAGCTAATCTTGAAGAAGAAAAACTTGAAGATGAAGTATAAGTTGACGAATAACCAATATAAACAACATACTCAAACAAGGTAATAAAAAATGTAGATAAATGCAGAAAAATTTGATGTTAATTAGGAAACAAGATAGATTACCTTTTCGTGTTGCTCTGATAATCCATGCGTTAGATATGATTCATAGAATGATATTGAATATTAGTAGATACTTGTTATCAATGATAATTCAGTAGATTTAAGCAGATTAAATAATTCTGCAAGTCTATTGTGGAATCACGATAAAGATGTATTATTAGGCGTTGTCGAAAATGCTTATATTATTGATAATCGTGTTTATGTTCGTGTCCGTTTCAGTGGTAATGATGAATTTGCTGATAGAATTTATAAAGATATTTTAGATGGAATCATTAAAGGTGTAAGCATTGGATATTAGATAGAACACTTTGAAGACAAAAAATAGAATGGTGTTTACAAGCGTTATGTGGATAAATTCATGATTTACGAAACATCCATTGTAACCATTCCATTTGATGACAAAATCGGAATAAGAAATTTTCAATTAAAGGAAAATAAAAATATGAAAAAATAGTGTGCTGAATAGCTCAATAAAAAAGAATGCGGATAGGAAAAATTATAGCAAAAATAGATTGAAGTATAGGTTGAAAAATAGGAATAGAAAGAAGTTGCTGAATAGCCTAAAAAATAGGAAATTAAAGAATAGGTTAAAGAAGAAATCATTGAAGATAAAGTTGAATAGGTTGAAGCTCTAAAAGCAGAAAATGAAGCTCTAAAAGCTGAAATTGAAAAACTAAAATAGGATAAAGTATAGGTAGTTGAAGAATAGATTAAAGAAGAAAAAGTTGACGAATAGCAAGTAAAAGAGATAGAAAAAATTGCTGAAGATTTCAACGTTTAGAAAGAAGAAGTTGAAAGAGCAATTCAAAATAAAATGTCTGTAAGACAATTTAAATAGCAAATCAAAAACAAAAATTTTAACGTTAAAATGAAGGAAAATAAAAAGATGGATTCTAAAAGAGAATTTTCTGAATATTTAAGCAAACGTGATTATGAAAAGCCATTCACTTTAAGAGATTTTACCGGTTTCGGTGGTAAAAGTGGTGAAAATGGAGAAAGCCTAATCGGAACAGAGACTATTGATTATATTTCTGCTCTTGAAAAGAAAATGGGTGTAAAGGGTTTCAGAACTCTAAATAACCTCCATTACAATATTTCAATACCCGTACAAACTGGTAGAAATACAGTTTATCAAACAGCAGATTTACGCACAGCCGCAACTACTTCTAATCCGTAGTTTACACAAAAAGTCTTAACTCCCGTAAAATTAAGCGGTAACACAGTTATCGGAACTGAATTAATCGTTCAAAGTAATACTGACATTGTTGGATTCATTATCGACAGTTTAACCAAAGAAATTGCATACAAACTTGAAGATTTCATTTTAGGTAAAGTTGTTTCTGCTAATCCAACATAGATTAACTATGCTAATTTAGGCGCAATCACTTGGGATGATATTCTTGCATTTGAAGCCGCTGTTGGTGCTTATGCACTCAATGATCTTCAATTTGTTGGTTCACCCTCTGCAAGAAGCGCCCTCAAAGGTATTCCAAAAGCCTCTAATTATCCATAGTTCCTTTGCATGGATAATGAAGTTAATGGTTATGCTTTCAACGTTTCTGGTTGCGTAAGCAATGACAACATTTACTTTGGTGATTTCTCCAAGATGGTAGTTGGTTTCTTTGGTGAAGGATTAGATATTCTTGTTAATCCTTACAAATACAGCACTGAAGGCATGATTGAAGTAACTGCTTCTCTCTGTGTAGATGCTGTTGTAACTCAACCTGATGCATTCGCAATCGGTAAGGTTCAAGAAGCCTCAGAAACTTCTCAAGAATCTGACTCTTCTCTCTGATTGAATAAATAAAATTAAATATTTTCCCTTATCAGTGTAAAAGCTGATAAGGGTTTTTTGTTGACTATATTCTAATAATAAAAAAATGGAGATAGGTTATGTTATTTGAATTTTTAGTTAATTGCAACAGATTTAGAAAAGGTGAAAAAGTAGATTTGAATATCAATGATTTTTTTACTTTATATTGGCGTAAAAAGGGCATTATTAAGCCGTATAAAACCGAAAACATATAGAATACTAAATCTGAATAGGGTAAATAGGAAAAACCGCCTAAAAAAGCCAAAAAATCAATGAAAAAGAAGGAAAAGAAATAATGGGAAACTGTTTTGAAAATATGATATAGGATGTTTTCAATATTCCTTAGTTTGTTGAATATTTTACTTATGGATAGCAACAAATAAAATGCGTTTCATATCACATGGATATTGACCCCTCTTTTACTACTTTTGGTTTAGATGACAATGTAAATTTTTATATTACTTGTAAAGCCTCTGATTTTACACCATAGAAAAATATTCATATAACATTCAGAAATCAGCTTTATAGGATTGATTCTTTTGAATTGGATGCTTTCGGCTTGTCATGGAAAATTTTAGTTAAAAACAGCTTCAAGAAAAAAGAAGTAAAAGAAAATGTATGAGTTTAAATCAAATTTATCTGAATAGGGTAAAAAACTTGAAAAGGAATACCAAAAAAATATTGCAGATATTTTAGGAACAATGGCACAATCTTATGCCGCTAAAGCATTGTAGTATGTTCCACCCGGTATGACTTCAAAAAAGCAAAGAATCAGTGGTAAAAGGATTGATAAAAAACTTTATAAACGTTCATTTGTTTTTATTCCAAAAGCAATTAAAGATAAAAATAAAATATTACCCTCTGATTTGGCTTATCTTCATAAAAAATATTTTTATCGTCTGCATTCGTTGAAAAAGTTATCTGCTAAACATGGAGTTGAAACAAAAAATAAAGGGGTTAAAAATTATTGGTATTACTTTAAGACTTTAAGAGCATTGAAGAAATTTATAAAGATTAAGAATAGAGGACTATTGAAATCCATGTTTGGAGCAAATTTAACAAGCATAAAGAAATCAATTCCAAATGTGATTACAAACATTATGAATAAATCAAAAAACCTATGGGAACTTATCAAATTAAATATTCTTGAATATTCTGATAATTATTCAACATTGAAGATTTCAAATGAAGCAAGTAAAGGATAGGATTCATACTTGAAAATTGCAGTTCGATAGGGTGAAAAAGCGGCATTAAAAACGATGAAAAAATAGTTCAAAAAAATAGTGGAGATAAATAAAAAGATATGAGTAATTTAAGCACAATATATGATGATATTTTTGATTTGATTAAAAACACTATAAATAATTCCTCTGAAAGCTCTGATAGTTCAAGCTCTTTAGATGAAATAAATGTAGTAAAATAGTTTACTGATTAGAATATTGAATAGGAACAAATAGCCATTGGCATATCAAATATGAATAATTTACAGCATAATGGATGCAATGATTATGAAATTTCTGTTACAGTATCAGGACAAACTTATTACGAAACAGACCCTAATAAACAGCAAATTTTAGCTTTATTTGGTATAGTTCAATCAGCTATTCAATCTTTATCTGTTGACGATATAGAAATATATGTAGAAAACATAGCGGGTTATCTTGTTGAGGATTCAACTTTTGATAATGATGATTTAACAAATACATTCGCTATAAACTTAAAATTTTATGTAACTGATTTAATATAAGGAAATTATAATATGGCTTCAACAAGAAAATTCGGAATTATCTCCAATTTATCTGGGGTTCAAAATGGTATTACCGTTCAGAGTATAGATTATTCTGAAAATGTTTAGGTTGCTTAGGCACGTGGGGAAAAGGGCGAATTGCTCGATATAGCAGGTTATTCTCAAACACGTACAATAAATTTAACTGGTCTCATGGATACAGCAAAGGGCGATCCCGCTACTGCTGGTTCAATTTTAACTATTGATGGTAAATCTTATTTAATCGACAGTGTTTCACGCCGTGAAAGCAACAGTTCTTTCGTAGAATTGACCATTTCAGCACGCGGCGGTGATAATGCCGAAATCTATATTGTAGATAATTCTTCAAGTTCTTCAAGTTCTTCAAGTTCTTCTCTATAATCTACTGAAAAATAAACAATTATCTCCGATTGTTTTCCCTTATGGCTGTATTCCATAAGGGTTTTTTCTTGACTATTTACCAATAAATAAAATGGAGATTTTTATATGGCTGATATTCAAAAAATTTTTCAAGTAATGATGGATGATGATTTTAAAAAAATCCTCGATAATGATACTGTTTTAGATGAACTTGAAAAATCAAAATACAATATTGAAGATGAATATTTTTAGCTCATGTTGACATTGAATAAAACACTTAAAATATGTGGTTTATCTTGTCAAGTTTTAACTCCTGCAATATGGAGTTTTTTGTATTCAATTCAAAATGCTTTTGTAGTAGGTTCAGAAATTGAAAATAAAGATATTGATGTATTCTTGTATATCTTGAATAAAGGTTTTAAGAATATTGATGAGGATTTATTTTATAATGCTAAAGACTTTTGCAAAAAGCAAAATATTTCATATAATGAAGCTAAAAAAGATATTAAAAGATTGATTTATTTATCATTCAGAGCTGTATAGATGTTTCCACAAGTTTCAAATGATAGTGAAAAAACAAGATTTGATTTAGATTGGCTCACAAAAATTGTTGCTATGGTTTGTCCTATTACAAATTATACTGCTGATTATGTTATGTATGAATGTTCATTATGTGAATGTTTTTATTTTTGTGTTCAATTTGTAAGACGAAAAGACGATAAAAATGTAATTCGTAGAAGGAACACAGATTAGATAAATGAATTGATTTACAAACGCACAATGGAACTTGGAGAAAAATATTACAAGTAGAATTATGAGGGTAAATAAAAATGGCTTTATAGACTTCATTTACAATTAAACAAGTTAATGTTGATTAGGCATTAAAAAAAGCCGAAAAGAAAGCAGAACAAACCGCTAAAAGGATTGATAAAACTTTAAATCAATCTGGATAGAAAGGTTCTACAAAAGAAACTGCAAGCACAATTAGATAGCTTTCAAAAGGTGCTTCAACTTTTGGAGGTGGTTTAGGCGGTGTAGGTAAAATTGCAGGTAATTTATTATCTAAATTTGCTTTAATCGGAACTGGTATTTCTCTTTTAATTTCGAGTGTTAAAAATTTATGGGATGTTTTTACTGTTTCTGAAGAATAGTTTTTGAAAAAACAATAGGTTAAATTGCAGACATTACAAAATAAGTATTCGTAGGACAAACAAAAGCAATCAAATGATAACGGTTATTTGTAGAGATTGGAATAGCTTTCTAAAGTTGAAAATATGTCTAATAAAATGAAAATAGAAGCTATAAATTTAGTTGAACTTTTAACTAAAAGATATGGTGATTTAGGCATTCAAATTGATAATATAACTGGTTAGATAACTGGTTTGGATAAAGCACAATCGAAAATGCTTTATCTTCAAGCAAAACAAACATAGGCAAATTTAGAATAGCAATTAAGAATTTCAGAAAATATATACCGAACAAAATTAACAAAAGGTATTTTAAAAATGTCTGAAAAGAATTGGGATATTACAGGCATGATTCCAATTCAAACAACTGCTTATGACCTATCAGGAAGAGTTACTAAAAGTGTAGCTGAAGCATTAAAAATAATTGCTGATGCTCCATTGTAGAAACAGAAAAAAATACTTGAATAGCTTATAAATCTTTCAACAACTGGTATTGAAATAGATAATTTCAATTCTGCTTTATAGCAAATCAATAAACAAATAAAATTGCAATAGAGACTTAATCAGCTTAAAAAGAATGGTTTTTAGTCTGAAAAAGAATATGCTGAATTTCTCAAAAGACAAGCAACTAAAGATAAAATTGTTAAAAATAACGATTAGATGGTTAAATAGGGTAGAAAGCAAACACAATTAGATGAATAGATGCTTAAAATGCAAGAAAATGCTGATTATTCCAAATTAACCAAAACATATTAGCAGATTGAATTTTTACAAAAGAAATTAGTTGAAGAAAAAGAAAAATAGCAGAATTTAGATAAAGCGATTGCAGATATTGAAAATACAAGATATGATGATTAGTATGGAAGAATGAAGGATAAAGCAAGAATTTTAGATATGGAGGAAAGAATAGCTAAACTTAAACAATTATAGAAATAGGGAGTAATTATTAGACCATAGAAAGAATAGCTTGCAATGCTTCAAAAACAGCTTAAAATTCTTCAAGAAAGAGTTTATCCACATGATGAAGATAGAAGTAATGATTTAGTAGCTTTAAATAAACTTGAAACTGAACGTAAAGAAGTTCTAAAATAGCAGTTAAAATTAAAATTATAGATAGAAAAATTATAGGAAACAAGCAATAAATTTTATTCTGATAGAATCCAAAATTATGATGCTGAATTAGCAGTTCAAAAATTGATTTTACAGGGTAAATATGAAGAAGCTGAAAGACAAAAATTAATCAATAAGTTAAAAGCTGATGGATTAAAAATTGATGAAAAGCGTGTTAATGCCGATGAAGCAAAAAGAAAAGAATTAGCAGATGTAAATATTCAGCAACAATTAAAAAATGATGCTCAAAGTCTTTTAGATAAATATGCTCCTAAAACAAAAGAATATCGAACACAAAGACGCATTGAATAGCTTGAAAAAGCAAATGGAAAACCATTAACAGACAAACAAAAATAGACAGTTAAAAATTTAGTTGAATTAGAAATTAAATTCGATAAATTAGAGGATAGAAAAAGTTATTTAGATACTGATATTCAAACAAATTAGTTGACAAGAAGAGGCGGTTTTGCCTCTGGTGCAGTTTTCACCGATAAAGACACTGTAAATAAAGAAATAAAAAACATCAATATTAAACAAGCAAATCTATTGAAACAAATTAAAGATTTAATAGATGGTGCTGGTAAAATTTGAGGAGATAATTAAATGGCGTTAAAAGTTTTATATCAAACAAAATAGAAATCTGAAGATAGTAATCAAATGACATACAAGATTACTTATCAAGGAAAAGAAAGTGAAATAAATACATATATAGCTTCATTATCCATTGGAACTACTGAAGCAGAAGGTTGTTATCTTGCAAGTTGGACTAAAAGTCAATTTGGAGCAGATATTTATCAATTATAGTTGACATATACAAAAAGTTATTAGTGGGGGCAATATTCTAATGTTCCTCCAACAGTGGTAGGTAAAAAATCATCTGTTTTAAGTGTAAGAAATCTTTCCTTACCAGTAGAACATTTAGACAATTATTTATGGTGTTGGAACCATTATTTAATACAAAGGGCAAATAGTGAAGATGATATTTCAGTGCCTCTTTGGGCAAGCACTTTAGGCAAAGATGCCAATGGTGATTTATAGCTAATTCCATAGGGTGATTAGGATAATTATTCATGGATAAAATCACTTTCATAGCGTCCTTTAGGGAAAGATGCATAGGGTAAAAGATGGTATGTAATTCAAAATCCGATTTATCCGGGACAAGATTTTTATGATTTTGCTGTTTTTGTTGTAACTGAATCTGCAAAATATCGTTCAGCAAATGCCGCTGGAACAGCAATAAATAAAAATATCAATACTATTACTCCACCTTCAAATACATTTGGGTTGAATTACGGAAATTTTAAGCTCGATTAGTCAAATGTATTCTGGGACGGTCGTTCTTGGATAGCCACAAGTGTTTATTCTCATAGTCCCGATGGTTGGAACACAGATTTTTATGGAAGTTGATAAAAATTATTTGCTTTTTTTAATATTTATGTTATAATATATAAGGTATTCAGATAGCTATGTACAAGCGAAAAGTGAAATCCAAACCTTCTGAATACTTTAACTTTTTGGATTAAAGGATAAAAATTATGTAGTAGATTTGGAAAAAACATCCTATTTATCAAAATTATGCTGGTTCAAATTTTGGAAATATAAAGAGTTTGAATTTTAACCATACAGGAAAAGAAAAAACTTTGATAAAAAGTAAAAACATCATACATCAAAAAAAAAGAGATTATATAACTTAGAGATTTAGTTTATGTTATGATAACAAAAGCAAATCTTATTCAGTTTCAAGATTTATCTATGAATGTTTTTATGGTATAATATCAGAAAAAATGCAAGTAGATCATATAGATAATAATCCTTAGAATAACAGATTAGATAATTTGCAACTTTTAACACCGTCTGAAAACATAAAAAAGAAATTTGTAGATAATCCGAATTATAAAACAAATTTTGAATTAATAAATCCAAAAACAAAAATTATATGTCTAAATAATGGTGTTATTTATGAATCTCAACATGAAGCAGCAAGAAAATTAAATATTAGTTTAGGACATATCAATAATGTTCTAAAAGGTAAAAGAAATCACACTCACGGCTATATTTTTAGATATTATTCAGCATAGGATTTAAGCAATAATTTATAGCAATTAACTTTTGCTTTTTAACATTTTTTTATATTTTTCCTATAGTAAGTTCTTTTCATTATTAAATCCTTTTTTCTTCTCATTCCCTTATCGGTGTAAAAGCTGATAAGGGTTTTTTCTTGACCATTTTATAATAAATAAAAATGGAGATTTCTTTATATGCAACTTCCGCAAAAATTACAATCTGGAATGCAGTTCAAACCTTCCGTTGTAAAAACCATAAATGATATAATTTCTTATCTTCACACACAAAGACTTGTTACCGATAATAAAACTATAAAAATAACTCAATTAGCCTCTGGTGTAGCTATTTCAGCTGTTCAAAATCCGTCTGTTTCACCGGGTGGAACTTCAACTGATTTTGATTATCCTTTTAAAATGTCTATTGGAACTTTATCTGAATAGGGATAGGACGATACACAAGTATTACATATAAAAAGAGGTAGAATTTCATTAAATGGAGATGATTAGAGCAGAATTTATGTATGTTTTTAGCCTAATGAAGATAATTTTGATGAATATGTCCCACTACCCGATGAATAGGGTGTATTTGATGTTAATTTATGCTTTTTTTATGATGAAAATACGCAGTCTCCAAATCAAGATTATTGGGAAGTAAGAGTAGTATATACAGAAGCAGGTTCAAATACTCATGATTGGACTAATACAGCTGGATTTTTCGTAATTGTTTTAGGTGAAATTACAGTAACATAGAATGACAATAATTAGCTTGTTTATGCAATAACAAGGCAACAAATAACAAGCGGTTTTAGCGTTTTTGATTGCGATGTAAATACACATTTCAAAGCATGGTTTAAAACAACTACATATCCCAATGATGGAGATATTTTAGATAACCCTATCATACCTGAATATATAGTAATCAATGCTGGAAATGTAATGTCAAATGGTAGATATTTGAATGCCGTTCAAAGTTGGTTTCAACTTCCGCAAAATCTTGAAAATGCAGATAGAATTTATTGTGTTCAAGTAAATACTGTTGCAAATCTAGTTGGCTACAGAGTTTTTACCTCAAATTAGCTTGTTTTTACTGAAGATTCTATCACATATAATATTCCTATATGTAGATTAATTGTTGGTGGTGCTTCAGCTGTTGGTGTTCAACAACTCATTATAGGTGATTTTTGCTTTGCATTAGATGATAAAAAAGTAAAATTGGATAGTGCAGATGAAATAC
>Ga0265301_10001480_pt1 | contig 30475 bp, 47 predicted proteins | sample AusTroGonzalo_MG_2_FD_193488 | JGI IMG/M metagenome (GOLD analysis project Ga0265301, IMG submission 193488) | Bovine rumen microbial communities from tropical cattle in Woodstock, Queensland, Australia - Gonzalo_04 | ecosystem: Host-associated > Mammals > Digestive system > Stomach > Rumen ... | reverse complement strand
GTCTCCAAGCGTGTATAGATAACGCCTGTTATGGGGGGATATCCCCACGGGCTACCACTGTACCGTCCGCTTCCACAACATACCGCTTTCTGTTTCCAAAGTGTTCCCTGTTGTGGCAGTCCATACATAGGTATTCCAGATTCCGGAAAGAAAGAAGAATGTTCGGATCAGAAATATTTTCGGGATCAATGTACTCCCTGTGGTGGACTATGTATCCTGGCTTAATAATTCCTCTGTTTCTGCACCGCTCACATAAGCCACCCACGGAAGCTATGTATGCAGCTCTGCACTTCTGCCATTCCTTTGATTTATAAAAGCGTTTAGCATAATCTTTCATAGGCAAAAGAAAAACCGAACATGCAAGGATGCTCGGTCTTCTCAGGAGTAATGTTTTGTTTTAGTCTTCCGACAATATCATTATATAATAAATGGATGTGACATGTGTGACAATTTATTCTTTTGGCAGATTATTTACATATCTGTGATAGATTTGTCGCACGGATTCTGCTGTATGATTCCCTCCAACCATCATTGCAACCCCATCCCATGTCATAAGGTCACGGCACCGGAACTCAATGATTTGGCTGATTAGAGGATCATCAATTTTTGCCAGGTATTCTTCCACTTCAAAGATGGCATATTTGATCTCGGCAATCTTGCCCTCCACGATCTTGGAGACCTCAGCAAGCTTAATGGCCTTTGCCTGTGTCGGATCTCCCGTGTTGTTCGTCTTGCTGTACGGCATCCCATCAAGGACCCTTGGTGATAGAGCCACATCCGCCTGGATGTCATTCAGTTTCCTTTGCCATACCTCTAACTGCTTTGACAGATAATAAATCTGCTCAAGGTTTTTTCTTGTCATATTCCACCTCACATGATCTCATATGGTTTCTGTAATTGTTTCCACATTCCTGTTATGCTTGATGGATCTGTCACTAAGTATTCGTGCTTGAGTAATGCCCCTTCTATGTCTTCGGATAGATCTATGCTCGCCCCTTGATTTTCTATCCGGATTAAAAACTGATTATAAACTGATATCAAATCAGGCCGTATTGCCTTTATGGTCTGATAGAGAAGCGGATGCGGTCTGAAAGTCACCCACTTCCCTTGATTGAGTTTTTCTGTGATCTGCCTCTCCCAGATATGCATCCTTGGAAATGGATCCATGAGGAAATGCTTCAAGGAAGAACAGATCAGAACCGTGTCAGGCTCCGGAGAATGTTCTGCTGAGATATCAAGCTTCGGAGATCCCAGTGCGAATACCCTGCCGGTGAAGTCCACTCCTAACTGTTTCCACTTTTCGATGAAGTAAGCTGCATCCTTCTCTGTGTTGAGAAAAGCATAATCAATGTTGCAGAGAGCTCTTTGCATCCATAATTGAGGCATGTGAACCTGAGAATATGGTATGTAGACCACTTCTCCTATGTTCCGGAGCTTCTCAATGTAGTAGTCAGAGAGCATCTGAGTAACAGCATTCTGAGAATCATACGGATAATGGATGATAACATAATCCGCATGCCGGAGATGCTTAATATCCTCAGCATTCTGGAACAACTCCCTGTCTGAAGTAATGCTCTCCACAAGCCTGTCTGAATTCATCAAATAATATGGAAGAGGATATATATGAGCCTCTATTCCGGAAGCTTTGCAGGCCTCGTAGACAGATGACATGCTGTTCCACATTGAACGCTTGTAAGGAAGGAACGCAACAGAGAAGATCCTGGACCCATGAAGCTCTATTAGTTTTTCAGTAATCCTTTCGCCTGCTGTTTTCTCCATTCCCCGTACTCCTGCAATATTCTGATTCTGAATGCTTCAAATATGCTGAGATTATGTGCTTTGCACCATAAATCAACATACCGCTTGAAGTCCTCATCCCTTTTGTAAAGGTCGTATAATTCTTCGTTCATGTATGTTCTCCCTTCGTGTATTTATCAATGATTTCCAACACTATGTCTATCATTTCATTCCGTTCTTCATGGATAACCTTGTCATCCTTGTAGTCGGCTATTTCTGCCCGTATAGCATCTATGTCAATCTTTAATTTTGCGTAATTTACGCTGTCTTCTATCATTTTTGAGTAAATCTCTGTTGATACAGGAACGATGTTGTTTTCGTCTGCAAAACGTTTAAATTCTGCTATTGTCATTCTTTACCGCCTTTCTGATATTCTGCTGTCATATCCGCACATCGGACAACTGTACCAACTAACGAATATGCCATTTACATAGTCGGTATTCCAGATCATCATGCACCCACATTTACACCTCATTCACTCACCTTCTTCCTTGTATGGCTCCGGCAAGGGCATCCATGCTGTTATCTCGATGTCCGTGGTTTTCCAAAAATCGCCATTGTCTATCCAAAATGTTTCCTCTTGCATAAATGTACCGCTTCTGACTATTTTCCTATATGCTGTCTGAACGGTTACTAAAACACGTTGATAATCTTTGGGCAACCTCTCACTAATAGGAATCCACTTGTTACCGTCATCAAAAAAGTCACAACCTCTTTCCTCAAGGCTTTTTCTCCAACCACACATTTCAACGTGCTGACAATAATCACATTCGGTCATTCTTATCACCTCTCATATCCGCATTATTGCCGATTCGGATTACGTTATATCCCTTGCACTTGCCTTTATCTCTCCATGCTCCTGCAACCGAACATTGACGTACTTTCAAGAATTGACACGCTTCTTTTTCAGATTCAAACACATGGTATTCATCCCCTTTGAACAGTACATACGTTGTTTTTTGTGCTTCTTGTGCGTAAACAATGGTATTGCATCGTTCATTCATTTCTTGGATGTTTTCTTTCGTAGTCACAAACTTACACGTTGACGGACTATATATTTTCGTGACTTCTTGTGCCATTATGTCTTTATCGAGCGACATACTTTTGCCATTTTCGTACCACTCTTGATACCCTTCCAACTTCTGTATATCTTCATAAAAGTTTTTCAGATAAAACCACCTATCGCAGACAACCACATCTGAATATGATTTGCCACGTTTACGGCATTGTTGCTGATAGTCATAGCATCGTCTTAACATTCCGAACCATAAGGCATATACACGCTTTCCTACCGTTGTTTTGGTAAACCCTTCGGGCATATCGTTTACACCGCCATATTTATTCATTGCCATTCTTATCACCCCCATTGTAACTGCCGCAGTTAGGGCAATACTTTGTTGTTCTATCTTTTAATTCATTACAGTTGGAACACTTAAAACCTATCGGCATTTTTATCCACCCCCCCGTCTGCCGTACTTCCTTTGCATCCTCATTCTTGACGTGTATCGCATGACCGCAGTTATCGCAAAGGACAAGCATTTCTGACCATTCCTGTGGATGTACTGTGACGGAAGGTAACTCCAACACTACTTCAATCGCTTCGTGATAATCGGGAAAATCATCACTATTAGATTCCAAGTAGTTAAGAATATCCTGTCGGCTCACCGCATCTTCGCACTCTGTCAGTTTTGGTATTACAGATGGCATGTTCTCAATAGGTTTTTCCAAACCCTCGTATTTCCAGTCGGCATAAATTAGGTCAAGCACTGCTTTTCGTGATACCGCATCTTCGCACTTCGTCACTTCGCTTCACTCCCTTCCATTTCAATTAAGAATCCATCATCTGTCATATAATCGAACAATGTCATTTGTCCGGATAAATGCTTTCCCTCAGGATCAAGATACCAGTGTTCCGGATCTCGCCACGGGATTCCAATATAGTCCAGAACACGGCCCCATCCATATAGGCTACCATTTTCATCCTTAACACACTTGTTCATCCAAAAATCCCACTCTTGCGGATTCCGCTCATACAGCCTGTCAAATCTGTGTGGTCTCTTTTCCATCTGGATCCCGAAGCCACACATTGAGCATCCTGTCCGCTGTTCTCCTGTGGTGGTATATTCATGGTCACCATACTGATTAAGCTCTTCACTGATTTTTACTTCTCCGTATATGTCCGGAATATGCACTCCGAGATCAACCGCAAGATGCACCACATCCGAATGATAGAAGAAAGCAAATGGACAGCTTCGTGCTGTTGTCTTTCCGAAGTAGTTACAGCCATTCTCTTCCAGAGCATCCGCCCTTTGTCCACCTTCTGATGCCATAAGCCCAAGAAAAGGAACGCTGTTGTGCTCTTTAGCCCAGTTATCACACGGAGCTTCTTTCAAGTAATAACAACATCTGTGCGATACTTTGAAATCCGGTTTTCCATAACCAAGTGCCGCCCCTTCTGCATCAAGGCCACCAAACAGCTTGAGATATGTCATAGGCAACTGCATTTTACTGTTTATAGCATAATGACCCTGAGCTCCACACTCTCCTGTTATAATTGCATGTCTGACAGTTTTGTTCTTCTCTGTCGGATGAGCCAATGTATCAATTCTGTTAGCTATCTTCTTTGACAGTACCGGAAATCCCTCTTCCTGAAGAATGCTGACTTTGGATTTTAATGGCTTTACCACTATACAACCCATTTCCTTGTGAACCTCTTGGATGGATTTGTCTTCAAGCGTTGAAGCTGAGACAAAAGGAACTTGCTTCGGGCCATATCCCATGCTCCGGATCAGTGAACCAAGCACAATACTGTCAAGACCTCCGACAGATACATGATAATTCAGGTCACGCTTTTCACATTCCTTGATAAATGATCTGATCCTGTCCTTTGCCATTAACACCTTGACACCATACGGCACCATCTGTTTTTGAAGCATCTCTTCATGCTTCTGTTGTTTGTGCTTCTTATATTCCTCAATGGAATCAAAATCTGTCATACTCACCTCCGTATATAAGCCTGCTGCCCTGTCTCAAATGCTTTCCGCATGATGTCCGTGTAATCGTAAAACACCCTGCCTTCATAAATAACCATCTCCGGCCTCATTCTGACTGTACGCTCAATGATCCTGTGCCGGAACACCTTGAACTGCTCCGTGCCTGGAGTAAGCAGATAAACTTCATGCGACTGTTCTGAGACTACCCTTGCCTTATTGTTCATGTTATAAATCCACCCCTTCCTTTGATGCGGCATCTAAGATGTTTCGGAAGATTACCAACATGCGGAATGCTTCTCTGTTATCCTGCCGCTCTTTTATGCTCTCCCATAGGTCACCTATTTCCCAGATGTATTGATCGGGATCAGGAACCCCGTTGAAGTATTTTTTCACCTTACTCCACAACCACAAAATCTGTTGATTTGTCATTCGTTTCAATCTCCCCTTTCGGTCTTTATAAAATATCTACCATTGATACCATTGATACCATTGATAAGCTATATATCATCAATGGTAAATAAATATATATCAATGGTAGTAGTGTGTGTAATATTCCTTGTATTTATGCGGTTTATACGTATCTATCAATGGTCATCAATGGTAGATTTTATACAAAAGGATTTTCGTCTATCCATTCTGCCTGTTCCGCCGGATAAATTTTGTATATCCAAGGACCTGTCCCATTTTTGATTTTTTCTACTAAAACCCCGTCACAATCAAGGAACATCCCCTGCATTTTGTTCAAGAATCCGCCAATTTCCTTGTTGCTCTCTCTGAGCCCGATGTGATACTTCACAGCTTCTTCGATCAAGTCACCGGCTCTGCCCTTCCAGGGCTCGCTGTCTCTTTTCAGATTTCTTGCTATCTGAACAACAACCTCCCGAACTTTACTGATTTGATACAGCTTTTCTCGCTCTTCTTTCTCTCTCTGATCCTTATCAGTTACTTCTGCAACACCGACATATTCCCACTGACATTTTTCATCATTGAATTTGATATCATGCATCGTCTGGCGGACCTTTCGGCCTGTGATAAACATCTTGGCTTCAAGATCGGTTCTTTTTTCTTTGCCCAGGACAATGACAGCATCAGCTGCGCCCGTGACTCCGTTTGTTCCGGAAACATTAGCCATATCATCATCGATATATCTCATTTTGGTGGTATGCGTAACAACCACAATGGCAATGCTCTTCTTTTCTGCGAACTCTTTAAGATCCCGCCCTGTTCGATAATCGGTTTCGTAAGCACTCTCTGACTTGCTCTGCCGGTATTTGATGAACTGCAATGTATCGATAACCACGATCTTGACATCCGGAAACTGTTCAAGCAGCTCTTCAAGCTGAAGAAGGAACCCTTCGTTCATAGGCATGACATTACTGAACACAAAATGGAAATTCTTCGGAGCCTGCCTTCCTTCGAGCACGATATTCAGCCTTTCCTGCTCGAAACTGTCACCGTCTTCAAGTGCAAGATACAGAGTATCTGATTTCTTAGTATCGAATCCAAGGAACTGCTTGCCTTCTGCGACCTTCAAGCACATGTCGAGCATGAGCCATGATTTGCCGGTCTTCGGAGGAGCCGCAATAACAGTTTCTCCCTCAGGGATCATCCCCTGCACCGCATAATATTTCTCATCGAACTCTTTCTGCTGGAGATCATAGGCGGAAATAGCTGTCAGCTTCGGCAGGCCCTTCTTTACCTCTTCAATGTTGTCTGTCTTCTGGACAACAAGATACTGCTTGTGTTGCTTCCATCCTTCTTCAATAGCCCGCTCGGCTTCTTCGTCCTTGTTGTCATAGGCCCCTGGCTCAAGAAGCTCTCGAACATCCTGCCATACCTTGCCCCTACAGCTGTTGTGATGGCATTTGAAGCTTATGGCTCCATTTGTGTATTTAAAGATTTTGCTGTCACCATCAGCATGACTCGGATTAAAAGGGCATTGTGCAAGCGGATATATCACGCAGTCTTGCCCTATCTCCTCTCTGATCGGCTCAAGTCCGTGTTCTGACATCCAGTTTTCAATATCGAACTCGCCTGATGTTTTTGTGGATCCTCTTTTGACTTTCGGGATCTCCGGAAGCTCATTCGCCAGAGCATGAAGCAAATCAATCCCATTGACCTCTATCTTCTGAGGAACCGAAGTTAGGCGGGACATCCTGTGTGGCCTTTGTTTTGTATTTGAGCCCTTCTGTGCTAATGTGCCATACAGCTTGCAGACCCTTGACTGATTATGGTTCACGACATCTATCTTTACTTTGCCGTTGTTGAACATTGCAGCAAGGTTTATCAGGCATCTTTCAATAAGGACCTTGTTCTCATCCTTGTTCGGAAGATCTATCTTATACAGCAGATGATGCCCATTTCCGCTCATTGCTCTGACCGGTTCATGAAAGCCAAGATCCTTCATATATCCATAAACCTTATCAGCAAGAATCTCTGCCTCTTTCAGCTCTGAATCCGAACTTGATACTTCAGCAATGCGCTCCGGATCCAGGTCGATAAATAACCATTCATAAGCATCAATTTCATGATCGTGTGTACTCGAATCCGTTAACCGGAAACAGTCATGCTGTTCCCTGGCATAACAATCCTCATTTACCTTGTTGATTGTGATATATATATTTGTTGACCGAGGATCTATCAGGTCAAATTGCCGAATCAGCGTGTCCGCATCTATAAAATAACCGCTGTTTATACGTTTCCTATTACCCTTACCAATTATCCTGACCTCAAAAAGCTCATTGTTCGGCTTTAAGATGTCGATTGTTCGGCGGATCATTTTTTCGTCAAAATACTGCGCCCATTTCATGTACTATCCTTCCCGAATCGAGGCAGGATACAGAGCATAACTCTGTACCCCAACCCCTTGAAACATTAGAACGGTATTTCTTCATCTATTCCTTCAGGAATGTTCATGAATCCGTCTTTGTCAGTTTCTACTGTTGCCGGTTTTGCAATGGTGCTTGCAAGATACTTCTTCTCAGGAATACTCTGGCTGTCAACCTTCGCATCTTCACAGAACCATCTGATCCTGCGCCTGGTCTTGATTTCTCCGTTGTATTCCTCTTCAACTTCTCCGTATACAACCCCGATCTTCTTGTTCTTGAACTGATTACAGAACTTGTCACCCCAGTTTGTTGTCGTGTTGTTCGATCTCTCGAAAGCTGTGATAAATCCCTTGAAGCTTCTCGAACACTTACCGTCAGAATCTTCAGTCACTATGTACTGGACAGCTTGATAAGGCCATTTCTTTTCTGACCTGGTATCATTTTCGAACTGCGCCTTGAAATATCCTGCCTGTTTGTCATTCTTGGCAAAATCAAGCGCAACAACAACCATGTCCTTTCCTGTGGAACTCTTCTGTTCCTTAACCGATACGATTGCAGCATGATGTCCGCCCAGCTCTATAGGCACATATTCACCTCCGGCATTAACATCATCGAAACTATTAGGCTTTTGCATATTTTTCTACCTCCTGCATAAGAATATTGATATTTTTGTTTTCGCTGTAGTGCTTATGGAACGATTCGAGAGTATGCTTGTTGAAATACTGTCCTGCTTCCCTCCGGATCGGATTCTGACCCCTGATCTTCGGGCCGTAGCATTCATCAAGGAACTCCTCAACACTCAGGCCTCTTGCTTCTGCCTCGAATAACATTTCATATCTTTTGTTCCTGACAAAAAGCTCAAGATCATGAGGATCAATGACCGGAGCCGCCTCGAACTGTTCCGTTTTGCAATAATCATCAAGATATTGTCTGTCTACATCTGTATTACACAGATTCGGAGCATCGGCATTTTTACAGATGAATTTATCTTCTCTGTAATACCTGGCACACATCCTTGCTGTGTGTTCCAGGTCGAACACATCCCAATGACCGTCTTCTTTACCCTTCCAATAGGTTTGTTTTGCCCAATTCCTGTGGAATAATGTATGGTGCACAGGGCAAAGTGTTATGACATCGGTCAGATGCTCATTGCCTAAATGCCGGTAATCAAGATGATGTGTCTGATACTGACTGTTTGAGAGATCTCTATGACAGACAACGCATTTGTATCCGTCAAATTTGAATCTCGCTTCTCTCACTCTCTGCCAGTGTGGATGAGATTCGATATAAGTGTTGTAATCGATCCGTGTCCCATCCTTTAAGTAGGCATATCCCATTATTTCTTACTCTCCTTCCATCCGTAAAAATCCCGAATGGTATCATCTACAAGCTTCAGATTGTTGTCGATCTCGGCATCCTCGAACATCTCCTCCGGAGTCTTCGTGATGTCGAACCCGTCCGTCTGGGTCCGGAAGAAATGCTTTCCGTTATCCGACATGCACCTGATGCAGATTGTGACCATTCCTTCCATACATACTTTGTTGTCGATAAGCTTCCCGATCGTGCGGAGCTTCGTTTCGCCCATGTCGTTCGTGTCTTCATGCAGAACAATGTAGACGATGACATCATCGGGCAATTCCTTCTTTATACGCTGAACCAAGAAATACATGGTGTCTGCAATATCGTCATACATGTCGAAGCTGGCATTTCCCTTCTTATTCCTGTGGTTATCCATGAAATGATGCGTCATAAGATATCCGGCATCATCTATCACTGCTGTCTTGCAGGGCATTTTCTGAAGCTGTGTTATAATGGTGTCAAGAGAATCCGTCCGGCAGATATATTTGAAGGTCTTTTTAAAAGGCAGAGCCTTTCCTTCAATATTGATAAGTAGAATCTCGTCCTCGCCAAAGAACTTGAGTGCTCTACTCTTGCCGGAACCGGATTTTCCATAGATCAGGCATGGTAATCCCATATTCTTTCCTCCTTTCCTCATTTGATGATTATTGACTGTCTCTCTTCCTGATGCGCTCCCTCTACTGTCACTCCGCTCTCAATGGCTTCCTTAACTGTGGTCTTGCTGATCCAGTCCTCTGATGGAGCTTTCCAGTAATTCGGAGGGATCTTGCTCGGATCGTCAATAATAACGCTTGTTGTTTTTCTGTAAGAAACAGCACAACGCTCGGTTTTAAACTTCTGACCGTTAAGAGCATAGCTGATATAACTCTTTAACTGCTCGGCTTTGTTCTCTGCTGCCCTTGCTCTGTCATACAGCTTCTTTGCTTCGGCTTTCACAGCATCTGCTTCCGCAACCAGGTCTTTTCTCCATAAAATAACACCCTCGATTTTTGCATCTCTTTCCATTTCCAGAGCCTGCAACTTGTCAATGTCAACAACCTCACCGGTTTCTCTGTCCACGCAGGATAAAATATCTTCGTCAATCTCGTATAATGGCCTCATCTCTCTGCCTCCCATAATTCATACATAATCTCGTCAATAAGCTGCTCTTCTCTTTCCTCATCAGTCATCGCTTTTCACCTGCTTTCCCAAGACGATCCTGATTAAGTCAGGGATGTCGTAAGAAGGCCCCCTGTCCAGAATGTCGCTGATGATGTCAATGCTCTGAAGAGCCTTCACAGATGCCATGTACTCCTCTCTTGAAAGGAGTACGTAGTTACTCAATAATTCGTTATCCGTCATAATTTTTCCTTTCCTTCCAACCCTACATGTTGTATAATGTAGTTGGAACTGTTACTAAATATTGTTTCAGTAATTCGTTCAAGTGCTAAAATCCCCTTAGAGCTCATTCGATCACCCCTCGGATGAGCTTTTTCCTTTACTGCTCATCATTCATTACGAAGAAGACCGCATTGTCTTCCTTCTCATAACGTGCTATGTCAGCAATAGCCATTCTGCAATGCAGCTGATAAACACCCTCCTTGATATGGTCACCCCCTTTGTTGATGTAGCCGGAGCTGGTCAAGATCACGGCACGGACATCCTTGCCTGTCTTCAGCTCGTTAATAACTTCCTCTTTTGGTATTTCTCTGAATTCCCTCATGCTTTTCTCCTCTCATAAATATTCACGTAAGACTAACAACCCGCCTGCAATGAACAGGCATAACACTAATATGTTCACGACCACCCCCTCCTCTTCTTTTCATTTTTCCTATCCTCCTTGATGCTTTCAATTAGACAGTCAAGCACCAGCACGAACAGCACGATGGCCCACCCCAGGAACCATATCAGCACATCATCCGTCAGATTCATCAAATAGTTAATCATTCATAGCCTCCCTTCTTTCCAGAGCTTGTACCGCTCCTCATAGATCTGATATGTCCACTTGGTACTTCCTTCATATTTCAGAGCATCCCCGAATGGATACATACCTTTTTTCAGCCTCTCCCGAACCGCCTGCTCAGGGATTCGGAGATCTTTTGCTACTTCTGCAATCTTCATAGATCATGCCTTTCTACAAATTTAGACCCACCGTAGCTTACGATTTTTGAACTGTAAGACCTTCAATGGGATTTTCATCCTTTGGAGGCCTGTGCCCCATTCTGTACTCGTAGAGAGGGCAATTTTCTATCGTACAGCGTTTGATCTCTATGAACTGACCACAGGTGCAGTCCATGCATTTTGCTCGGATCGCTTTCAATGGTGTTAGTTTTGCCATATCCCTTTCCTTTCTTAATTACTTGTTTCTGTAGTATTTGAGGGCAAAAGAATATTGTCAAAACCGATATTCAAGCATTCTACAACAAGTAATGCTTTATCAAATCGCATTTCTCCTGGATTCTCTTCCCACCTTCGCCAAGTGTTTACATGGACATCACAGAGCTTAGCCATCTCTTCTTGAGATTTTCCCCGTGCTTTTCTCCATGCTGATAATTCAAGCTGCATAATTCCCTCCTTTCTATATGTTGATGAAATGATGCTTTTTTGAAATGTTTGCATCAATATGTTGTATCACTACGTTATACAGAATATACTATATTTTGTAGTATGTCAATAGCCTATTGTAAAAAAAGTTATTTTTATACTATAATGTTCTCGGAGGTGATTATATGAATTTAGGAAACAAACTTCGCTCCACAAGAGAAGAATATGGATATACACAGGCTAAGCTTGCTAAGCTCTTAGACATGTCTCAAAAGACAATATCGTCTTGGGAAAGAGGCCGAACCAATCCCAAGATGGACGATCTTCACAGAATATGCAAAATATACGATTGCACATATGAACACTTAACCGGAGTCAAGCAACATGATGCTAATGACATAACCGTGAATGACATTCTGATAAAGATAGATTCATTAAACCTTCAGGATCTTATTTTCTTGAGTGACCATATCATTAAGCTTATTCACTCCAAACAGGAAATTGAAGCTATTCAGAGAGAAAAAATGGAACTTGAACAGAAGATAGCCGAATACAATAAAAAACTTGATGAGCTATCAAAAAGACAGGAGGGATAACCATGCGCAACCACAATGGCTATGGCTCCGTCATCAAACTCTCCGGCAACAGAAGGAAGCCCTATGCATGCCGCAAAACGCTCGGATTCAGCGAAGAAACAGGCTACCCTATATACAAATATATTTCATACCATAAGACCCGAAAAGAGGCAGAAAAGGCCCTCAGAGAGTACAATGATGCCCCGTATGAGATGGATAAGAAGACCGTCAAGGAAGTATATGATCTCTGGATAGAGAAGCAACATTATTCCTATAAGGTAAAGAATAAGTATGAAAATGCTTTCAAGCGTATAGAGCCATTACAGCATCTGTATATGAACAGCCTGACTCTTTCCAAACTTCAGCTCTTCTTCGATAATCTGGAAGCCACAGAAGCCTGTCTCCGTGATGTCAGAGTGCTTCTCAATTTTCTGATAGACTATTCCATCAAGCGGGGCCTGCTGCCGATCACTTTTGCATCCATCATGCCTCTGATCGAAGCTGAAGCGAAGAAACCGACTCGGAAAATTGAGAGGAGCAGATTCTCCCAGGAAGAAATTGACAACCTTTGGAAACGCACTGATGATGGGCTTTGCAGGCTCATTCTGTTTTACATATACACGGGATTACGCTATTCTGAAGTGAAAAATGCAGAATGGCATGAGGATTATGTATCAATTACAAAAGCCAAGACACCGGCAGGCATCAGGGATGTGCCCCTGTCAGATAAGGCACTCTCCCTCTTACCATTACCGGAATACGAATATAAAGATTATCTTTCAGAACTTAAAGCTGCCTTTCCGGAGCATACTCCGCACGATACCAGGCATACCTTCACCAGTCTGATGACAGAAGCGGAAGTGGATCCCCGTCTTCTGAAGAAGATCCTGGGGCACAAGCCGAAAGACATCACTGAAGAAGTATATACCCACATCAGCATGGAAAAACTGCGGGAAGCCGTTAACAAAATCTGAGTGTATACTAATTTGTATACTAATTCTGTTGACTATTGTGTATACTAATGAAAAAATAACTACAGATTTTGAGGCATCTGCAAACCGCATAAACACTGAAAAGTGTGTCAACCACGGGGCATTGCGTCCTTAATACTGAAGGATATATATAGCGGATTTACGGGATATAACATCCGTTATGTATACTAATACGTTAGCTATTAAAAAAAGAGCCCCTTACCACAGCCGATCAGACTGGATAAGAGGCCCTTCTTTTGGGGAGTACAAATGATAAAGGAATATCATATTGCCAGAATGAATTATTTGCCGACCGAATCCCATGTTTTCGGGCCGATTAATCCATCAGCTTTGAGATGGTGAGCAGATTGATATTCTTTCACTGCCTGCTCCGTATTCGGGCCGAAGATACCATTCTCTGTGCCGCAGTAAAATCCACAGAGATTCAAGTACCTTTGCCAGCATAGAACGTATTCGCCCCTTGAACCTCTCTTTAAGGTAGGGAAATACTGTCCGGGCGTTAGCACATCCTGCTTTTCAATCGGGATACCTAAGACTTCCGAATCCCATTCGTATAACTTGTATCTGTTAATGGTGTTCAGAAGGGTCGTGGAATAAGTAGGTGAAGTCGCATAACCGTCTTTTTGCACGTTGTTGCAGGCTTTCACATAATCTACTTCACCACGGAGATTCTTATACCTTTCAAGTCTGTTGAATAACCCCGAATGGTCGTTAACGGATTCAAACCACGAAGGATACTTGCGGAAATTTGCAAGCACTCTCTGGGCAACACCATTGTAATATTCAGTAGTCCACATCTGGACAAATTGCCCGTTATATGAACCCTTGATCCCGAACAGGTTATTCGCCTTTTTGGTAAGACCGCTATTCCCTTTTGAGGATTCAATAAATCCCTGTGCGGCAGTAAGGCTTGCAAGGATTTTAGTCTCCCGCATATCCTTCAGAACATACGGCTTCAATTTTGCAAGGAAGGTTTTGTCTGTGTATGCCATACTATTCGCCTTTCGCTATTCCCTTACTGTCTACCCATGCTTCACAAAACGCATAAATAGCAGAAGAAACAATGGTGCAAATGATTCCGACCGTTGCAACCTTTTCGTTGGATGTAGCTAAGCCTGCAATGGATGCCCCGATAGAAGCTAATGCCGCCGCAAGGCACATAAGGAATTTCCGTGATTTGAATTTTTCCATTACTTATTTTCTCCCTTCCACGATGTACTGAATGATGAGTGCCGCAATTCCGATAATCGCAAGCGTTAGATTTGCGTAAACAATAATCTCTCCCATAACCGTCACTTCCCGTCATCTCTCATGTCTTGGATGTCGTGCTCCATGATATTTAATCTGTCCTCGCACTTATACATTCTTTCAATCAGATTGTTGTGCTTGTTAACCCTGTCGGACAATTCATTTATCTGTGCTTGAATGAGTGCCGTGGACTTATCATAGTTTGCATTTACAGAAGCGATAGACATCTCAATGCTGTGGCGTTCTTTTTCTCTCTGAACGTTGTTGTTAATCATGCACCCAAGAAGGGTTAAAACTGACGGGATAATGACCGTCAAGAGGGTAACTGCGGTATCCATGCTCACTCCTCGGAAACAGGCTCAGAAGCTTTTTCGTAGTGCTCCTGATACGGCTGTTCAACACCGCCCCACTCATTAAGCACAAGCCCTGTGCAAGCATCAAGTGTGCCTGCGTCTACTGCGGTACGCATACTCGCCATGCTGTTGTGATGTGCGATGATAGCCGCCTCTTTACTCTCACGGGCATATATCGCCTGTGCGGTTACTCCGTTTGTTGTCTGAATTTCTACGTTAAAAAAAGTCATGGTTATGTTCCTCCTTTATGGTTAGTTTATCTTGATGTATCGGAAGTTAGCAGTTACTGACTTTGCTGGGATATTCAAAGTAGAACTGTGATGATTTCTTATAATCGCTTGATTACTCTGAATGTTTGCGATAGTACAATAGCTTGACCCCGAATAAAAACTTGATATTCCTGTAAGCGTGTATCCTGTGGTATCGTCATTGCCCTCTTTTGACATAGCTACCGTTGCCGATGCTCCTGCCGCCACGGATACCGCATCTGCGTTAGAATACTTTATTGTTAGGGTTTGCACCCCACCTTCAAAGTCACAAGGCTGTAATGCCATAAAATCACGCTCCTTTCTATTTCAAAATCCGTAGCTTGAACTGCGATGAACCCGATGAACCGCCTTTGATCGTATATACAAGCGTCATCAAGCCTGTGCCTGAGTCTATTGTTTTGTTGATGTTTATAGGCTTTGGAATAGCCAAGTCTCCCGAAGCACTCGCATCATCCCAAAATAACTTATACCCGTATGAGGGATTTAAACCGCTAAAGGTCACCGTAGTACCACTCTGCGTGACTGCGGCAGTAAACTCATCCAACTCATCATCCATTTCCGTCTTGGTGTAGTAGTCTCCGAACTTGGTATATAGACCGCCAGAGGTGACAGGCTTACCGCTTCCCGATGTCGGAGTACTGTCCGCATCTATTGAAACCACATTTGATGTGATATCAATGCCGGTCCCTTCTGACAAAGTATCCTGTTTTCCACTCAGGCCAGAATAAACACCTCCGGAGGATACCGGATTAGAGCTCCCACTGGTAGGATTCGTGTCAATGGTTAGCGTATCCTGTTTATTTGCTAATGCTGCATATATCGCCTGAGCTTCAACAGCATTTGTGCTTCCAGAAGTAATAGTGGCATCCACCACAGGAGTGTTTGCAACATCACTGTAATCAAGGGTGATATTCTCCCACTCCGCACCGTCATACTGTAAGAACTGCCCCTGTGTTAAAGATGAAAGTGATACATCCTGAAGATCAGAGAGGACCGTTGCTCCCGATCCGCCTCCGGCAAGTGTGAAATCATATACCCATGTAGCCGTGGAAGCATCACCAGGAGTGTCGCAATGATACTCAGCACCTTCTGAAATATTCAGATACAAATCTCCTGCGTTGGCATATGTGATTCCGGAGCCACTGAAAACTGTAGGAGTGGAGCTCTTACCGCTTACTACGGTTCCTGTGTACCATTTATTACCAACAACACCATTCGTTACGGTGAATGTACTTGTAGTGGTATCGGAATATGTAATGGTATATGTATCCACTAAGCCTGCTGTGGATGTCTTAGTGATAGAAGTAATACCTCTTCCATTAGTACCATCAACACCGTTCGTTACAGTAAATGTTGAAGATGTTCCATCTGTGTATAAAATGGTGTAGGTATCCACCACTCCGGATGTGGAAGTTTTTGTGATGGATACAATTCCATTTCCGTCATCTCCATCGGTTCCGTCAGCTCCATTTGTGACCGTGAATGTTGTAGTATTACCATCCGTCATGGTGATGGTATACGTATCCACAAGCCCCGATGATGATGTTTTGGCAATGGATTCAATACCAACACCATCCGTGCCATCTGTTCCTGGAGTGCCTGGATCTCCCTGATCTCCTTTCAACACTCCCTGTGACTGCCAAGAATCAGTACCAATACATTTCCACAATTCCTTTGTATCTGTGTTAAAATACAAAGAATCATTGTAGAATCCCGTTGATGATGAAGATGCGGATGTAACGTCCGTACCCGTAACAAGTACCACTTCAGATACATCATTGATGATCTCAATGGCATCATGAATGGACCCACGGACATCTTCACCATATACGGCTTCCATGATTGCTTCCAAATAAGCGTTTATGTTTGCCATTATCACTCCTCCTTAAATGATATTTCTTGATATTCTGGAGTTTTTATAAGCTCCTCCCTTTCGGCATCTGTGATCTCAGGATTATTATTCTCAGGATCATGCCAATGAAGAGCAGTTTCTTTTGTGTAGTTTTTTACTTCAAAGGGCTGCACAAAATGAATAGCATCTCCTTCAAATCGAATTATTCCCTTCATTATCATTACTCTCCTCTTTAAGCTCTCTTTCCTTTGTTACAGAATCATATGCAAGTTTGGTTAAATACATCTTCCTAAATGTATTGCTGACAGAATCCAAGCTTGCTATGACTTCCAAATATGATAAGCCTAAATCTTCTGAAAGCTTTATCATAAAATTTTCCACATTGTTCTGAAAAACAAATATTTTTGCATCCATTTTTAATATCCTGTAACCCATCCATTGATAACGGTCATTTGCCTTGTAGACCAACTGATTCCGCCACCTACATTTTGAATATTTGAAACATAATTAAATGTTCCTGAAACAGTAGGATAATAGGAACCTGTATCCAAAACATTATTTATTCCCAATACTCCGGCTTCTAAAGATATACGCTTGCTTTTTATTTTCAGAGCCGGTAATCCATCCATGACCCAGTTCCATCCTATTAGACCTGATTCACTATTTTCTACTCCTCCGTTTATTATTCCTCCTTTTAAATGCAAATAACCCATTCTCGGACCAAGAGTCGGGAAGTTGTATATTCCTTTTGAATATATTCCATCATTATTCCAAATCCCGATTACGGTATTACTTGAATCTTTAACATTAAGAACTCCATTTTGATTACTTTGTCCTCCAAGCGTTAACGTGCCACCGCTTATTCTTGATGCAGATAATGCTCCGGAAGTTATATTGCTTGCATTTATATTAGTGACAGATACGTTATTACCATTTATAGTGCCTCCGCTTATCCTATCAGCACTCATAGTACCTGATGTGATATTACCGGCTTTGATATTAGTAACACTTACGTTATTTCCGTTTATCGTACCTCCGCTGATCCTGTCTGCACTCATGGTTCCGGAAGTGATCCTCGAAGCAGACATGGTTCCGGAAGTAATATTGCTTGCATTAAGATTTGTAACAGTAACTTTATTTCCGTTAATTGTTCCGCCTGTAATGCTATTTGCATTTAGGTTTGAAACAGTAATCTTGCTTGCATCAAGCGTGCCGCCACTTGTCTTTGAAGCTGATAATGTCCCTGTTGTAATACTTCCCGCATTAAGATTTTTAACAGTGATTTTGCTTGCATCTAATGTCCCTGTGGTGATCCTATCAGCTACGATAGCACCGTCCATGGTTAAGGCCAACGCTAAGGAAGACCATGAGGAGCTTGGGTTCTTCCTTGACAGGAAGCCAAGACCGCCCATGTTCCATACCCACTTCTTGAGAGCCGATTCTTCCAGAGGCGAATCCATGATCCGCATTTCCGTCATCTGCTCATTAGCATTAAATGCATAGCTGATATATCCGCCATCTGTACCACCTTCCAATATTTCCCTGGCATTTTCTTTAGCAGCCATCAAAATTGAAGACTCTGACGGGATCTCTTCATTCAATTCATAATTCTGAGATGCAATTCTGCTTGTGATAGGAAGAGGAGCTTCACTACCAAGCGTGATCTTGTCCTGAGAGACATCATTCAAGGTAAGTGATAATGCTCTGATCGGAACCACATTATCAATTCCGAACGCATCACAAACCACCCTGACTCTTTCACCAAGCTTGAGCTCATCCACAGATACATCTATATTTGAGAGATCTACAGCATTTATCCTATATGAAAGCTCTGCATACTGAGCTGAATTCAGCCACTGCTGAGCCTTTGTTTTCAAAATGGATGCAACCTTGACATCATCCCATCTCTTGACAACCTTGCAGTATCCGAACTGCTCGACAGCAGAATTGTTCACAAGGTAATTCTTTCCGCTGTTCACGGATTCAATGGTCAAATAAGCATCAAGACCATCCACCACAGGATTATCTTGTATTGCCCCCAAAGGAACTACAGCTGTGGCTATCTCATTCCCATCAGTAGTGGATACATAATCAAGGATGTTCTTTCCAAGCCGGATCTCCTGAGAGGATACATCTCCATAATCATTGATCCTGATTAGATCAAGGTATCTTACCCCGCTAACGTACCTGATCCGGAGATAACCATTCAGTTTCTCGCAGAGATCATTCAACATAACAGTTAACGTAGGTTCATAATTTGTATACCGATAGATGTAATCATTCGGATCATCTACAGTTACCATTCCACGTGTGAACCTTTTTGCCTGCTCCACCTGAGAATTATGCTGATTTATCAGAGATGTGAACATGCTCAATGGTGTGGTCTGATAACGGGCCTGTGGCTGTATGGAGTCATTAAGGAACGCAAGCTCTCCAATGGCATAGATATGCTTTTGCCCATAAAGATCTATCTCAGATTCCCTTACTTCCCCTCTGAAAATCATTTCCCCGTTCTTGTAAACAGTTACAATGCTCTTCCGGACAACAATATCGTTATATCTGGGATTAGATGTAGGAATATCACACTCAAAGTACCCTGCATCATTCAGTTGCAAGTTAAGCTCTGGTCTGTATATGACATATTTTTCATCATCCGGATAATAGAAATATCCATCATCAAGCTTTACTTCATACATTAGAGTGATCCACCTCTATACAGAATTGAAACCTTTGCAGTACCTGTGAATACCAACTTGACCTCATCCTCATAGTTAATGATGATCTCAGGAAGGTAATTACTTCCGCTCATAAGAGAGAAGGTCTTCCCTTTGTAAGTCACTTTAAACGTTGTTGAAGTCATGTTGCTGACCATAATTGTAGGAGTAACCGGCATAAATCCACTCGGAATGGTTACGGTCCCTGATCCCGTGATCTGAATACTTGAATAGTCATGAATGGAATCCGTCAAGAAGTTGAATGGATCCCATAACCAAGGCTCACCGGAATCCTGTATGTTGTACTTATACGGATCCGCAGCCGGCATGGATAAAGTAAATGTTCCAAGCCTTCTTGCCCTGTCAAAATCCGTAATATAAATACGGCCCTTCCAATAATATGAAGGGTCGTTATCAAAAATAAGCTTAACTTCTCTGCCATGGATGCTATTCCGCATGGAAGATATCACGGCATCCCAATTGTTTCGTTCTCTTATCCCTCCGACTTCTATGTTGATCTGTCTTGTTTTGTAGATAGGTCTTCCGGAAAGAGCTTCTGAGACATCAAGCTGTCCATCCATACCTGGAATATCAATGTATTTTGTTTCCATCTCAGGCTCGCTGATGCAGTTATTGTTGCCGATAGCAAGCCCCCAGTCATCCAAAGTATGATACTGATGATCGTTCGATATAACAATGATAGTTGCACCATTTGTCAATTCATTCATCTTCTCGCCAACTCCCTGCTATATATTCTTCCAAGAGCTGAGCTCATCTGAGGAGCTATCTGACCTACTAAAACACCGGAATCAAGTACGATACTGCTGTTATCTACCTCAGCTAAATATGGAAGATATGTTTCCAGAAGCTTCGTGATGTCTCCATGTCCGGCTGTATTTGTAAGCGGAGTAACTGTGGCCTGTCCGTTATAAACATTTACTAACTCTGCACCGGCTTCTCCTACTATCGCTGTTCCCTGTGACAGAACACCACCATTTGCAAGCATCGGAACTGAAGGCAGATAAGAAATATGCGGCTGCCATGACTGACCACCCAACCACTTAGGCATTCGGATATCTATTCTGTTGAATCCTGCAATAACAGTATTCACAGCATTCACCACAGAATTTAAAACTCCTAAAATGCTATTGATAGGAGCTTTTATCATAGCCGCCATACCTTCAAAAGCCTTCTGACATACACTTATAATGCCTTTAATCGGAGCCTCAACTATAGCAACTAAACCATTGAAGGCTTCTCTGAATACATCCTTGACCTTCTTCCAGATTCCTTCCCATTCACCCATCCATACGCTCTTACACAGGACAATAATCAGATCCCACTGCTTCTTGAATGAATCCCACACGGGCTTGGCCGCCTGAAGGAAGGAATTCAAGACCTCACCCATTTTTCCAAAATTCTGAGACCAGTCATGCAGGAAGATCTGCTGCATCCACTTATCTAACCCTTCAAAGCCCTTCTTCATTTCATCACCCTTGGTTCCGATATAAGCAACCACGCCTGTGAAATAAAGAGTGATGCCGGCAAATACAGAGGATACAGTAGCCAATGTACTCATCAGCCCTGCTGCCATTCCCGTAGTGGCTGAAGTAGTTGCGGCAGCAGCCGCTGTTGTTGTGGATGCCGCTGTAGTTGCGGCTGTACTGCTTGCTGTAAATATTCCACCTATTTTTGCAAAAACTCCCGCCAAGCCACTCACGGCAGATGCTATTCCGCTTATAGCAAATGCTATCGGAGATATAGCCGCCACAAATAATCCGATATAAACAATGGTTTTCTGAGTGCCATCATCAAGATCTCCGAACTTCTTAACAAGATCTGTAAGCGACTGAATGATCGGAGTGATGATAGGAAGCAAATTCTCACCAAGCTCTTCTTCAAGCTCTTTCAATGATTCCTTAAATATTCTGATGCTGTTAGCAGTACCATCTGCTGTGTTTGAGAAATCGCCCTGGGCATTTTTTGTCTTATCAAGGATGTACTGGTATCGGAGCTGAACCTTCTCAGATTCGGTCATTTCCTTGGTGGTTTTATTGAATCCATTTGCAAGGGCATATGCATCAAGGTTTGTCTGAGTCATAACAATTCCAAGGGTCTTCAATGACTCTGTTTCACCTGTGAATATTCCCTTCAATGCTGTTTGTGCTGTATCAAGCTCTATGTTTTTGAATGATGCCAGATCTCCGGCAAGACCAACCAATGAAGTAGACATCTTTGCGGCTTCCTGCTGTGGAAGACCCATGGATGTAGCCATATCTCCAAACAGAGCCGCCATATCAAGAGCACTGCCTTTTGCAATTCCAAAGGAATCCAAAGTGGTCTCTGAAAATTCTTTTACATAATCAGCAGAGTCTCCAAAAGCAACCTCAACCTTGTTAAGAGATTCTGTCAGATCGGATGCCGCTGATACTGCTGCCACTCCAATGGCTGTCAGGCCTGCTGTGATCGGAGCCATTTTTCTTCCGATATTCCCTGCTGTTGTAGCAACCTTATCTGCTGTAGCCTTGATTTTGGACAGAGCAACATTACTCTCAGCCGCTGCTCTTTCAAGGTTTTCCAACTCATGCTCACAGGAGATGATCTCTCTGGTTAAAGCATCATACTGTTCCTGACCTTCACCGGTCTTCCGGAGCTCTTCACCTACTTCCTTCTGTGCTCTCTTTAAAGCATCAAGCTTTGTTTTGGTCTCGGTAACTGCTGTAGTTAACAACCTGTGCTTTTGTGCAAGAAGCTCCGTGTTTGTCGGATCTAATTTAAGAAGCCTGTCAACATCCTTCAGAGCCTTTTGAGTAGTGCCGATTTCCTTGTTTACAGAAGTTAACGCCTTATTTATACCGGTAACATCCGCCCCTAATTCAATTGTGATTCCACGAACTTTTGTTGAAGCCATTACTACTCTCCTAAATTAAGCTCTCCTCTGAAGAATGCTGCCATGGATCCAGCCGGAGCTTTCACATCATACTTCTCCTGATCGTTGCCTTTTTCCGTTATCATGTCATAGACCATTCCCATAGTCATTTCATCAAGATCCTCTGATGATAGTCCCAATTCAGCACACCTGAGCATAAACAAAGCCCCTGTGGGCTCTCTATCCCTCGGAGCTATTTTTTTTTAGGCTGAGATGTCTGAACATTGTTCATATGCCATAACTCTAAAAGCTGTGGCAGGATTTCCCATACAGAAAACATATCAAAGCCATCAAGCCATTCATCCGGAGTCTTTTCAGGCATTTCCGGATTTGCATGTTTAGCCATAACAAAGGCTGCATTCTCAAAAATTGTCAGATCTTCAATAGAAAGACTATCCAAAGCATCAGGATCGTTATCTTTCTTCTCAGCTATCTTTCTGTAATTCTTTGATAAGGAATTCATATCCTTAATCAAATCACGCATAATAAGCACTCTGTATAATCTCGGAGTGCGGGCCGTAGCACGGAATTTGACCTCCCGCCCATCAATCTCAATCACTTTATCCATTTTGTATCTCCCTCTTGATATTCTCTAAAAGCTCTTTTTCAGCTTCCTCAGCTACCGGAGCAATATGCGGAAACGCTCTGGTCCTTCCACCATTCTGTTTTGCATGCCCCTTCTCAAGTAAATGAGTCAGCCTGTAATGAGTCTTGTTATGCACTATAGCAAGCACACTTTTCCGTTTCTTCCTGGGCTCATTCCTTACTGCCCAACCTTTATTGTATTTATCCCATGAGCCATACTTCCCACTTCCATGAGGATGAGCGGAGTGGAGTTTTTCCACAGCATCCTTAGCCGTTTTTTTGACTCCACTCACACAGTCTTCCTCTGTTGCATCTGCGTAATCCCGCAAGGTTTTCTCTATTTCTTTTGCCAAATCATCTACAGATACTCTTGTGTTCATAAAACCCTCTTACGTTGTAGTGGATGTAGGGATATAAGGAGCCGTATGCCATGCATTCCTAACCCCATCAGGAGTAGTGGAAGTGGTCATGGACATAACCCTGCCGTTCTGAAGCGGAGCTGCCGAAACAGTAAGGGTCTGTGTTACGGGAGTCTTGATATCCTCAATGGTGTTAAGCTCCTTAGTGGGCCTTGTTGCTGTGCAATTGTAAAGAACGAACTTCGTGCCTGTCTGATCTCCGTCCTCTTCAAAGGTCATAGCAAATGATTTAGCCTCTGTTGAAGCATTCTCACACATAACTCCGTTTGCATCCGGAACCTGTCCGAAGATCTTCTCATAAAATGCCTCCGGAATGAGTGCCAGAACCATGTCACCTCCATATCCGTTATTTGCTGCACTCTGATAATAAACGATATTATCAGCATAAAACTTATTGATGTCACCCTGAGCACTCATGGAAAAGCTCACTGCACCAGGTACATTGATTACATCCCCGTATGTAGGAACTCCCTCTGATGTGCTTACTATCGGGAAGACATGAACATTTTTGATACCAAACTTAACTTTATCTGCCATTTTTCTTCTCCTCAGTAGTCTATGGTGATGGAATAAATGACTTCGTACATGTTCTCATCAGAGAGATATTCCTCAGTCTTATTCCATGGAATATTGTTTGTTGCCAGCGTGGTTTCAATAAGTGCCTCAGATGCTGTATCCTTGGTTTTTGAATAAAACTCAATATCCACTTCCTGAATAACCCTATACACCTTGTTATCAGCAAAGAAGTTTGTTGTGTCGGTCTCCATATAGCAAATAAAAGGAAGTGCCGGAGCACTCCCTACTTTAAAAGCCCTATATGCAACCTTGTCCTTGAATCCTGTGATGCCATTCAGCATGGTAAACAGATTGCCCAATGTCATGATCCAACTCTCCTCTGCGTGTATAACTCAACTACGCCTTTGTCTGTGTTCACATATGTCCGGTATATGGTGTACCTGATTCCATCATGTTCAATTTCGTCTTCATTGTTGTACTCCGTGATCCGGACATCAAACACATTTTCCCGCCTGAATCCATCCTCAGCCTGCTGGGCCTCATTAGCGGATACCGACCTCACCCATGCGAATGGATAAGTGTACGCCTCTTTTTCCACAGCCTGCCCGATGTCATCATATGTATAGGTTTTTGAGATTAACGTGATTTTTCTTGCAATATTCATCACTCACTCCACACTGTATATCCTGAAGACATGCCAAGCTGAGCCTTTTGCTCATCATATGACCTCTTGAAAGCATCGGACCGGTCAAGCGAACCATGCATGAGTTCAAACTGATAACCGCAATATGTTATGATCGCACGGATTATGATGTCATCCGAAGTATCTGTAGTTACGGTCAGCCCCTCCACGCCTGCTATGCCTAAATCCTTGCATGCAGAATTGATGATCTCTGCTATCTCTGTATCGAAGTCATTTGTTGTGATAAGTAATGCCAGTTTTACTCTGTTTAACATGTCTTATAAACCTCATTGAAGCCCTGAATGCTTCCCTCATATATCTCCCGATATTCGGGATAAATTGTTATATGCCCTATGTGACCAAGCTTCACCGTAGGCTCAGCCCATATCTCATGCCCAAGATCCGCAGCTCTCTTGCAAAATGCTAAATCTTCTCCTAAATCCATTGTCGGGAAGAAGGCTGTGCTGTGATGAGCCCATACATCTTTTACAATGTCAGTCTCTATCAATACACAGGCCATCCCGCACCCTGCTATCTTGAATGGTTCAAGTGGGTACTCCCACCCTTCCCATCTTTTTACGCCAGGGAAAATCTCTGTGAAAATGCAACTTGCATGCGGAGCTCTTCTGCCATGAGCAATACCGGTCACAAATGGCTTTCCGGAACACATCAGATCATCAAGAAGATCCTCCGTGAATATCATGTCTGAATCAAGCCACAGCATATGAGTATATCCCTCTGTGAATGCTTTTCTGGCTAACTTATCTCTTCCGACATACACCAGTGTTCCGCCCTGAAACGCCACATCATAATCCACTCCTTCCTCATCAAGCCTCTTAATCAGCTTTGTAAGGCATTCCGTGAACTGGTAGTGCATATAGTCTGTTGTAGGGATCGCAATCAGTAACTTCATTTTTTCTTAGTGGGCTTCTTAGCCACTGCCTTAGTTATTTTCTTTTCAGGCACTTCCACTGCGGGCTCTGCCTTCTCAGGAACCTCAACCGGAGCTTTGACAGCATCAGCTACGACTACGGCCCCATCTGTTGACACTAAAAAATGACACTCTTCCGGAGAGACTTCAATAATCTCCCCGGCTTTGTGCCATACCTTAGCATCTCTTAAAAGCTTAACCTTCATAGATTATGCAGTCTTCTTGATTACGCAGAACATCTTATTTGCTGTCAGTGCATGAGCTGCGTACTGTCTTCCAACGATCTTAACAAGATCTGACTCAGCCTCTGAAAGATCATCGTATTTGATAACAACACCTTCGCCCTCAGGATAGTTAACCTGAACACCACGAAGATCTCCAACTATAGCATAGATGCCATTAGCTGAAGCTGCACTGTATGCGGTAACAGCTGAGCTGAATACAACCGGAAGACCCTGGAAGGGATCAAATGAGAAGTTTCCGCCTGCCTGAGCACCAACGAAGTCAGCATATGTAAGCTTATTCATGATGATTACAGGATTCTGAGCCTCGTCTGAAAGCGTAGCAAATGCCTTTGCTATTGTGGTGAGTGCCGGATTCTGTGATACTGCTGAAACAGCGGCAGCAGATGTAGTTGCCGTTGTAGGAGCTCCGGTAATGTCTCCGATAACAAGCTCAGTAAGCTTCTTAACGATCTGATATGTGAGCTCGTCATAAATATAACGGACAAGGGTCTCTCCGCCCATTGCGATAGCTTCATCAGATACACGGATCCACTTCTTGATGTTCTTCGGAACCATGGTAACAATACCAAGGGTCAGACTCTCTTCTGTAGGAGCTGTGGTTCCCTCTGTGTGCTCATATGCACCATCTGCTGAAAGCTCAAAAGCAACCTTTAAATTGCCCCTGATATTCGTCTTACGAACCCTTGAAAGAATGTCGCTGTTCTCCCATGCTGTTCTGATGATCTCATCAACGATTACGGGAACCGGAACTGCACCGGAAACATTCTCTGTAAGTAAGCTTCTTACTTCGGTATCATTCTCGGATACCAGATAGCGGGCAAAAGCATCAATATACTCTTTTGAAGCCCTGATCTCTTCGTTTGTCTTCATTTCTCTCTTTTCCTCCGATACTTTTTCAATGACAGGAGCCGGAGCCTCTGCCACGGTCTTTCTTATCTCTACCTTTTTGGCTTCTTCAGCCGCTCTGGACTCAAGCTCTTCCTTGATGGAACGAACTTCGGCTTCAAGTGCATCCAGATCTGCACCTTCGTTGTCAAGCTCAGCTACTATAGCGGCCTTGCGCTCTTCAAGCTGCTCAACAGTCATTTCTTTGATTTCCATGTCTTATACCTCACTCAAAATGCGGATTTTCTGCTTCTTGAGCTCAATCGCACGGGCTTCGGCTTTGGCACTGTCCAGTGATGATTTGGCACTATCCAGTGCCGCCTCTAAACCTCTTGCGCTGATTGATGTCTGCTCATATGCGGGAAATGTCACCGCTGATACTTCCATTACCTTTCCAATGTTGGTGATGGTCCGTAATGGATGCTCAGATTCAATGTCATCCCATTTATCTCCATTAACTGTGAACATGAAGGACATACCATCAATGTCACCACGTTCTACAGCTGAATAAAGATTCTTAGCTTCTGTGTTGTTCTCAACATCGAGATCAACTCTGATAACCATTCCTTCATCATCCACGCTCATCTGCATGGTCGAATTCGCATTGTTATTGCGGGACCTTGCAAGCGGGATCATGTCTGTGTTGTGGTTAACTAAAAAACGCACATCACGGAGATCTGTTTCCATGAGTGCGCCTCTTTCGATTATCTCGTCATACCATCCAAGATCCGTCCTGGAATCGTACACAATCGGTCTTCCTGTTAGGATGTTTCCATGCTGTTCGTCCTGTTCGGCCCTGACCTCAAAGGTAAAAGCCCTTAACTCAACTTTGTCCATCTTCATTGATCTTCTCCTCTTGTATTTTTTCATCCGCATTCCAGTATTCGCCTCGGATGATCCTTGCATCTCCGCCTTCCACCGGAGACAGATTCCATATCTCTCTGACATCATTTATGCTCATGATGCCTCTATCAAGCATCTGACTTGAAACCTCAAGCTTGTCTCTGTTTGACATGTACAGCATTCTGTTTGCTGTAAGAACGACTTTGTTGCCCTGTGCCTGCTCTCTGAGTGTAAAAAGCATTTTTGTCAGTACCTCAGAGAACTGTATTGCAAATGGTTCAATTGCACCTTCATAGAATGCGGACCATGCATCACCAATGGCCTTATTCTGCAAGATGTCCTCATTTATCATGAAATACTGATATACATTCTTCTCTATCAGCTTCATCTCATCAGCCGCTATGGTGTACGGAGCAGATTTGACCTGATTTATGTTGGTGTATGTATTCGGGAAGAGCAACAGCCCTCCGCCTTCAGCCTCCTTGGAGAAATTCTCATCTGAGAACCTTTTCCTCTCTTTTGCGAGATCATCAGCCTTGGAGAAGTTATTCACCTGAGCATAGAATCTATATGTTGCGGAACTCTTAACAGCTTCCTGAATGCCCTGATTCTGCATGTGTATCAAATCCATTGTGGGAAACAGTGCATGATTGTTCTCACCAAGAAGATCATTCTTGTACTGAAACTTTGTCAGGATTCCGCAATATGCAAGCTCTATAGCAGCCTTCTCTCCCCATCTGAACTCATATCTCAGATATGGAGTATCACCATACTGAACCACCTCACAATTTGCCGGAAGCGGACAGAAGATCCCAGAGGGCTCACCATATCGGTCATATATCGGAATGATAAAAGCTGTGTTATGCACATCAAGAATGGTTGACAGTCTATATAAGAACTGTGACCATGTTTGGTATGCATTCGGAGCCTTCTGAAGCTTACTCTGAAGAGCGGGCCTTGCAGATCCATTGCTCTCAAACTTCAGTTTGCTGATATGAACCGCTCTGGCATTAATAGCCGACCGGATCAGCTCCGACTCATATATCCCTCCATTCCATGTTGTGAACCTGGGCTCATAGCCGTTGAGCATTTCAAACTTGCCTTTATACTGCCCGACCGGCTTCGGAGCCTTCTTCAGAAACAAATCAAAAAATCCCATGTCAACCCTCGTTTGCTAATCTATCACTCAATTCTCCATACCATTTCTGCCTAACACAGAATGCATCCGCTAATGCTGCAACTCCGTCTATGTGATCCTTGGCATTTAACTTTATTAGTCTTCCTCTGCCTCTTTCCGTGCTCATCTTTATGGCAGAATTTAAAAGATGCACCTTCAAGAGATCATTGTCTCCGCAGTGCACCTTGCCATCCTTGAAGAGCCCTTCCATCTCTTGAAGCACTCCCCAAAGGTTATCTCCCTGATATATGTCATCCGTCCGGAACCCGTACCGCTCAAGATCCTGGATGAGATACTGAGCGGAGTATCTATCATATCCAACCATCAGAGGAAGGATCTCCAACTGCTCCACCAAGTCAGTCAGCCATCTGTAGCAGTCATGATAATCAACATAATTGTCTCCGGAGAGCTCTAACAAGCCCCTCTGGATGTAGATGTTGTATGGTAACCCATCACGGGCAATGGCTTCATCTATCCGCTCCGTAGGAAGCCAAAACTTGGCGAACACGTACATTTCACCATTCTTTTCAATGACCACTGTGGCAGCAGTCAGGTCTGTTGTCTGTGACAGGTCAATGCCCGCCACACAATAGCTTCCTTTGAATTCCTCTATATTAAGAGGCTTCCCAAACATCTTGTTCACGGTCCCCGCATCCAGCCATGCAAGGGAACTGTTCTGTTTGATGTTGCAATACTTGCACAGGAATTCCGCCTTCTTACTCAGCGAACCTTCTGCAATGGAAATCTCTTCAAGCATGAAATCCACAGAAACACTCACTCCGAGATTCGGAATGCTCTTCTGAAGCTCCTGAATGTCATTCCACTTGTCAACATCATCTATCATGTATAAAAAAGGCAAGAGCTTCTTTTCTTTGCTCTCACCTAACAAAAACCTTGTTGATCTCTTTATGATCTCATCATATATGCTGTCATTAACATAACCGGAAGTAGTACATGATAACAGTATAGGCTCTTCACGGGCTCCCATGCCGCTCTTGAATACTTCATACTGCTTTAGGCCATCATCACCCTTCCATGCTGCTATCTCATCACAGATACACAGGCTCGGATTAAAACCATCTGAAGACTTAACAGCAAAGGCAACTTTCTTCACCATAGAATTCGTGCCCTGGATAAACAGATCCGACTGTCTCAGCTTCGGAAGCATGCTGTCATCCTTCACTTTTTTGTTGTGTGCATCTCTCTCGGAGAGATCTTCTTTCATCTGTTGGTACTCCGGATCAAGAGCTACCATCTGCCAGATGTTGTTATAAATTATCGAAGCCTGATCTAATTTAGGAGCGATATTATAAACTTTAGTACCAAAGCCACCATCAACCATCCAAGTATATTTTGCAATGGCGGAGGCAAGTAATGATTTTCCGTTCTTCCTTCCGACAACCAAAACCACCTCCCTAAACTGGCGGAGGCCCTTGTCATCCACTATTCCGAACAAACACGCTATAAAACACTTCTGCCAGAGCTCTAACTTCAAATACCCAGGAGCCAACTTCCCTTCTGTGTGGAAACAATGATCTTCTATCCATTCAACAGCCGTGTTTGCCTTCTTTTTATCAAAAAAGAAATCCTTTTTCTCCAACCCATTCACGATATATTCCATCAGGAGCATGATCCACCGGCCCACAACAATGGTGCCGTCCTTAATCTTCTGATAGTATTCGTAAATGTAATTATCTTTCTTCATGTTTCGATAATTTTCCCGAGTTTTTCGGTATCTCTCGCAAAAATCGAGAAATGAG
>Ga0265301_10001477_pt1 | contig 30497 bp, 44 predicted proteins | sample AusTroGonzalo_MG_2_FD_193488 | JGI IMG/M metagenome (GOLD analysis project Ga0265301, IMG submission 193488) | Bovine rumen microbial communities from tropical cattle in Woodstock, Queensland, Australia - Gonzalo_04 | ecosystem: Host-associated > Mammals > Digestive system > Stomach > Rumen ... | reverse complement strand
AATCCCCTCACTACACAGCAACAAGCAGCCATCCGTCACTTGCAAGAGTGGCGGGTCGGTGCGCTCTTCATGGAACCGGGAACGGGCAAGACCCGTGCCGCGATGATGCTCGCCAACTCCACGCCATGCACCGAGGTGATATGGGTCGGACCGCTCCGAACGGCTGCAACGACGCAAGCCGAAGCTGCCAAGTGGGGCGGTTTCCGAATGCCCGTCACCTATTGGGGTGTGGAGAGCCTGAGCGGGAGCGACCGCATCTACACCAACCTGCTCAACCAAGTGGAGCAAGCCAAAGAGCCGATGGTCATCGTGGACGAGTCGCTGAAGATCAAGAACGCCGATGCCAAACGCACCAAGCGGCTGTTAGAGGTCGGACGCAGGGCGCAATGGAAACTCGTGCTCAACGGTACGCCCGTCAGCCGGAACCTGCTCGACATGTGGCCGCAGATGGAGTTTCTGTCGCCGAAGATTCTCGGCATGAGCCTGACGGAGTATAAAAACACCTTCACTAAGTGGACGAAAGTGACCAAGCGTATCGGGTGCCGGTCGTACAGCCGTGAGTTCGTCACCGGCATGGAGAATGTGGACTACCTTCACTCGCTCATCCGCCACTATGTCTATGAGTGCGACCTACATCTGAACATCGCCCAGACATGGTGTGAAATAGGCTACACCATCACCGACGAGAGCCGCGATGCCTACAACGACATCAAGGATGACTACCTGCGGGACGAGAACCTCGAATGGCGCAACAATAACATCTTCCTCGCCATGACCACCGAGATGCAAATGGCGTACACTATCGACGAAGGCAAGATGGAAGCCGTGGACGGACTGCTGCAAACGCTGCCACAGGACCAGACGATCATCTTCTGCCGCTTCATCAAGGCGCAAGACGAATGCCGCCGCCGTTGGCCGAAGGTGCAAGTGCTGTCGATGCAGAAGGAGTCGCTTGGGCTGAACCTTCAGCAGTACCGCCACACCGTGTTCTTTGACCGCGTATGGGACTATGCGCTCATCCTGCAAGCCTCACGGCGTACCTTCCGAACAGGACAGGAGCAGGACTGTCACTACTACGAACTGACTGCCGACACGGGGCTTGACCGCCTCATGCGTAATAATATAAATAAGAAGGTCTCCATGAGCGAGTACCTGAAGAAAGTGACCAAGGAGGAGTTGCATGAATGTCTTTGAAGCAGCACAAGAGCGGATAGCATATTGCCTGCGGGAGTTTGATTACGTCTATGTGTCGTTCAGCGGCGGCAAGGACAGTGGCGTACTGCTCGAACTGACCGCGATGGAAGCCGCCAAGCAGGGCAAACGGTTCGGCATCTACCACATGGACTACGAGGCGCAGTACAACCTCACCACCGACTATGTGCAACAGACCCTCGACCGCTACAAAGACCGAGCCGACATCTACCACATCTGCGTGCCGTTCAAGGTGACGACTTGCACCTCGATGTTCCAATCGTACTGGCGACCGTGGCAGGCAGACTTGCAAGACCTATGGGTGCGACCGATGCCGGAGCGTGCGAAGACCGCCGACCGTTTCCCGTTCTACCGTCCGAACCAATGGGACTATGACTTTCAGCGCGAGTTCGGTGAGTGGCTCTGCGAGAGCAAAGGGCGCGTCTGCTGCTTGGTGGGCATCCGTGCCGAGGAGAGTCTGAACCGATGGCGCACCGCCTTTGCCGAGAGCGAGAACCGCCGCCACTACGACGGCAAGCAGTGGACAACGCTGCAAGGCAAGTGCGTGAACGCTTACCCCATCATTGACTGGCTGCTGGAGGATGTATGGACCGCCAACGCCCGCAACGGTTGGCAGTACAACCACCTGTACGACCTCATGTACCTCGCCGGTGTGCCAATCCACAAGATGCGCGTCGCCTCGCCGTTCCTGAGCGAAGGACAAGAGACCCTGCGGCTCTACCAAGTCATTGAGCCGGACACGTGGGGAAGGCTCGTCGGACGGGTGAACGGCGTGAACTTCGCCGGACTCTACGGCGGCACGACCGCAATGGGTTGGAAGAACATCACCAAGCCTGTACATTTCACATGGAAGCAGTATATGTACTTCCTGCTCGACACCCTGCCCGAAGAGACGCGGCGCGGCTACCTTGACAAACTCGCCACCTCGATGCGGTTCTGGAAGGAGCGCGGAGGGTGCCTCTCGGATGAGGTTATTGCCGAACTGCAAGCGGCAGGCGTACCGATGGAGGTGCTGACCGACACCAACTACAAGACCGACAAACGACCCGTGCGGATGGACTACCTCGACGACATCGACATCCGAGCCTTCAAGGAGATACCCACCTACAAACGGATGTGCATCTGCATCATCAAGAATGACCACCTCTGCAAGTATATGGGCTTCTCGCTCACCAAAGACGAAATGACACGCCGCAAGGCTATACAAGACAAATACAAAGACCTATGACATCACCCGTTTATAACATTCAGGCGATACCCGTGGAGAAGATTCACGCCAACGCCTACAACCCCAACCATGTGGCACCGCCGGAGATGCGGCTGCTGTACGAGTCCATCAAGGAGGACGGCTACACTATGCCAGTGGTGGTCTATCCCAGACCCGACGGCGACTATGAGATAGTGGACGGCTACCACCGCTACACCGTCATGCTCACCCACCGCGACATCTACGAGCGGGAAGGCGGCAAACTGCCGTGCTCCATCCTCGACAAAGACCTGTCGAACCGCATGGCTTCCACCATCCGCCACAACCGGGCACGCGGCTCGCACAGTATCGAACTGATGATGAACATCGTCGGCGAACTCAAGAAAGCAGGCATGTCCGACGCATGGATCATGAAGGAGATAGGTATGGATGCCGACGAACTGCTCCGCTACAAGCAGCTGAGCGGTCTCGCCGAACTATTCCGGGACAAGTCCTACTCCGAAGCAAGTATATAACTAATAAAGAAAGGATGGAAAAGGTATGAAAGTCTATTTTGAAGCATCAGGAGGTGAATTGGGCGGTGATAAATACACAAGAATCTTTGTGACGGCATACGTTTCACCGACAAAGGACGGCCACGACTACCATTTCACAAGCAAAGGAGAACGCTCGCAGTTTTCATGGGTACATCCGAAAGATGCGAGGGTGTTTGACAGCAAAGACCTGCCGCGCGACCTGCTCTATTCGTTCAAGCACGGCGTTTGGCGTTTTGATTTACCGGGCGACAAGGCCGATAACTGGACACCAGAAGACCTTATCTACGAGAAGGTAGATCGTAAGAGGCTCGCCCCACTCCGAAGGGTGCAAAAGGCACTGACGGACGTGAAGACGTTGGAGGAGTTCTGGAAGTTGTACCCGCTAATCAAGAAATGCGGCTACATATCGGGCGATATGATAGAGACCTTATTCAGACTAATCGGCATTCAGCGCACACCGATGTACAACGGCGAACTCGGCTTGGCATGGATGCAAGACGTTGAGATGTTCCAATTCTTCTGTGCACACTTCTGCGACAGACCGTTGGAAGATATACAAGAGATTATCCAACAAGCGCGAGCACAAAAACTATAAGCAATATGGCAAACAAACGAAACACCGTCATCTTCTTCGATGACCTGAAAGAGACCGCGCAGATGCGCCTTATCAGCCAAGAGATGTGGCATATCCTCGACACGGAGGACGAACCGGCAGTACGCTCGCTCAAAATTGACGAAGAGCTATACGGTTATGATCCTGACCCAGCCAAGCAGACCGTAGAGCAGAACATCTATGCCAACGTGGTCATCAACCGCGTGTCGGTACCGTACCTGCTCGTTTGGGACTGCGAGCAGGCGGAGTTCACAACCGTCATAAAGGGCGAGGTGGACCCCAAAATATATGGAGAAAACAACTAAAACAAAACATCATGAAAAAGGTATTATTTATCATCATGCTTATGCTGTCGATGGGATTGGCGGCAAAAGCGCAAGAACAAGCAAACGGCACGCAACAAGACAGCGTGCAAGTAGAAAACCAAGCAGACAACGTGCGAGTGGTCGATATGAACCGCACCTTCAGCGTCGGAGGAAACGCATTTATGATGCTCCGATCCAACAACGCCGCAAAGAAGGAGATGAGACCTCTGGAGTGGGTGCTGAAGAATGATCGAATCAATGACACGAACATCGTTACGTTAGATGTAAAGAACAGACGCACAGGCGATTTGGAAGCGTATCAGGTATGGACAGAGGGTGTGAACGTGACTATGAAGATCATGTCTGACGGGACAACCTTATACGAAGTAAGCGATGACGTATTCAGCCACCTCCGTATAATGGAGATAGACCTCGGGACTGTTATTATGTTTTACTCTGAACTGCTAAAACAATGAGCCAAGACACAACCAAAGAGAAGGGTGACAATGCCGCTGCAAAGGCGATTGGACTGAAACTGAAAATGTTGAAGGTGGAGCGCGGGCTGACATCGGCGGCGGTATGTGAACGAGCAGGCATCAAAGCCCCGACACTCACCGCCATCGAGAACGGCTACTACAACGTCGGCATCCGGCAGATAACCGAAGTAGCTGCCGCCCTCGACGCACACATCGAAATCGTCAAGAACGAGTAATAGGCATTTTCTTGTGATTTTATTGCCGATTATTAAGAAACGGACTGCAACCTTTGTGCATGTCCGTTTTTTGTTGTACCTTTGCACCCGCAGACATAAATAAAATCCCATAGTATGAAAAAGAGCATTATTCTTTGTGCCCTCGTGGCACTATTGTGCGGCTGCAACAAGAACGAGCCGCAAGCAAATCATCAAGTAACATTCCAAGTTGCCGGAATGGTAGCAGAAAACCAACCGCTGAAAGTAGCTCCTCTAACCGATGACGATGGCATTCAGATGACCGACCTCTACATGTTTGATGGTTCTGACATCATCGCGCACCAACAAAACACAGACGACGACTTCGGAACCATCACTGTCCTGCTCACAGCAGGTACGCACCACTTGCACTTCATCGCAACACGATCGACAGGTCTTTCGTATGCCGATGGTGTGCTAAATTGCACAAACCTGCGACCGACATTCGGCAAACACTACGACATAAACGTGACGGGTGGTTCGGAGCAGAATCTTAGCCTTGACCGATTGACAGGCCAAGTGATCATCACGATTGAAGACGAGATACCGAGTGGAGCGAACCAACTGCGTATTCAGTTCGGAGACTATTACAAAGGAATCAACCCGACAACATTCGCTGCAACACGCATCGGCGAGTTTGATCAGCCGATAGACATTAGCGGAAAAGTAGGTAGTTCCGATAATTCGTGGACACTCAATGTCCTTGTGCCAGTGTACGGCGAGGAACACGAGACAACCTTCACGCTGACTGCCACCAACGCAGGAGGCGATGTCATCGGTGTTGCTACCGGCACAATGATGTGTAACAGCAACACCAAGACGCTGCTGCATGGTGAGTTATTCAAAGGGACAAACTCCATCCTCACACTTACAACGTCATGGAAGGCAGACGAAGACGTGACTTTTTAACGCCTGAGACACATGCGGTCGAGATTCGTTCACATATCCTTTGCGCTTCTGGTACTTATCCAGTTACTTTTCATTTCGTGCCGGAACGACGAACCGAACGGCCCTTCTGATCATTCTGGTGGCACCAACGAAAAGGTAGGTACAGCCGTCTATTGGACCGACTCGACCGAGTGGCGGGTGCATGTGTTTGCCAGCGGCGTGCTATACGGCAGCGGCTATTCTGTCGATTCTCCGTACCACATACCGACAAAAGACGAGGCGTACACGCTCAAAACGATCACCTATGGACCGAGCGGAAAGCGGTATGTCACCTGCGACGGTTACACATTCGGTATGCCATCGGCCAGCGTGACCAAGGCCGGATCAAAGACCAAGTACAACGTGCTGGGACTTTGGCAGCGCGCGACAGTCATAACCATCAACTTCTGACACGCAAAAACCCTCTGCCTTCCGTGGCCGAGAGTTGCAGACATAATCGGCGTTAGACAAAGACGGCCCATATCCGTCACGACAGAGAGTTAAACTCCAAGTGTGCGAATATGGGTCGCTATTTATGTCCAATTTATGTCTGCGGGTGCAAAAGTACTGCTTTTTTATGACATACGCAAATTTTCGCGCATTTTTAGACCATTTTGCTAACGTCACCGAAATGGTCATGCCTTCAGCACATAGTCAATCACCTTGCGGTTCCACTTGGCGGTCAGCCGCCAATCAGGGTCTCGATAAGATGTGCCATTGACGGTACGATCAATATGCCCGATAGACTGGTTAATGATATAGTCCGGGCACTCCAACTCCGCTGCAAGAGACACCCACGTTCTGCGGATGATAGCCATGTTCACCTTAAAACCTAACTCCTTGCTCAATTCCAAATATGCACCATCCAACCGCCACTGAAGGCACCTGCACCCGGCTGAGAAGTTGAACATCCGACCGTCACCGGCATATCGCATCACTATCTCACTCAATTCAGGCTCAACACGAACATGCGTGTGCCGATGCGTCCGACGATTCACCTTCTTGCGCACGTAAACCGCCTCGTCATCCATTGGTAGGTCGTACAAGTCTTGAAAATTCAGACCGCAAAGGTAGAACGAACTCAGAAGCACATCTTTTGCTCGTTGCAACTTCGGATTGGAGCACTCAAATGCGATGAGTTTGTGCATCTGCTTATTAGACAGGCGCACGATGTCGTGTTCAGGAACCGGCTCAATCCGATAATCCAGATACGGATCATTGTCACGGCTGCACATCTTCATCCTTAGCCCCTCCTTATATGCTGCCTTCATTAGACTCTCGACCTTATGCCGTGTAGGCTCACCTTTACCCTCGCTCCGTAACCACGCCTTCATATCTACAAGCCTTTCGTAGTCCAAATCCAAGAAAGACAAACCGTCCAGCTTTCGTGCTTGCATATATGCGAAAACAATCCGCCACACATACGCGAAGTTCTCACGGGTCCGCACCTTATCCTTACTTTGCCCGTACTTATCCAAGAAAGCCATGAAATCCGCCGTCTGCTGCGTTTTCTTTTTCTTTTGGACTAATTGTACGGCCGACTGCTTTCGTGCCTTCTCTCCGAAGATATACGAACGCAATTCCTTTGCACTCATCTGCTCCAGTTGTTCCTTACCGCCATCAGCACGCAGAAGGTCAAAAATACCCTCCTCATACTGACGAACAATTCCAGCCAACTGCTCACGCTTATACATTGCCATCGGTGCACGCTTGCTGATAGCGTCATAGATATTGCTTCCGTTGAAGTACACTGGCTCAACCATCACCCCGGTAGGATGCCAAGCGTTGGTTCCTCGATGACTAATCCGCAGACGTACCTGCTGCATCCCGTTTTTCTCCGTCCGATCGTCCAGACGTAAAATAATACTTGCCATAATCTTATATTTTGTTAGTTAGTTCTAAATTTGTCGGTAACATTTTCGCATTGTTACCGATTTTGTTACCGATTTTTGCGCTATTCCGTACCAATTCGGGGATATTTCGTACCAACATTACTATCGATTCAACCCACATTTGGCATATATAAACGCAAAAAAACGAATAGGCTGGATTTCTCCAACATATTCGTTTCTAATTATTTACGGGCTTTTTGCCCTTATTTGAGCCACTTCCCGGACTCGAACCGGGGACCTACGCATTACGAAGGATTTTCCGCGGCTGATTTTCAGGGGATTATACATTGTTTTTATTATTTGTTACCGATTTGTTACGGGTGGTACCCCGTTACCAGTATTTGCCTTAGTGCCCACGCGCCGATGTGCTTCTCCTTATAGAATCCGGGCGTGTGTATGTTCGTGATCGTATCTGTGTGCGCATATGTGTATATAGAGACAGGTGCGCAGTACATTTCTCGATATTCGTTATTGGTCAGAGTATCGGAGCCGACTATCATCTCATATGTGTCCCACCCGGTATAGTGAATGTAGTGGTCAGGGAATTGACGCGTCTCGATACGGATGGAGTCATAGTAGATAAGATCACCATCAACCGCTGCAATGTGGTACATCGTGTCTGTGCTTGTGCGCTCAGGAACGAAGACATCCCTGCTTGTGTCGGTAGTTTTACAACACGATGCAAATAGCACGACGGCAAATATGTATATGAGATACCTCATTTTGTCAGCACGTATAAGAAGATGTCACCGACGAAGTAGTATCGGTCATCTGTATCATCGTGTTCCTGCTCTATATGACCCGTAATAGCCAACGGAAATTTACGGCCAAGAGAGCGGATATAGTCGGTACATCCTGCTGGGATGAATCCGAGATGGTGCCCGTCTTGTGCATAAATAGCGATTGCGTTCGGATCGTGTTCGTTGTCCGGGTCAGGTTTAAGGTAGCCTTCAAAGTCACCAATATACGCTGCAATGTTCTCGCGGTAATTGATGCCGGCGATGTTGTAATCTTGCAATTCATAGATGCGAGAATACGATCCGTCTGGAAGTTTCTCAGGAATAGGACCATCGTAGGTCATGTTCAACGCTGCCTGTAAGGTGTATTCATCTCCGTACAGTTCGGCTTGGCGTTTTACTTCCATGAGAAGCATCATGCGGTTTGCCTTTGCTAACAAGTCATCCGTAGATTGTTCATGTGAAGAATGTTGTGCAGGTGCTGTCGGTTTGGCAGCGGTTTCGGTAGATATTCCGAAGAGTTTTTGCAAAAAGTTTGCCATATTTTCGTATTTTTTTGTTTGGGTCGCAAGTCGGCAGCCTGCCCGCCCGTAAGCCTATTTATTATTTATATATAAATAAATAGGCACGGGCTTGGGCTTGGCGACGACAGCGGGGTCTCATTTTCGTGGTTTAACGGTCAGTGCATCAATGATGGTATTGAGGCGGAGTTTGTCTTTCTCAAGATCGGCGATGCGTTTGTCCTTCTCGTCTAAAAGAGCTTGCACCGGGTACGGGATAGTAGAAGTGCCGACATAGATTGAGCCACCGGCACTGCTGCCGCTCACCTCGTTCTTCGTATTGTGTATATGTGGACGGTCGGCGGTCTTTTGCATCTGCCCTTCACCCAAGATGAGCCAGTTAGCATCTATATCATGGAACATATACAGCAACTTGAACAATGTAGAGAACTGAATCAGAGCATTGTCGTTTATCTGATGACGCAGACGCACTCTCTCGTTCTCGTTGTCGGTCAGATTAGCTATTGCCATGTGCTTATGTCCAAGCAAAGCCCTGATCCTTTCTTTGCACATTTTTTCCTCGTTTGATACAGCCATAAAATTTACTATTATTAAGATTTTATTTACTGCCGTTTGGAAAAAGCGCACAAATTTTGTTTGTTTCAAATAAATTTTGTACTTTTGCACTCGATTTTGAAAGTGTGGCATAAAGGCACAAAGAAAGCAGACCGCGGTGGCGGCAATTTCCAAAGGCTTCAGTTGAGTCAATTATCCCGGCAAGGATTCACTCACGACCCTCACGCTTGAGAAGTCAAAATGTTAAACTCTGTTTTTCCAAGGAGGTGCGGATGGTACCAATATCCGCCCTCTATGGAAAGGGGTTGCAAAGATACGAAAATTTAATGGAATGTACAAAATATGTACGTACTTTCCAAACAATCGGCAAATTTATCTTAAATATAGTATATTATGGCACGGAGAAAAGCAGACTATGACAGCTTGATTATTCAGGAGTTCTTGAATAAGGCGCAGGCGATGGCTTACACGAACTGCAAGACTGAGGAGAAGTTCGACGAGTTGATCCATCCGTATGTGCATACCTACCAAGGCAGTCAGGGAGTGGACTACTACGTGCCAGAACTGAGAAAGCGAAAACTGGCGATGGTAGTGACCACGCCGACTATGTAATTCAACATATTCATTTCTGACGTACTCATTTACGACACAACAATCAAGGGCGGTGAGGCCGCGACGGATAGCCGCCTGCAATCTTTGACAAAACTGAAACAATATAAAGCGTTTCCCAACGCATTGCACCTCCTAACTACTTGGGTGAAAGTAGGCTGCTTTTACAACATAAGAATAAATCAATATAGGGCGATGGTGCAACGCCCACCTAAACAGGGGTGCGACTGTACAACGCACAAGTTACTGATATTTTAAATCTCATTATTAGGTCGGAAGTACCGAGAGGAAGAGCCGACCACAAACTACAACGGAGGTGCTACCGTATAAAGAGCACGGTGATCTTTAACAGCTATTGTTTAGCAATAGTCAAACCAAAACTAATTATTAACAATTAAACGGGGTTAAAGGAGACCCCAGTTAAGGTTTGCTACTTCTTCTGCATGAGCTCCACGGCTTAGGTAGTGCTGGACAATAGCAAACGCTAATTAATAATCCAAGAGCGATGATGCCGAGACGGATAGTCGCTCACACAGTCGGAAAGGCTCGATAAAATTGGACGAGAGAAATAAGCACAGGATAAAGCCCACGCGTTCGGCTCTGTGTGAAAAGCGTCGGACTCCAAGTGGCGAGAGTTACGCCACCCGACTACAAATCAAAACGAAAATGGCAAACACGGAACACATACACAGTTGCACAAAGTGCCCGGATTATGACCAATGCCCGCGCAAGACATGGTTCTTGGAATACGACCCGAAACACTGCCATTTCCGGTTGCAAAGATGACAACAAAAACACAGGTATACTTAGACCAACGCGCAAGTATACTTGGACATACCACTCAAGTATACTTGGACGAAAACGCAAGTATACCACTACGAAAAACAACTAAAAATAACATGGATATGAAAACAGCAAAACGAATCAAATTAGCATGGGCGGTGATCTGCACCGTCATCGCAATCGGTTTATGCGTGGCCGTGTGTCACGAGTGGAAGGCTCAGGGCGTGGACATGCCGTTCAGCTTCATCGCCGCGTGCCTGTTCTATTGCGCCGGGTGCGTCGGTCTGTTCATCGGCGGCAAGGAGTTGGTGGACTTCATCGACTACTGGTGGTTCAACGGTGACGAGTACTACAAGAAAGACCGCAGATGACCAAGGCCGAATGTCACGGTTGCACCTTCTGCCAAAAGCCGAAAGGCAAAAAGCAATACTGGTGCATGGTGCCGTACAGCAAGATGCCGATAAGGAAAGTCATCAGCTGCCTATGGTGGCACCATTACGGGACAGACAAAACAGCAAGACAAATTCAAAACAGATAAGATATGACAGAACAACAAAAACAACACGCAGCGGAGGTGCTGGTGAAGAATAGCATGATGCTTCTCGGCAGCACGGCGGAAGAGCCGAAGTTTCTTCCGAAGGTGTTCGTCGTCAATGGCAAGTGCTATTGGTTCCTGAATGTGGCACGCCGCGCTGCATTCGGCACCGAGCACCCCATCGAGGTGATGACCATCGCCGACGCTTGGGAGATACACTTGCACCTGCCTGCCGATACGCTCAAGAAGGAGTGCGTGGACAGCAACTTTGACCAGACGGGCGACACCTACTATGACAGTCGGCTGTTTGATGACCGCAAGAGCATCCTGACGAGCATGGTGCCGAACCCGGTCATCAAGTACGTCAGCGGCAAGGCAGACCTGTCGGCGGTGGCGGACATGCCGATCAATCGCATGTTCCTCGGTGTCCGTGCGCAGAACATCCTCATGAAGTTAGGTTGCAAGACCTACGGCGATGCGCTCAAGTTCGGTCGTGAGCCGATGAGCAAACTGCGCAACGTAGGAGCCACGACCATCAGCGAGTTGGACGCAGAGTTCGACCGCGTGGGACTGTGGAATCAGTGGAAATACAACAAACCTATCGCATAACTATGGCAGAGCTCGCTGAACATGTCATCAACACGAAAGTCACCGAGTCGGCGAAGAAGCGGCTGGAGGCTATTTGTCAGCAGTACGACTTCACGTTGTACGACATGCTGCAAATGCTGTGCGACTGCCTCATCCGTTACATGGACGACTTTCACAACCTCGACGAGAACCTCATCCGCGTCATTCGGATGTTCGAGGGTCTGCCGGGTTGGAAGAACGCCTTGCGTCTGACCGAGGACATGAGCGATGCGCAAGTGATGGAAGCGTTCTATGTGCTGCGTCATCCGAAGGGAAAAGGTGCAAGCCGCTTGGTGCATGTGCTCCGTCCGGTGATGGAGGGCGACGCGGAAGGGTGGCAGGCGACCTACAACTCGCAGGAGCAGTTGGAGCGGTTCATCGAGCTAACGAACGAAAGCCTGTATAAGCACTTGCGGATGGTGGGTGTGTCACTCGGCACCGAGTCGTTCCTTGACACGATCCATCGGATAGCTGATGCGTATGCCGAGAACCCGGACGAACAGGAACTGCGGTTGCAATTCGAGAACAACGACTGGCACAAGGGTTCGCAGATGTACGAGCAGAAGCCCTGCAAGCGGACCTACACGCCGAGCGAGGAGACACAGCAAAAGTTATTTGAAGTAGAAAACCCAAATAAGGAGGAAGAACAATGAAATTTTTAGCAACAATCGAGAGCGTGAAAGTAGCACGCCAAAGACAAAATGACGACGGCACATGGTCGCCAGTGTACGGAGTTAAGTTAGTGTCGGGCGACGACGAAATCATCGCTGAGAGCTATCGGACCAAAGAGAGTCTGACCAAGGCAGGCATCATTGCCGGTGCGGTCGGAAAGGCGCAGATTGAGTTCAAAGTCAAAGAGGGCACAAGTGAGAAGACAGGTAAGGATTACTGCTTCCAGCAGATCACCTTGCGCGGTTTCGACCTTGCGAATCGGAATATCTCGACGGAAAGCGCACAAACGGCAGCAGGTGGGGCAACTGAGCAGTCCAAAGAAGAAAAGCCCGCAGAAGGCACGCAAGTGCCAGCAGAGCCGCAAGAGCCAAAACCCGAAGAAGGAAAAACAAGTGATTTACCATTCTAAAAAGAAAAAGTTATGATCTACGAAGTAATAAAATTGGACGGAAAGCATGAGTTTGTGGAGAAGCCCGAAAAGACCCGCTTCACTACCAACGAACTCATCAACCTCATCGGTGGGTGGTTCACACTCCGTTGGGCGTATTCCGAGACCCACAAAGACAGCCAAGGCCGCGACATTGAAACGATGTACTGGCTCTGCTCGTGGGATTCAGCGTGTGGCGACGATGCAAAGCGTCCGCCGCTTAACAAAGAAGCAATGGCAGCATTCCACATCGAGGCACCTATCTACGGTGAGGCAATCGTGGCTCAAAGTAGCTGCTTCTAATTTGTAACCTCTTGCACGAAACATGGACACGCAAGACAACAAATATGACTTCATAGCGGAGCAGGAGCACAAGGAAGTGCCCGTGCCGGAAGAGAAACCGACCTTCCTCGCGGATGACGATTGGTACTCGGCCGACGTGTCGCATGACTTCCTCGACTTCACCGAACCGTACCGCGCCCCTCGGTACACGCTGCAAAGAGGTGACAGAGCCTTCGCCAACGTCGGCGAGTTGCACATCATCTCGGGCAAGCCGGGCAACGGCAAGACCGCGCTGATGACGATGCTCATGGCGGCGATACTGAGCGGCAGGTACGGCAAGCTGGAGTACATCCTCAAGGAGCGTCCGACCCCGTTGGTGCTGTACATCGACACCGAGCAGGGCAAGGACGACACGATTGCGCTCAAGAACCGCGTCTGCTCGATGGCGGGCATCGACTACCGGCAGGAGAGCAAGCAGTTCATCATCCTGCGGCTCCGCGACACCGAGAAAGAGACCGACCGTTGGCGCAAGATACTCAAAGCCATCTGGCTCGTTCGCCCGACCGACATCTTCCTCGACGGTATCCTTGACCTCGTGAAGGACTACAACGACCAAGTGGAGTGTCAGCCCATCATCCGCAAGTGCATGATGCTCGCCAACGAGTACGACACAAGCCTTTGGATGGTGTTGCATGAGAACCCGCTGGTGTCGAAACTGGTCGGCACACTCGGTTCGATTGCACAGCGCAAGGTGGCTGAGATATTCTCGGTCATCAAAACCAAGCAATGCGACCTCAAGCCGAACGAGCAGCAGATGAACATGCCGGAGATTTACTTCACGGTGGATCAGGTGAAGGCACGCGGCAAGGATGTGGACAAATGGTGGTTCAAGTACACCGACGCGAACGGATGGGGCATGCCGGAAGAGATAGACGGACCCGTGACGGTTGGCGAACTGTACGAAGAACCTGCAAAGACCGAACCGACACCCGAAGAGGTGGAGAACATGGTCAGCGTGATTGGCACTCGTCAGAACATCAGCCTCACCACCTTGCGTGAGGACATGAAAAAGAAATGGAGCATCGGCAGCACTAAGGCGAAAGAGTACATCGACCGCGCCGTGCATCTGGGCTTCCTGACGGTAAGTGATAACAAGTACACCGCGAACCCGGTAGAGCGGTTCGATAACGATAACTATAAAATGCCGTTTTAATTATGCACGACACATTACGAAACCACAAAGTAAAAGTCATGGTGAGCAACAAGCCGCTCATCGCAGTCAAAGTTAGACCAAACGACCCCTGTCCATGTGGCAGCGGAAAGAAGGCAAAACATTGTTGTGGAACTGAAACAAAATACTACAAGCCAAAGGACTAATTTAGACCGGCAGCCCACCCGCCCCACAAGCCTATATTTATTCTTGAATAAATAAATATAGGCGTGGGGACTGGGCTACGGGCTACGCCGGGCGAACTCAATCGGAAAGGGTCGCGCGTGCGATGATAGCATACAGTAGGTACACCCCCAACCCCCAAACGGCGGCGGCGCGGCGACAAAAGTACCTCAGTAGCGATACACCCGGTATCGCAGTAGCAATACAAGCAGTACCTCAGTAGCAATACCAAACATGCCAAAAATCAAAGACGACATAGTAGAGAAAATCAAAGCATCCGCGAACATCGTGGACGTGGTTGAGGACGCAGGGTTCCAACTCCGTCGGAAGGGTGCGCACCTTGAATGCCTGTGCCCGTTTCATGCGGACAGAAACCTCGGATCGTTTGTAGTAAATGAGCGGAGGAACTTCTACTACTGCTTTAGTTGCGAAGCCAAAGGTGATGCAATAAAGTTCGTGATGGAGTACCACAAACTCAGCTACCGCGACGCGCTCCTGTACATTGCCGCAATCTATAATATCTATGTCGAAGAGGATGACCACTACAAAGATATGGTAGCAAAGCGCGAGAACTACAAAAAGACATTCGTGCCGCGCGAACCGCTGCCACCTTTGAAGTGGATGGTGTGGCCGCTCGGATATACCGAACCGTATATGCACCATGCCGAAGACAATGTACTGCTTACATGGATGCGCGGCAAACTGCCGGAGCAGTTCAAGTCCAAACTGGATGACATGATTGAGCAGTACCGTGTGGGCACAAGCCTCAAAGGGTACACGGCTGGTTGGGTGATATGGCCGCAGATTGATATGGAGATGCGTCTGCGTGATATGAAGTTTATGAAGTATAAGGCAGACGGACACCGAGACAAAGAGTGGAATCCGAATTGGATGTCGTCCATGTTAGCCAAGGCAGGGCAGATGGATGCCGACACCTACGAGGCGAGACGCTGCCTGTTCGGTTTGCACCTTGCGAAGAAATACCCAAAGGCTCAGATAGCATTGGTGGAGAGTGAGAAGACCGCACTGTTATGTTCAGCCTTTTGTGATCCTAACATAAAGATATGGATGGCGGTTGGTGGTCTCAAGTTCTTCAACGCCGAAATGCTTGACCCACTAATCAGGGATAACCGAGACCTTGTTGCCTACCCTGATATAGATGGCATGGAGAAATGGCAAAGAGCGATTGACTCTATTGGCTACAACCTATTGACCATGACCGTCAATATGCGGCCTGTCAGCGAAGGCGGGCAGTACGACCCCATCAAGGACGGACCCAAAGCCGACATCGCCGACATCATGATCCGCCTCATGTCCGACATACCCGAGACCGAGGCGGAGAAGGTGGCACGGATGCTCGGCGCATACGACAAGGTGCAAGACATCGCCTACATGATGGACAAACTAAACTTGGAGATAGAGCAATGAAACGATACAGACCCGAACACATGAAGATGCTCAACGATAAGCGGTGGCGTGAGACCAAGGCTGTCGTGTGGCAGCGAGCCAAAGGCTTGTGCGAGTGGTGCATAAGAGACGGCATCGCGGCAGGCGTTCCCGGTGGATGGATACGCGCCGGAGTGGACTGCCACCACCTCGTCCCCTTTGAGTCCGGCAAGACCGCGGCAGAGATGGAGCGGCTGTGCTACGACCCGAACAACTGCGTGCTGCTGTGCGTCGAGCACCACCGAGCCGAGCACAACCAAGCCGGCTACCACAAGAAGGAAGCGGTCAAGGCACGCAGAGAGCAAGCCTTCGAGCGATGGAAGGCGAAGCGTCGAGCGTCCAACCCTCCCCCCACTGATTTTTCTTCGGGGGGCCTCTGACTCCCAAATCCACTTGCCCTCTCTTGAATCGAGAGACTAAAGTTTGAAAATCTGCTTTTTCCCCAGCACAGGGGACAAATAACAAGGAACACCAACCCCACGGAGAATGCAAATTCCCACTTATAACGAAAAAGAATTTATGGAAACAACAAACGAAGAGTTTAACTTGGAAGCCTTCATGAAAGTCAAGATTGACAATATCTTTGCTCATGGTCGAGATATGGGCTTCACCAATGAGCAAATCGCAAAGGTTTTTGAAGAAAGCGTCCGTATGGCATATAACGGTTTGTACTATGGTCAAGAGGTAAGTCCTCACCTCCGAGAGATGCAAATCAAGATGAAGGCACACCAGCAAACACCTTATTACAAAGCATTGCACGCTCTGTTCCAATTAAACTTCTACACAGCATGGACTGCTTGCGATCCAGACTCGCAACAACTTGTGAATTATGACCGAAAGATTTTGCTTGACATAATTGACGAGAACACAAGAGTCCGTCTAATCATGCACCGCCAAAGAGGAGGTATAGAGTTTCTTGTGCCGGGTTTAGAACTGACATCGCTCAAGTCTGAACTCCTGCCGCAGTATATGAATGACATCGTGACCAAATTGAAGACTAAACTCGATGAGGACGAAAAACAAGGATTTTAACTATGCCCAAGCACAACACGACACCGATCCAACTGCCGGCAGAGCAACCTGACTGCTGTGCGCTCTGTCCGCTCGTAGGCATTATCCCAAAGGCGAACCGCCCGAAAGGCACGAAAGAGACGCATTGCTGCCTCGGTACGATGGAGGCTCTCAGCGGTCGCGGCATCAACGTCCGTGCCAGCGAGAAAGACAGCCGCCACCCGTGGCACCGTCCCTGCGACACCAAGTGGCAAGCGTGGATGCTCTTTCCGAAACGCACGCTCTACATCAGCTCCATCGCCTACATCCAGTGCCGTGTGCCCTACGAGCAATCCCGACAACTGACATTCAAATTTCATAAATGATATGGCAACACCCAACCCGCCGAAGGTCCGCAGACCTTTGTACAATTACCCTGACAAGTACGCTGCCCTGATCCGTCAGGGGTTCGATGAAGCGGCAGCAAGTAGAATGGCACACAATATACCCGTGATTTATGGCTAAGAAGAAACAAAAAGGAACAAACGGCTATGTGGCAGAGTTGAACAAACTCGTCAAAGCCGAGTACAACGGCGAGATACCCGCCAAACTCACGATCCTCATCCGCAAGACGGCGCAGGACATGTGCATCATGGACAAGATTTTCGACGATGTGTCCACGACCGAAAGCCTTGTGACCTTTGAGGTAGGCAGTATGGGTCAGCAGAAACCGATGGTGAACGGCCTCGTCACCTACTATGACAAAGCCAGTGCCCGTGTGACGGACGACCTGTACAACCTCGGACTGACTGCCCGCAAGCAGGCTGTCAAGGTGGAAGACCCCGGCAAGGTGGACGATGAAGACCCAATGAAGAAGTTTTATCAAGACGCAAGAAAATGACCCAACAAGACAAACAAATAGCACTCGACATCCTCCGCAGACGGACGGAGGAGCAGCGCGGACAGTTGGCAAGCGTGGACAGCCGACTCGTGGAGTACTACGACGGCCTCATCACCGAGCCGAACTACCACAACGGCTACGAACTGCTGTGCGCCGTCAAGCTGCTCCGACTGATGCGCACCTTCGAGGTGGACGCTGACGAGGTGCAACGCACGCTCCATGTCTTCGAGGGTGACTGGCAGCTCGACCGCAACGGCATCTGGCAGCACCTCGGCGGCGGTGTGAAACAGCCGGGCAGACAGGGCGCGGAGGTGTACCGCTTCGAGCCGTTCCAAGTGTTCGTGTTCACCGCCGTCTATGGCATCAAAGGTTGGATCGACACCGAACTGACGACCGACGACCGCTACCCGACCGCCACCGAGCGCGTCACCGCCGACAACCGCATCGAAGACTTGCGCCGCCTCTGCGTCCGCTTCATCTGCTTCATGCCCCGTAAGACCAACAAGACCGGCCTTGCTGCCCTTATCGGCGCACGGGACTTCATGCTCGGTGATGACGACGCGATGATTGTGTGCTGCGCCAACAGTCAAGACCAAAGCAAGATACTCTTCAAGCGTCTCCAACTGCTGCTCGGCTCGTTTGACCCGCAGGGCAAGCGCATCCGTTTCACCGCGACCGAGACGAACTGGAAACCCGGACAGATGCGGTCGGCTTCGGCTTATGCGATGTCGGCTGGTGGGAAAACGAAAGACGGATTGTTCGCGTCCCTCTGTCTCGCCGACGAGTACGGTTCGGCGGCATACACCAACGGCAACAGCGACATGGGCAACCTCGTCAAAGTCATCGAGTCGTCGATGGGTCCGCGCCGTGAGGGGCTGACCTTCATCACCACCACCGCCGGCAACATCCAGACGGGTCCGTTCGTCGAACTGCTCGAAGCCACACGCAACGGCTTGCTCAACGAGCTCAAGTACGACAGCGAGGACACACCTGCCGTGGCGAACGACCGATGGATGTGCCTGCTGCTCCAGCCGGACGACTGGGAGACCGAGGACGAGACGCTCTTCACCGACCGCGACATACGCCGCAAGGTGAACCCCATGCTCGGCAAGATCGTGCAACACTCGTTCTATGAGCAGGCGATTGCCGACAGCCGCCTCGACCCCATCACCAAGCAGGAGACCATCACCAAGCTGTTCAACGTCTATCGCTCGATGCGCGTCACCAAATGGCTGACCCCGGAGCAGATACGTCCGCGGCAGATCGACCGCCGCATCACCGACTGCCAAGGCGACAACTGGTACATCTTCGTCGGGCTCGACTTCGGCGGCAACGATGACCTGTTCGCCATCAGCTACCTCGGCGTGAACAAACCCACCAAAGAAATGTTCGCCGACTGCGAGGTGTGGATTGTCGAGAGTGCGATGCAAGCCAGCCCCAACCGCCAACTGTACGAGCTGTGGATTGAGCAGGGGTGGCTCAAGGTCTGTCCTGGCGAGGTCTTCAACCCAGACTATGCCATTAACGACCTCATGGTCAAGGCGAAGTTGGGCTTGGACCTCTACATGTTCGGCTACGACCCCGCGCAGTCCATCCAGCCTATCAACACCATCAAGGCGTGGCTCTACTCGTATGGTATAAGCATCGATGTCATCAAACGCATGGTCGTGCCGGTGTCGCAGTCGTTTGTGAACATGAACGGCCTGATTCAGAAGCTCGAATGGGATTTGCTCGGCAAGGAATACAACGTCGAGAACAATTCGTGGAGCTTTACGAACAACAACCCTGCGCTGTACCTAAGCATGAGTCCGTTGTGGCCGTGGTGCTTCGGCAACGCCAAGGTGGAAATCAGTGCGTCGGAGTTGCGTGCCATCCGCAAGAGCAACGAGCACTCGAAGATCGACCCGCTCCACGCCCTGCTCGATGCCTGCTATGTGTACGACCTGAGCGAAGGACAAGTGAATGTGTAAAAAATAAATATAAAAGGAATATGAAACCGCACAAACTAATGATCGGCGACTGGGTAGAAGCCGAAGTACAAGTAGATGACACTGGCACAGAGCCGCTATTTGAAAAACTACGCAAAAGAGTGACCGACATATATACAATCGGGCACAGAGTAGAGATTTCGTTGGAAGACAATGTGCAATTCGGTGCGACATTGAGAGAAATCCGTCTCACGCCGGAGATTCTTGAGGCAAACAACTTCAAAGAGGATTTTGAACACAATGGCATTTATTGGCGACCCGACTGCCGCAAGTTCTGCTTCGTGAAGGAGATTGACGATTGGTACTTTGCCATTCGTTACGCAGGAGGTTATATTTGTATCGCTGAGTGCAATTATGTCTATAAGTTCCGCCACATATTGCGTGATTTGCTTGAGTTAGAAACCGAAGTATATTTAGACTAATTATGGAACCCCAAGAAAACCCCAAAGACCAACCCCTCACACGGGAGGATATTCAGCGGCTGGAAAGCATGTTCCACCAGACCGCCCAAGAGATGTACGTCATCCTGCACGAGATCGAGCAGGGACTATGGGTCATGGCGCACGCCACCAAAGAGTACAAGGCCTATCAGAAAGCGCACGGCAAAGCAGCCGCCGAAGCCATGCTGAGCCAAACCGTGCACGACCAACTCTTCAACCATGACGAGATGTACAATGTCGGCATCATCCTGCGCAAGATCGGCGAACTGAAGCCGTGGCTTGACCGCCTGTTCAATGTCGGCATCGAGGTGCATAAGTCGGTCCCGGACGCAGGCAAGAAAGAGTGGGAAATGGCAGAAGCACTCTTGCACGACGGCAAACTGCTTGCCTACCGCCATGCCTTAATGTGTTGTATTAACCCCGCCGACGACATCAAACTCGATTCGACGCTCAAGGCCCTCGCGAAAGACCGCACCATTTCCGACAGAATCCTCGACCGACTAAAAGCAAATAGTGAGATAGTATGAAAGCAAAGCAATTAAACTTCACAACGCCACAACAGGCGAAGAAATTATTGGCAATCGGTCTGCCTGCTAATAGTGCCGACTGCTATTGGGAACCAGTACCCGGTTTTAGGGAGTACAATGTACCGAAGATTCGGAACAAGCACACCTACCGATACAAAGACTTTTTCAAGGCGACCAATGACTACTATGTTCCGTGTTGGTCGGTTGCTCGTCTGATTGAGATTGAAATGATATGCGACACAACCGAGCACAAGACTGCTTTAGACCGTGCCTTGTCGGTGGACTGCTACGACATTATTCCGAACTTCAACCTCATCGACTGGTGCGTGAACGAGATCATAGGTCGTGCCAAAGAAGATAAGTATGACTTTTCAAAACTAACCAACTAACCCCCCCCACAATCATGCAACCAACAGTATTGGACAAAGAACTCGCACGGATCGACCGCGAGTTGGAGAAAATCTACCGCAAACGCGACCAAATCCGCGAACAAAGAGCGCAACTCTGCGACGAGTACATTAAGCAGCATGCACTCGTCCCGGCGCAATCGTTCGCCAAAGCCGTCTGGAAACGCAACGGCAAGACCTATCGCGGTGTCGTCTTCGTGACCGTCAATCACATCTACCAAAAGGACGACAAATCGTTCGAGGTGCTGCCGAACCTGCTCAAGTGCGAGCCGATCCCCGCCGACAAAGACGACGGCAACGGGCCGCACTACTACACCGAGTATTGGGAGAAGAAGCGCAAGTTCATCGTGTATGACGAACTGCTGAGCATTGAGCCTTACGACGCGCCGCGGCAAGTCTGCGGCAAGTGTATCTGGCTGCACGGCCGCAAGGAGGGCAACCAACTGCTGAGCGGGTGCGGCATCAACCTCGGCTATAAATGCAACGGCGGCAAGGGCTTCGCTTGTGACCGTTTCAGCTGGTGGAACATGGAGCAGCGTGTCGGCATGACCCACTACGAGTACATGCTGAAGCAGGCCACCGAAAGCGACAAAGAAACAATGGATATTCAATAATTATGAAAATCGGACTCATTGACATCGACCACCACAACTTCCCGAACCTCGCCCTGATGAAAATATCCGCCTACCACAAGGCGCAGGGCGATTCGGTGGAGTGGTACGACATGTTCGGCGGACATTTCGACCGCGTCTATGTCGCCAAGGTCTTCTCCTTCTCACCCGACTACCGCTACCCCATCGACGCGGACGAGGTCATCTACGGCGGCACCGGCTACCAAATACGACTCATCGACGGCAAAGAGACATGGACCGAGCCGAACAAGACCCGTTTCATGCACCGACTGCCCGACGAGGTGGAGCACATGTACCCCGACTATGCCCTCTACCACATCACCGACACCGCCTACGGCTTCCTCACTCGCGGCTGTCCCCGTGGCTGTTCGTTCTGCCATGTCGCCGCCAAGGAAGGCAAGTGCTCGCACAAGGTCGCCGACCTCAACGAGTTCTGGCACGGGCAAAAGAACATCTGCCTTTGCGACCCGAACATCCTCGCCTGCAAGGATTGGAAGCCGCTCCTTCAGCAACTAATCGACAGCCGCGCGGTCATTGACATCAACCAAGGACTCGACATCCGCATGATGACTGAGGAGAAAGCCGAGATGCTGAACAAGTGCCAACTGCGCCAACTGCATTTCGCTTGGGACAGGTACGAGGACGGACCCATCATCCTGCCGAAGTTCCGGCTGTTCCGTGAGGTATGGGAGCGACACCGCAAGTGGAACGAGCACGGGGTCATCGTCTATACGATCGTGAACTTCAACACGACCCCCGAGCAGGATTTGGAGCGAATCTACAAGCTGCGCGAGATGGGCTACTGGGCGTATGTCATGGTGTACGACAAAGAACATTGCGAAGACGAGTTCTACAAGTATTTGCAACGCTGGTGCAATAACAAGATAGCGTTCAATGCTTGCAAGCGTTTCGAGGACTTTGACCCGAAACTCGCGTGACCTTCGACGAGTATTTGAAATATAAGAACACAAAATAATATGCAACAGTTACACGTTTTCACAGCATTCAGCGGGTACGACAGCCAGTGTATGGCTCTCGACCGACTGCACCGCCACAACCCCGACTTCAACTACGAACTCGTCGGATGGGCGGAGATTGACAAGCACGCCATTGCCGCGCACAACGCCGTCTATCCCCAATGGGCGGACCGCAACTACGGCGACATCTCCAAGATTGACTGGTCGCAAGTGCCCGACTTCGACCTCTTCACCTACTCGTCGCCCTGTCAGGACTTCTCGCAAGCCGGTAAGCAGGCAGGCGGCACGGAGGGCAGCGGCACGCGCTCGTCGCTCTTGTGGGAGTGTCGCCGTGCCATCCTTGCCAAGAAGCCCAAGTACCTCCTTATGGAAAATGTGGCGGCGTTGGTCAGTCAGAAGTTCATCCGGCTCTTCAATGCGTGGCAGCTTGAATTGGAGCGTTACGGCTACCGCAACTTCGCCAAGGTGCTCAATGCCAAGGATTACGGCGTGCCGCAGAACCGCGAGCGTATCTTCATGGTCAGCGTCCTCGATGAGCAGGCGCGGTACGAGTTCCCCGACCCGATGCCGTTGCAAATCTGCATGAGGGACTTGTTGGAAAAGCGCAAGGTCGAAGAATACTACTATCTGAGCGAAAAGGTCGTGCGGTCTTACATCAAGCACATGCAACGGCACAAGGAAGCAGGCGACGGGTTCGCGTTCCGGCCGACTTTCGGCGAAGGCGTAGCGGTCAGCATAACCACCCACAACGGGCAAAGGAACACCGACAACTTCATATTGGAACCTATCAACACCGACGAGGACGGTTGCGCCCGGACTATCAACTGCCACTATCCCGACATGAACCTTGACAGCATCGTGAACAAAGGCAGCGAAGGTTTCGGATATGTGCGGACTGCAATCGTGGAGATTGAGGGCAACGAGTTCCGAATCCGCAAACTAACGGAGCGTGAGTGTTTCCGGCTGATGGATGTGCCCGAAGAGTACATCGACCGCATACAAGCAGCAGGAATAAGCAGAAGCCAACAGTATAAAATGGCTGGCAATTCGATCGTCGTTGCCTGTATGTACCATCTGTTCCGCAAACTTTGGATCGATACACAAATCAAAACCCTCACCCTTTTTTAACGCGAAAAAACACGGCAAAAATGGAAATTGACAAGATTTATGACAAGATTTATGACAAGATTTAAAATGGAAATTGACAAGATTTAACATGGAAATTGACAAGATTTATAACATGGACTGCCTTCTCGGCATGACACACATTCCCGATGGCAGCATCGACGCCATCATCTGAATAACTAACCGCCGAAAGGCATAAAAACAATAGAAACATGGAGCAAAGAAAACGATTTGCACTCTCGTCCAGAGTGAAAGTAACAAAGGAGATTCACCGAGTAATCACCGAACACCTCCACCAAGACGTACCGAAGTATGACATCGACATCGACTTCCTGCCGCGCATCAACCTCGTGTACTATGGTCGTCCGGGAAACTGCTATTGGGGGCTAACCCTCTCGTGGCTCATCTGGGACATCAAAGCCCATTGGGAGAGCAACGGACTGCCACCCAAAATCAAACGCAAGAAGCCAGTCGTCCGGCGGTAGAATCAGCCCCAATTTGGGGCTTTTTTGATGCCTAAAAATGCCAAAAATGTTAAAAATACAAAAAAAGTGCAAAAAAAGTGCAAAAATATTTGCGTATATCAAAAAAAAGTATTATCTTTGCATCGAAATTAAAAAACAAGACGGGGCGGCAACCCGAAACAGCGGCAAAAGACTATGAAGACAGAGAACAACAAAGCGGTCAAGAGGTTCAACAAATTCGTGGCGGACTACCAAGCATGGACAGCCGAGACAGAGGACGGCATCCTGTACGAAGACGAGACCACCCGATACACCCTCACCGACATCTGCATCAAGAAGACCATGGTCACCTTCAAGACCAACTATCAGGGCTTCAACTCCAACACCTACACAGAGAAGGTCACCGAAGACTGGGACCTCGACGAATGGACAGACAAACTCCGCAAAGACCTCCGACGCGCCAAGCGGTACTGGGAGATGGACGGAGCAACCCTCGACAAGATAGCAGAGACCGGAGACCAAGAGGACGAGGAATAAGCCGGACCCAAATGACAGTCATTCACCTATAAAAACTGGCGGCAACAGTAAAGCGGCAACGAAAAAATGAAAAACGAATTTGGCTACACGATCAAGTATGTAAATGGAGACCTACTCCGACATGAGTATGTAGTAGATGGTTGCAATCACGAAGGAGAACCCGAACGCGGACTCTGGACTATCGAGAACACCTACTATGACACCAACAAGAAGGATGCACTAAAGCACATGCGGCAGATGTGCAAGAGTTACGATAAGGTAACAATATACGACCAGTGGGTCGATGAAGAAGACGGTTGCTGGGTATCTCAAAAGATTACCGACTATGTGAACGGCAAACCATTCAACTCAATAACAATGTAAGCCTATGGAAACAACCAAACAAGACAACACCGCCGCACAGCAGATCGGCATGAGGCTCAAACTGCTGCGCACAGAGCAACGACTGTCAAGCGTTGAGGTCTGCGAGCGAGCCGGAATCAAGAGACCAACACTATCAGCCATTGAAGGCGGGTACTACAACACAGGCATCCGGCAGATCACCGACGTAGCGAAAGCACTCGGAGCACATATCGAGGTCGTCAAAGACTAACAGACGACAACCAAGGCAAAGGCACTGACCAGACGGTCGGTGCTTTTTTTGTGCCCAAAAGTAATCCGAAAACAAGGAATTGTAGGTATTGTGGAGGGTGATACTCATAAAGCCCCTGCCGCTTATAGAGTATAAGCCCCTGCCGCTTATAGAGTATAAGCACCCTCCGCTTATAGAGTATTAACCCCTTAAACATTTTGAATCATGGTAGAATACATGCTCAAAATCAACAACGGAAACGAGGCCTTCGGTACCTCCGGCAAGACCATCACCGCTTCCGAGGTCGTGAAAACCTGCGATGCTGCCGAACTCGCCCGCGAGATTGCGCACTACGCAGAAGTAGTGAACGAACGCACGTGCAAATTCGTGCTTGACAACTTCCTCGCTGCCTGCGTGCAGAAGATGGCGGAAGGCAAGGCGATTGTGCTGACCTACGATGGCAAGGCTGCGCTGCGCATCTACCCGGATGTTCACCTCAAAGCCGAGTCCATCAATCTTGCCAAGGCGCAGGAACTTGACCCGACCGTGACGGAGATCAGTCTGGAGAACGTGACCGACATCGTGCGCAAAGCCGGCGGTGTGGTAGTACGCGCCAAGGCGGAAGTCGAGCAACCGCTGACCGATGCGCTGCGTGCGCTGAGTCCGAGCCTGTCGCTGACCGAGAAGAAGGAGATTCCTCGCGTTCAGCGTGTGAACGGCCAAGGCGGCAACAACGGCGGCAACAACGGCGGCGGCAACCAAGGCAACAACACCGAAATCGGCTAAGTCCGACCAAGCGTAGGGCGGCTGATAACTGCCCTGCGTTACTACAAAAAGACGTTCTTTGACATTCTGAGACAGACGGATTTGCATACTAAAGTTACGAAAAGTATGCAAAATTTTAAGAAAATGCAAAAAAAGTGCCTAAAAATTTGCATAATCCAAATAAATGTAGTACTTTTGCACCGTCAAAACTAAATAGCAAGGCGGACGACCGCCACGAGAGAGTGGCTTTTATTATGTCCGATGCCGCAAAAGTATAGGTATCAGTACCCCGTGGAGTAGTTGTAATGGCTCTCCAAACCTTGCTAAATTGGTTTTGACAACGGGTAGTACTGATACTTTTGTTTTAACAGTCAAAAAAATTTAGTTATGAAAGAAGTATTCGTAGAGGGTTTCCAGAACCCGGAGAAGGAAGTCATGGAGAAAGTGCAAAACTATTTCCGCAGTCACGGCTTCACAAAAGAGTGTCCTACCGATTCTTTGGAGGACGGTGCAAAATTCACATTAGACATTCAAGGCACGATTGACGACTTTGAGGTGTCCGTCAGTTACAACGACTACAAGCCGACCAAGTTGGTCATTCGTGAGATTATGGCTCTTGACCCGCGTATCAGCAATGTTCGTGCGGAGCGTTTCCTTTCGGGCGAACACTACAACGAGCAGTTGCATAACTTGGAGTTTGAGCCTATCTTCGTCATGGTGGACGGCAAACTGATGCAAACAACCCTTTATGATTGGATCATCTATGGCACCCGCAACATCGACTACACCCGCCGTTGAGGTGTGGAAAGACATCGAAGGCTTTGAGGGTCGGTACGAGGTAAGCAGTTTGTCCCGTGTCCGTTCCGTAGTTCGGAAGGTGCGTTTTACTCATCTTGGTAAGGACTACACTCACACAATGGGCGGCAATATAATCTCGCAGTCCATCGGCTCTACTGGCTACTATCGGGTGCGGCTGTTCCTCAACCATACCGAAAGCAAGACCCTATTTGTTCACCGCCTTGTAGCCGAAGCCTTCATCCCAAACCCCGACAATCTTCCCGAAGTCAATCACAAGGACGAGTGCAAGACTAACAACCTGCCGAGCAACCTTGAATGGTGCGATAAGAAGTACAACATCAACTATGGCACGGGCAAATACAAAAGTGCGGATTCAAGGTCGAGAAAGGTCGAGCAACTGACTATTGACGGTCAGCATGTAGCCTTCTATCCTTCCATCCGTGCCGCTGCAAGAGCCATAAACGTGAACTTTGCCCATGTGCAAAAAGCGGTACATGAGCACCACCGCGTTTCTCATGGCTACCGCTGGAGATTGGTAAACTAAAACACAAGCAATATGGACAAGAGTTGTAACGACATAAATGCACAAGTCGAAAGGTGCATTGCAATGGCGAACGAGTTAGGCGGCAAGTGGACTGCAAACGCTCACCACCGAGCAGATGTGCAATACTTTGCGCAGATTGGTCGGAGAGTGAAGACACAACGCGGCATCCCGATGTTCTCGCCGGACAAAGACCGAAAATACCCTCTTATTATAGTGCAAGCGGCTGAGCCGGAACCCGAACCCGAACCCGTGGCGGTGGTAGCCGAAGAGCCAAAGCCTACAAGGAAGGTAGAGCCTACACCTACGGAGAAAGCGGAACACATGATGTCATTCACGGCTTGGATGGATGCAAGTGAAGAGAACCGAAAGAAGATTCAAGACGCGAACCGACACGCTTTCATCCGTAAGATGTATGCCGAACTGCTGACCGATTACACGGTTTGTCAGTTGGAGGGATGGGATATGTTCGAGTTTCCGAGGATGTTACGCGATGCTTTGACGGTCTGCTTCCCGAAACAGCCAAAGCAACTGACACTGCAATTTGCAAATTAGCGGCATTTTCCAAAATATCAAGGTACCAACCGAGCCGTCTGTCTGAGAAGATAGGCGGCTTTTTTTGTGCCAACCCATAAACAACAACATATATGACAAACGAATCAATCACATTGCGGCAATTTCGCCAATATTTCGACCTTCGGGAGGTCGTGTCAAAACAAGTTTACGAACGATACGGGCAGGCTTGTTGGTCATTCTTCGACATGCGACTGCTGGCGGTGGTGGTGTGGCTCAGGCAGAACCTCGGCATCCCGTTGTACTGCAACGATTGGGACATGGGAGGCAAGTTCGATGAGCGCGGCTTCCGGGCGAACCTCGACCCGTTGGTGGCGAGCAAGACCAAGGCCGGCAAACTCTACTGCTCCGCCCATTGTCGCGGTCAAGCTATCGACCTCTCGTCCGGCAAGATGACCGCAGAGGAGATGCGCCGCTGGATTCGTCAGCATCGCGAGGACCTGCCGTACCCCGTCCGGATGGAGAAGGACGTGAACTGGCTCCACCTCGACGTCGCCAACACCACCACCGACATCTTGGTCGAGTTTAAGGCATAACCCTGACCGCTTGGGTGATAGCGGGGAGTTTACTTTTTTGCTAAGTGGCCGCTGCCCTCACGGGTGGCGGTTTTTTCGTGCTTTTTGCCCAATAGTAAACCAATTTGCGGCATTTGTGCGTATTATAGAAAAAGGAATACGCATATGAAATTTTTAACGATTGACAAAATCAAGCAACAGCTTCGGCTCGACTGCACTTGCGAGGCAGAGCTGCTGACCGGCTACGGCGAGGCGGCTGAAGAGGTGGTGCTCGACATCATGGGCTGCACCTACGACGAGGCCGTGACCAAGTACGGCAAGTTCCCGCAACGGGCGATTAACGCCGCTCTGATGCTGGTCGATACGTGGTACCAGTTCCGCACCCCCGTCGCTGACCGCACCATGTCCGTTGTGCCCTACACGTTTGACCTCCTGATGAAACCCCTTGCGAAACTATGAGAAAGTGTGAATGTCCATATACCCTGAAGGTGCCGGAAGGTAACGCTTTTCAGGTGGTTTTCCCGGTCAAGACGGCCGAGTGGAAAGACGGCGAGCAGATCGTCGAAGTGGCAGATGTCCGTGCGCTGACCGACATCGCAGTCAAGGTGGACGGCGAGGAGTGGACGGCTTGGGACGTGGAAGAGCGCGGCCCGATCCTGACCTTTGCCGCCGACAGCCTGCAACGGGGCGTGCATAACGTCGAGATAACCGCCAACTACTTCGGTGTGGCGATTCGTGCGGCGTACTTCGAGTGCATCACCATCGTGCAATGGTCCTACGAGTCGAACGTCGGAGCGCATATCATCGACAGTCCGATGGTCGCCGAAGCCGCGTATATCTATGTTGGCATCACGGACGATGACGAGTTGGAGGCCCTCAAGCAGCAGTACCGTGAGGCGACGGCGGCTTGTGAGACGGCTCGGCTGGAGTACGAAGCCGCCAAGGAGGAGTTCGACGAGAAAGCGGAGCAACTGGATGACGTGGCACAGCAGACGACGCTGGTCGAGGGTATCGCTTCCGTGCTGCAAGAGTTTGCACCGTTGGCGACGACCGAGCAACTGACGACCGTGGCGCAGGACATCCTGACTGCCATCAGTCACATCGACATCGACACGACCACCCTCGCCAAGGAGCAGACGCTGACGAACGGAATTCAGTCGATCCTCACCGCGCTCAATCCGAAAGCGACCACCGCCGACGTGACCGCTGCCAAGCAAGCTATCCTCGATGCGCTGAGCCATATCAGCCCGACAGACCCCAACTCGCTGGCACTGGCACAGTTCTTCGGGGTCACCCTGTTGCAAGGCTATGAGTTCATGACCGACACCGAGGTGTGCGACGAGCTCGAAGACATCATGCGCATCATCGACCCCAACCTCACCGCGGCACAAGCGGCGGCGATAACTGCACAAACGTTAAACCCATCAGAAAGCTAACAATATGAACGAAATTCAAAAAATCTTCAGCAACTACCTCTTCCGCGTCATGGCGACTTGGTTCGGTTTCTATATCCAAGACAAAATCCTCGAACCCATCCGGCAGGCACAGCAGATTGCGGACACATTCACCATCCGCAATGTCGGCACGCAGGACAACGTGGAGGGCATCGTCAATGCGTTTGCACGGCAGCCGGGAACGGGTGAGACCGAGCATGAGCGGCTTGTGACGCAACAATGGCCGGGTGACGAGGCGGCCACGCAGCACACGGTGTATGACAGCATCATGTATATCGGAGGC
>Ga0265301_10001474_pt1 | contig 30527 bp, 24 predicted proteins | sample AusTroGonzalo_MG_2_FD_193488 | JGI IMG/M metagenome (GOLD analysis project Ga0265301, IMG submission 193488) | Bovine rumen microbial communities from tropical cattle in Woodstock, Queensland, Australia - Gonzalo_04 | ecosystem: Host-associated > Mammals > Digestive system > Stomach > Rumen ... | reverse complement strand
AAGGCTTCACTCAGCACTTCGTAGGAGAGGCCGTCGACCTTGATGTCCATCTGGCAGGCGGTGATACCGTCGCGGGTACCTGTGACCTTGAAGTCCATATCGCCGAGGTGGTCTTCATCACCAAGGATGTCGGTGAGGATGGCATATTTGCCCGTCTCGCTGTCGCTAATCATACCCATAGCCACACCGGCGACGGGTTTGCGCATCGGCACGCCTGCGTCCATCAGGGCGAGGCAACCGCCGCATACGGAGGCCATAGAGGAAGAACCGTTGGATTCGAGGATGTCGCTTACGATGCGGATGGTATAAGGCATAGTCTCGTCGTGCGGCACCATCGTCTTGAGGGCGCGTTCAGCCAGGTTGCCGTGACCAATCTCGCGGCGGCTGGTGCTGCGGGATGCCTTAGCTTCACCAGTGGCGAAGCCGGGGAAGTTATAGTGCAGCGTGAAGTTCTTGGTGCCTTCCACCACAGCGCCGTCGAGGGTCTGCTCGTCGAGCTTGGTACCCAGGGTGACGGTGACCAAAGCCTGGGTCTCACCACGGGTGAACACAGCTGAGCCGTGAGCCTTGGGCAGAATGTCAACTTCAGTCCAGATGGGGCGCACTTCGTTGGTCTTACGACCATCGAGGCGGATACGCTCGTTGAGGACGGCGTTGCGCACAGCCGAACGTTCCACATCATGGAAATAACGCTTGGCGAGCGGAGCAACAGTCTCCAACTCCTCTTCGGTATATTTTTCGAGATATTTGTCCAAGAAACTGCTGAAGGTCTCTTCGCGCAGGTGCTTGTCGGCGCAGCCTGTGAGGGCGAAGTCGTAGCAAGGCTGGTAGCAGTTGGCTTCGATTTCGGCGCGGAGGTTCTCGTCGTTGACCTCGTGGCAGTATTCGCGCTTGGTCTTGTTGATCTGTTCCATGAGCTCAATCTGAGCCTGGCATTGAATCTTGATGGCTTCGTGGGCGGCTTTCAAGGCACCGAGCATCTCTTGCTCGCTGACTTCCTTGCATTCGCCTTCCACCATGCAGATGTCCTTCATGGAGGCGGCCACCATCAGTTCGAGGCGGGCTTCCTCCATTTGGGAGAAGGTGGGGTTGATGACATATTCATCGCCGATGAGAGCCACGCGCACTTCCGAAATCGGGCCATGGAAGGGGATATCGGAGACGCAGATGGCGGCAGAGGCTGCCAAGGCTGCAAGAGCGTCGGGGGTCTGCTCCTTGTCGTTCGAGAGCAGGTTGACTTGGACGATGGTCTCAGCATGATAGTCATCGGGGAACAGCGGGCGCAGGGCGCGGTCGATGAGGCGGGAGACGAGCACTTCATAGTCAGAAGGTTTGGCCTCGCGCTTGAAAAAACCGCCGGGGAACTTGCCCGTGGCGTAATATTTTTCCCTATAGTCAACAGACAGGGGGAAGAAATCGGTTTCGGGAGCCACTTCGGTGGCGGAACATACGGTAGCCAGAATGACGGTGTCGCCGCAACGCAGCATCACCGAACCGTCGGCTTGCTTGGCATAACGGCCTGTGTTGAGCGTAATCTCTTGACCGTTAGGCATGTGGATGGTTTGTGTAAATCCAGTAGGACCCATGATGATTAGAATTTTTTACTGTTTTCTCTTAGCTTCTTAGATGTATTGAATTGGGTGCAATAAATAGCAAAAAAAAGGCAATGTGTATTGCCTTTTTCTTGCGTTCCGCACAGGCGGGCGAAAGTATTACTTTCTGATGCCCAATGCCTTAATGATGTTACGGTATCTTTCGATGTCGGTTCTCTTCAAATAATCGAGAAGTTTTCTTCTCTTACCTACGAGGCAAACCAACGCGCGCTTGGCCGCTACATCCTTGTGATGCACTTTAGTTTGTTCTGTCAAATGCTTGATTCTGTAGGTGAACAAAGCGATTTGGCCTTCTGCTGAACCAGTATCGGCAGCGCTCTTGCCGTATTGGCTGAAAATCTCTGATTTCTTTTCTGCAGTTAAATACATAATTCTCTTCTTTTTACACTAAATTTGTTGTTCAAAACGGGCTGCAAAGATACGACTTTTTTGATTAGCAGGTGGTTTTTGAAGAAAAATTTTGCAGACGGGAGATTACTTCAGCTTCTCGTAACCATAGACAGCCAGTTCGCCAAGTTCTTCCTCAATGCGGAGAAGTTGGTTGTACTTGGCCATGCGGTCGGAACGGCTCAACGAACCGGTCTTGATTTGTCCGCTGTTGGTGGCTACTGCGATGTCGGCGATAGTAGCGTCTTCGGTCTCGCCTGAGCGGTGGCTGGTGACAGTGGTGTAGCCGTGACGGTGGGCCATCTCGATGGCATCCAGAGTCTCGCTCAACGAGCCGATTTGGTTCACCTTAATTAATATAGAGTTGGCGCAACCTTCCTTGATGCCTCTGGAGAGGAACTCCACATTGGTGACAAAGAGGTCGTCGCCGACGAGTTGGCAGCAGTTGCCGATGCGGTCGGTGAGTTTCTTCCAGCCTTCCCAGTCTTCCTCGCCCATACCGTCTTCGATGGAGTCAATGGGGTACTTCTGGATGAGCTCTGCAAGGAAGTCCACCTGCTCGTCTGAGCTGAGGCGCTTGCCGTTCGGGTCTTTCTTCGTACCATTCTTCAGCTCACGATAGTCATAGAACCACTTGCCGTCTACATTATAAGCAAATTCGGAGGCGGCGCAGTCCAAGGCAATCTTCACATCCTTACCAGGCTCATAGCCGGCAGCCTTGATGGCTTCACAGATGATGCTGAGGGCATCTTCAGTATCTTCGAGTTTAGGGGCAAAGCCTCCTTCATCGCCGACGGCTGTGGAGAGGCCACGTTTCTTGAGCAGCTTGGCAAGTGTGTGGAACACCTCAGCACCCATACGAAGACCTTCGCGGAAGTTGGGGGCACCCACAGGACGAATCATGAACTCTTGGAAAGCGATAGGAGCATCGCTGTGCGAACCGCCGTTGATGATGTTCATCATCGGGACAGGCAGCGTATAGGTGTTGGTACCACCAAGGTAACGGTAGAGCGGGATGTCCAAGTAGTTGGCAGCAGCTTTGGCAACAGCCAGAGAGACACCGAGGATGGCGTTAGCGCCGAGCTTCGACTTGGTCTTGGTGCCGTCCAGCTTCAGCATCTTTTGGTCGATGGCGCGCTGTTCGAGAGCTGACATACCAATGATTTCAGGGGCGATAATCTTGTTGACGTTGTCAACAGCAGTCAGCGTACCTTTGCCACCATAGCGATTCTTGTCTCCGTCACGCAGTTCGAGGGCTTCGTGTTCGCCGGTAGAGGCACCCGAAGGCACCGAGGCACGACCTTTAATGCCACATTCCAAAGTAACATCCACTTCAACCGTGGGGTTTCCACGTGAGTCTAAGATCTCACGGGCAACAATTTTTTCTATTAACATGATATTTAAGTATTTAAGATGTAGAATTCAAGATTCAAAAATTGCGGCGCAAAGGTAGTAAATTTCTTATTAGAATAATAAACCTGTCGCAGCATTTTCTCGTTTCACGCCAATCATTGCGTCAAACTCGGTTTCGGTGATGATGGGAATACCCAAAGATTCGGCTTTTTTGCGTTTCTCAGGCCCCATTTTGTCGCCTGCTAACACATAGTCCGTCTTGCCGGAAATGCTGCCGACATTTTTGCCACCGTAGGCTTCGATGGTTTCCTTGATGCCATCACGGGAATAATTAGTAAACACGCCACTTACCACGAAAGTCTTTCCTGCCAACACTTGTTCCTTGTCGGAAGTGGCTTGTTCAATCATGGCAAATTGCAATCCCGCTTGTTTTAGTCGATTGACGATGTCAATGTTGCGCTCGTCATCAAAGAAGTTTCTGACAGAGAGGGCAATCTTCTCGCCAATCTCATTGATTTCAGTCATTTCGTCAACGCTGGCTCCGATGATATGATCGATGTCGTGAAGGGCTTTTGCCAATAATTTGGCTACCGACTCGCCCACGAACTTAATGCCCAAAGCAAACAGAACCCTTTCGAAGGGGACCGACTTCGATTTCTCCAACGCATCCAGAATATTCTGTGCCGTCTTTTCCTTGAAGCTGACCTTGCGTGTGGCTACAGGCACCAGGCTAAACTCATCTTCGATAGTGATGACTTTCTCCAAACCGAAGAGCTTTTCGTAAGTGAGGTCATACAAGTCAGCGACATTACGGACAAGACCCTCCTCATACAGCAGTTCCACTTTGCCTTCTCCGAGGCTCTCGATATTCATGGCTTTGCGTCCGATGAAATGCTCAATGCGCCCCCGGATTTGGGGCGAACACCCTGAACTGTTGGGACAATACCAGGCTGCTTCGCCCTCGTTTTGGACCAGCGGCGTGCCGCATATTGGACAAGTCTTTACAAACTCGACAGGCAACGCACCCACTTGGCGCTTATCCAAGTTCACGCCGATGATTTTCGGGATGATCTCGCCGCCTTTGACTACGGTGACGGTATCACGGTAATGCAGGTCGAATTGTCGGATGAAGTCCTCATTATTTAAGGTGGCTCGTTTCACAGTGGTGCCGGCCAATTGCACGGGGGCCAGATTCGCAACAGGGGTGATAGTCCCGTGTCGTCCCACTTGGAAATCCACACTCAGCAATTCCGTCTCCACTTCCTCCGCTTTGAATTTATAGGCAATGGCCCATTTCGGCGACTTGGCTGTGAAGCCTAAGACCTGCTGTTGGGCATAACTGTTGACTTTCAGTACGATGCCATCGATGGCGAAAGGCAACTCATGACGTTTCACATCCCAATAGTCGATAAACTCAAAGATTTCGTCTATGGTTTTGCAAAGGGCCATGAAGTTGGAAATGTTGAACCCCCATTTCTTGGCGGCTTGCAGGCTTTGGTAATGCGTTTGGTAGCGGTCTTCCAAATCGTCCATCATCATGTAGTAGCAGTAATTGTCGAGCCTGCGGCGGGCTACTTCTTTGGAATCTTGTAATTTAAGCGTTCCGGCGGCAGCATTGCGCGGGTTGGCAAACAGGTCATCGCCAGCTTCGGCGCGGGCTTCATTCAAGCGGTTGAAACTCTCGAAAGGCATCACGATCTCGCCTCGCATCTCGAAGAACTCAGGATAGTCGCCGTGTAGTTTCAGGGGTACGGTGTGGATGGTCTTCACGTTGGTGGTAACGTCGTCACCTTGAGTACCGTCGCCTCGGGTTACGGCGCGAGCCAGCACACCGTTTTCATATTGCAGGCTGATACTCAGACCATCGAACTTCAGTTCACAGCAGAACTCTACTTCCTCGTCGATGGTCTTCTTGATGCGGCTGATGAAGTCCGCGATTTCTTCACGGCTGTAGCTGTTGGCCAACGACAGCATGGGATAGCGGTGCTGAACGCTCTTGAACTCTTTGGTCACGCCGCCTCCTACACGTTGGGTAGGGGAGGAAGGGGAAAGAAACTCAGGGTATTCTTTCTCCAATCGTGCCAGCTCTTCGAGTTTCATGTCAAACTCGTAGTCGCTGATGGTCGGTTTGGCGAGAATATAGTAGTTATAATTGTGCTGTTCAAGCTCTTCGCTGAGAACTGTAATGCGTTGCCGGGCTTGTTCTTGGGTCATGATGGCGGCTATTCTACAGAACAATATACTTTAACGGGTTGACCTTCAGGGCCCAAAGTAGTAGGCCCAAGGCGACGACGGAGGCTGCGGCTCCGGCAAGGGTCAGCAAAGCTCCTTTGTAGTTGCGCTCAAGAACAAGTATCAGCAGGATGCTGAATACGACAAAGACACTTTCGAACCAGAAACAGACGCCCAATCCGAGCATGATTCCCGCAATAAAGAAAGAGGTGCGATGGACGTTATCGGGGCGGTTGCTTCGCCGTAATACCTCTTGCCGCAGAACGACATTGGCTCCATACAGCATAAAAGGCAGTCCGAGGAAGGCGCTGGCGTTCTCGATGATGCCGAACGAAGGCATGATAATGCTGAAAGCAGGAATGAGAGCCAGTAACCAAGCACTCTGTTTGTTGGAGGTTAAGTCACAGATGCGGTAAATCATGGAAACAGTGAACAATGACACAGCGGCATAGAGACAGCGGCTGAGTAGCATCATCCCTTGTGTTTCGCCAATGCCCAATAACGTTTTCATCCTGTCCAGGAAACCGATGAATAGTGTTGGGTGTTGCAATGCACGGTTGGAGCCAAAACCTGGCATGAAGATGACAACAAGCACCCGCACGGTAATGGCGACAAGCATCAGCGCGGTGAAGGGGTGCTTTATCTTGAATTGTTTGAGTTTCTGTAGCATGTTTCTATCGGATTAGGATGAATATTCGGCTATTATTTGGTGCAAAAATAGCAAAAATGGTGCAAATACATTTAGCATTCACCAAAAATGAATATATTTGCAACAAATAAACACAAAATCAAAAGCAATCGATATGGAATATTCATTCAATGCAAAACAAGTAAAGGACCAAGTGGTTCAATGGATTAGAGACTGGTTTGAGGAGAACGGGAAAGGCTGTAATGCCGTCGTCGGCATTTCGGGTGGCAAGGACAGTAGCGTGGTGGCTGGCCTGTGTGCCGAGGCACTTGGCACAGACCGTGTAATCGGTGTCACGATGCCCAATGGCGTGCAACCCGACATCGACGATAGCATGAAACTCATCCATCATCTGGGCATTCGGCATTGTTGTGTCAATATCGGCGACACCTATAATACGCTTATTGCTGCTGTGGGTGAACAGTTGGGTACATTGGGGGCAGAAGTCGCCCGTCAGACCGTCATCAATCTGCCTCCCCGTCTTCGAATGTCGACTTTGTATGCTGTCTCTCAGTCGATGAACGGACGTGTGGCCAATACCTGCAACCTCTCTGAAGACTGGGTGGGCTATTCCACCCGTTATGGTGATGCTGCTGGCGACTTCTCACCTTTGGGAGGGCTCACCGTTCAGGAAGTGAAGGCAATAGGAAGGGAATTGGGACTGCCGATAGAATTGGTGGAGAAAACCCCTTCCGACGGCTTGACCAACAAGAGCGACGAGGATAACTTGGGCTTTACCTACGCTGTTTTGGACCGTTACATCCGTACTGGTCAATGCGATGACCCGGAAACCAAGGCTCGCATCGATGACAAGCATGCGAAAAACCTGTTCAAACTGCTACCGATACCGCATTTTGAAGTCAAATGATGAAGTTCAAAAGGCATAGAAAAAGGAAAATCATCCTTTTGGTGATAGCGTGCTTTTTCGTTGCCTTTCTATGTGTGCCGGTACCTCAATTCAATAAGCCGTATTCCACTGTGCTTACGGCTCGTGATGGGGAATTGCTGGGAGCAAAGATTGCCGATGATGGTCAATGGCGCTTCCCAGCTTCCAACAACTATTCTCCGAAGTATGTGGCTTGTCTCATGGAGTATGAAGACCGCTGGTTCTTTCTGCATCCAGGGTTCAATCCTATTTCGTTTGTGAAGTCTTTCATTGACAACCGTAAAGCTGGGGAAGTGGTTCGTGGAGGCAGCACCCTTTCAATGCAAGTGGTGCGTCTGTCGCGTGACAATCCCCCTCGAACCTACGGCGAGAAGCTGCTTGAGGTTGTCCTTGCCATGCGTTTGGAGTTGCGCTACTCGAAGAAGACCATCCTTGACATGTATGCAGCCAATGCCCCTTTCGGTGGTAATGTGGTGGGCATTGACGCAGCGGCTTGGCGCTATTTCCATACCACGCCTGATGAGCTTTCGTGGGGTGAGGCGGCTACCCTTGCTGTGCTGCCGAATGCTCCTGCGATGATTCATCCAGGTCGCTCTCGCCAGCGTTTGGAAGAGAAACGTAATGGCCTGTTGCAACGCTTGCCTCAGACTCATAACTATAGCCCTAAACGTATGGGTATTCCGAAACTCTCGGAGGAAGATGCTGAACTGGCGATGATGGAAAGCATCCCCGAGAAACCCTTCGAGATGCCGATGCTGGCGTATCATTATTTGGCTGAAATGGACAAAAGGCATCATGGCGAGCAGATTGTCTCTACAATAGATGCTAATCTCCAGCAGGCCGTCAATGACATCATGAAGCATCATCATCGGTTGAATGCGATGAACAGCATCGAGAATGCAGCGGTGTATGTGGTGGATTATCTGAATGATGAAATAGTTGCCTACGTGGGTAACAATTGGGATGCCGAAGACGCAAGGATGGTGGATATGGTGAAGGCACAGCGTTCCACGGGCAGTATCCTCAAACCTTTTCTTTTTGCCGCTATGCTTGATGATGGCACTTTGTTGCCCGAGATGGCTCTTCCGGATATCCCGATGAGTCTGTCTGGATTTACGCCAAAGAACTATAGCGGAGAATACTGGGGTTCTGTCCCGGCTGACGAGGCGTTGCAAAATTCGCTCAATGCGCCATTTGTCTACTTGCTTCGTGAGTATGGGCAACCGAGGTTTCATGCCCTCCTGAAGCAATTGCATCTAAGGGGGATTGTTTTCGATGCTGAGCATTATGGTTTGTCGCTTGTTGTGGGTGGGGCAGAGGCTTCACTTTTTGATATTTCCAATGCCTATGCCAAGATGGGATGCAAACTGGCTTCGTATGTGAACGAGAAATACGATGTCAAGGTGGATGATGGGGTGTCTCCGTTTTCTGCTGAGGCTATTGCTGAGACATTCAATGTGATGACAGGATTGACAAGACCGACCAATCAGATAGGTTGGGGAAGTTTCGCGTCATCAAAGCAGGTGGCTTGGAAAACAGGCACGAGTTTTGGCTTCAAGGATGCTTGGGCGGTGGGCTTGACCAATCGATACGTTGTCGGGGTTTGGGCAGGAAACTCTGATGGCGAGGGCCGTCCGGGATTGACGGGAGTAGGTGTGGCGGCTCCTATTTTGTTTGATGTGGTGGACAAGTTGAACGACAGCTATCGCTATCCTGCCAACACTTCTGAGAGTGTTGAGATAGAAGTCTGTGCCGAGTCGGGGTATCCTAAGTCAGAGTATTGCCCTGCGACAAAAACCATACGAGTCCCCAATGTGGAGAACCAAACGGGGGTGTGCCCTTATCATAAAAAGGTGTTTCTTGATGAAAATCGCCAGTATCAGGTGAAACCAGACTGCTATGCGGTTGACCAGAAGTGCTATGAAGTGTATTATGTGTTACCGCCGGTTCAAGAGTGGTTCTACAAGAAGCACTCACCCCTGTTCCGTCCCTTACCAGCTTTCTATCCAGGGTGTGGTACGGCTCATGCCGACGAGGTGATGGACTTTGTCTATCCCAAGGCAGATGCCCAGGTGAGTATCCCTATCGGCATTCGTGGCGACAGGCAGCAGGTGATTTTTGAAATTGCCCATCGTAATCCCCAAAAAACTATCTTTTGGAATTTGAACGACAGGTATTTAGGGAAAACACGCCTCAATCATCAGATGCCTATTGATGTGGAGAAAGGTGTCTACCATATCCGTTGCGTCGATGAGGACGGTGTCGAACTGAATCGGAAGGTTGTTGTGAAGTGAGACGAAAGTGGTAGGAGAGGGAAGGAAGTTTACCCTAACAGTACCGCTGCAGCCCGCAAGGCTTCGGTGGTTACTGTGTCGTTGCTGAGCATCTTGGCAATTTCGTTGATGCGTTCTTCGTGGGTCAGCAGTCGGATGTGCGATTGGCTGCGTTGCCCCGTATGGTCTTTGTAGATGAAATAATGGTGTTCAGCTTGGCTGGCTACTTGGGGCAGGTGGGTGATGGAGATGAGTTGCAGCGACAAGCCCATCTGTTGCATGATGCTGCCAATCTTTGCTGCCACCTCGCCTGAAACGCCCGTATCGATTTCGTCAAAGACTAAGGTAGGGATGTAGTTGTAGCTTGATACAGCACTCTTGATGGAGAGCATGAGACGTGACAATTCACCGCCTGAGGCTACGCGACAGATATCGTCGGGGACAATGCCCTTGTTGGCAGAAAACAGGAAATGTATGCTGTCGGTGCCTTTGGTGGTGAAAGCCTTCGTGCTTTCCACTTGTACTTGGAACACGGCAAAGGGCATAGCCAGTTGCCGCACCAAAGTGGTTACCTGTTCGCCAAACGTCATAGCGGCTTGGCAACGTCGGTCGTGCAAGACTTTGGCATAAGACGAGAGGCGTTTCTCGCTATTATTGAGTTCTTTCTCGGTTTTGGCGACAGCCTCGTCAATGTTCTCGAAGGCGTTTACCTTCTCCTTCAGGTTATCGCGCAGGGCGATGAGGGCTTCAAAGTCGCTGACGCGGTGCTTTATCATCAGGCGGCTGAGCAGGTCGTAGCGTTCCTGCATGACCAATAGCTCTTTTTCGTCAAATTGGGTCTCGTCTTCCTTGTGGCGCAGGTCGTAGGCGATGTCTTTCAATTCGACTTTCAGGGTCTCAATACGTTCAGCAAGGTTGTCGGTGTCAGGCAACAGTTGCTGAATCTTTTGAAGTGTGCTGGAAAGACTGTTGACCTGTCCCAAAATGGCATTTTCTGAATTGTCCAATAGACTGTTGGCGGTTACCAAAAGCCCCTTGATTTCCTCGGCGTTTTCCATGATATGGAGGGTCTGCTCCAAATCGGTGTATTCACTTTCTTTCAGGTCGGCTTTGTCGAGCTCGTCTAACTGGAACTTCAGGTAGTCGTTTTCAGCAGTGTTTTTTGTGGCAAGGTCTTGCAGCTCGTCAAGCTTCCGCTTCAGTGCGGTATAGTTACCATATTCCGTTTGGTAGTCCGACAACGGCTCATTGTTTTGCGCGATGTCGTCCAGTAGCCTGAGTTGGAAGTTGGCATCGGTGAGCAGGAGAGAGTCGTGCTGAGAATGGATGTCGACAAGCCGGCTGCCGATATCTTTCATCGTTTGTAGCGAAACAGGCGTATCGTTGATGAAGGCACGGGTTTTCTTCTGCGGACTCAGTTCGCGACGGAAGATGCACTCGGTTTCAAAGTCAAGGTCGTTTGCTTCAAACAGGGGTTTCAGTGTTTCGTCTTTCAGCTCAAACTGCGCCTCCACGATGCATTTCTTTTCCTTGTCATAGAGTACTCCTGTGTCAGCTCTGTCGCCTGTGGCAAAACCCAAGGCACCGAGTAGGATAGACTTGCCGGCACCGGTTTCACCCGTGATGACGCTGAACCCTGTCTCAAATCGGACGCATAGTTCGTCAATCAAGGCGTAGTTGCTGATTTGCAGTTGTGTGAGCATGGTGAGGATTACTTGCCCGCGTTTTGCAGCATCGCGTCATAGCGTGACGACTGTGACGGGTCGATAGTCTTCATGATATTGGCAGCTTCGGTGCGTAATTTCATGTTGCCTTCCGAGAAGACTTGTATGATTTCGTCGCGTTTGCTTTCGATGATGAGTTGCAGAAAATAGCTCATCGAGTTGCGTTCATACACACTGTTCAGGTCGCTGAGTGAACTAAGAATGGCTTCTGCTCCTTGGTCGGTTTTCTCCGACATGACATCCAGACCTTCGCGGTGATAGGTGTAAAGGAAGTGCCGAAGTGCTTCGTAGGTTGGATTGATGATTTCGTTGATGAGGGCATAGCGGTTTTGGCGTGCTGTGCTGCTCCATCCTGGGTTGTCGTTTTGTGGTGCCGATTGGGTGATTTGGTCGCAGATGGCAAAGAAAGGTGTACCGCCCAAGAGAGAGAAGGAGTCGAAATCGAGGCCGAGCATGAGATAGACATAGAAGCCGATGGTGCTGGTCAGGTCTGAGATATAGGTGGTGGGGCTGAAGTCGATGGTCTGCCCGTCCATATACTCGAAGGTGAACTTGCGGTCCACGTAGTTGAACAAAGGCGAGTTGTAGTTGGTCTTGTAGACGGGACGACGCAGGGCAATGTTGATTTCACCGCTGAAATAGTTGCCCTCACGCGCCGTGATGTCGATGAGGATGCTGCATTCTATCTTCTCGCTCTGCCTGAAGTTGATTTCTGTGAATTTGGTGTTGTTGATGAACTCATACAATGCGGTTTGCAGGCTCTGGTAGATGGTCTTGTCGGAACCCGACACTTGCGATGAGTTGACTCTCACTTCGCATTGTAGCTCCTGTGCCTGGACTATGGAGCTGAGGCAGAAGAAGGCAACGAGTATGATCAGCAACTTTTTCATCAGAAGTCGTTTTCGTTCTCTTTGGCGGGATTGCGGAAGTAGATCTGGTCGTGCAGAAATTCGTGGACGGCAATCAGCGTGGGTTTGGGCAGGCGTTCGTAGAATTTGGCGATTTCGATTTGCTCGCGGTTCTCAAACACTTCCTCAAGGCTGTCGTTGGTGGCGGCGGCAAAAGATTCTATCTTCTCGTTCAGCTCGTCTTTCATCTCTTTGGCAATCTGGTTGGCCCTGATGGAAAGGATGGCGACAGTTTCGTAGATGTTGCCGGTGCCTTTGTAGAACTGGTCTTTCTGACGGGTGACCACCGTCGTTTCGGTTTTGATTTTTCTGAAATCCATTTTATTTGATATTTTCTAATTTCTTTCTTGCTTTGGCTGCGATGTTCTGCACATCGTTGACGTAGGGACTGTTGGGATAGAGATAGGTCAGCGTGTTGCATTGCTCGACGCACGACTCATAGCGTTCCCTTTGTTTTTCAGGCACGCTGTTCTCGGCATAGTCGTAATAGGTTGAGGCCATGTCGAACAGAATCTCTTCGCGATGTTTGGTGTTGGGGTGGTTCTTCAACATGTTCTCAAACGAGGTAATGGCTGCGCTGTAGTTCTCCATACGGTAGAACAAACGGCACATATTGTAGTCTTTCTCTTCTAATTTCTCGTTGAGGTTGTCGATGAGTTGGTTGACGCGGGTCAGGCTGTCGCTGTTCGGGAAGCGTTCAGCGAAAGACTGAAGATGCTTGATGGCCGTGTGGGTGTTGGTCTGGTCCAGTCCCGACTCGGGTGAGAGCATATAGCTGCAATAGGCGTTCATGAAGGCAGCCTTCTCGGCGTTTTTCGAGAAAGGATAAGTCGAGAAGAATTTGTTGTAGTAGTAGGCCGCAATGTCGTAGTCGTTCTGCTGGTAGTAGCATTCTGCCGTGCGGTAGGTGATGTTCTCGCCGCGCGGGGTGTTGCGGTAAGCGGCTTGCAGCAGGTCGAAGAGCTGCAAGGCGTGGTTGTAGTCACCACGGTCGTAATAGTCCATAGCCACCTCGTACTTCATCTCGTTGTCTGTGCTCTTTATCATACGATTGAAGTCGTTGCACGAGGTGAGGACTATCGCGCCTAATACTGCCAATATCAGAATCCTGTTTTTCATTTAGCCTGCAAAAGTACTTATTTTTGCCTAATAACGGCCTGTTTTTGTTTTTATTTTTCGATGACGAGTTTTTCAACCCTGCTTCCGCTTGCGCTGTTGAGTTGCAGGAAATAGATTCCTTGGCTCAAATCGTCGGCTTTGATTTGTGTTTCGTTGGTGAAGCTGCCCGAAAGGACTTGCTGCCCGATGCTGTTGAAGAGTTGGTAGTTGGCCTCGCCGTCGATGCGGATGGTGAAGCTGCCGTTGTTGGGGTTAGGATAGATGGATGCCGCAAAACAGTCTTCGGATACCGCATCATCTCCGATGCAACGCACGGTGGCTTTCCAACCAGACTCGTTGACACCGTAGTCGGAGCTAAAGTGGAAGGTGAGGGCACCTTCGCTGTTGGTGGCGGTTATCGTGCCGGGTGAATCGTTGCCGCTGTATTGACCGATATGCGGGGCACTGGTGGTGGAACCGTCATAGATGTCAAGGAAGTCGTATCCGCTCTCTAACGAGAACTCATCGAAAGCTACTTCCAGCATTCTGCCTTCTGTGGCAGGCCTGAAGGTCATCGTGTATTCTTTTCTGTCGTTGTAGTTGCCGTTCGGGCCGCCATCGTCAAAGAACAGGGCGCTGCAGGTGGTGATGGTAGCATTTTGCATGTTGTAAGTCTCTCTGACGTGGATGTAGTTTTCGCGGGTGAGGGTCTCGGTGTTGCCTTGTGCGTCGCTGATGGTGAGGCTGACGCTGAAGTCGCCTTCTTCGTTATAGGAGATGTTCGTGGGGTTCTGTAGGGTCGAAGTGGAAGGATTGCCGCCTTCGAAAGTCCAACTCCAAGAGGTGATTTCACCAAACGAATTGTCGGTGAAGTTGATGCTTTGTCCGAGTGCAGCATTGGTCGTCGAAGCATAGAAGTCGGCCACCATGCAGTTGCCGGGAACGAGTTGCACGTTCAGATTGACGGTCTCGTAGTCGCTCAGGCTAACTTCAATGACTTTGGGGCAGTAGCCCTCTTTGCTGACGACTAGGTTCCAGGTGCCGCCTTTGACGGGACGGTGGAAGTCGCCCACGGGCAAGTGGCTCGCCACGATAGAGAACTGATCATCGTGGCTGGTGATGTTGATGTTGGCCTCAAGCGGCTCGCCAGTGATGGAGTCGGTCACCACGCCGTGGATGCCATAGAGGCATTGGTTCATGAAGAGGAAGATGGATTCTTTGTTATAGTTCCAGAAACTGGGCAGTTGGCTGCCATTGGGCAGTTTGGTGTCTGAGCATTCGATGGTGAGCTCGCGGCATTGGGCATAGCCATTCATGTAGTCCTGGCGGCCTCCGCCAATCATGTACCACTGCGCGCCATTGGTGATGCCGTTGTTGAGGTAGTTCATGTAGTTTGAGTTGAACTCGTGGCACTTGTCGGCATATTCACGGCTGATGAGCCTATACCAGTCGTCGTCGGCATGAAGGGTATTGGTGTTGTCCCAGGGGTAGTTCATCACCTCGGCACCGCCGTGATAGTTGGCACCCATCACGAAAGCGTTTTCAGCGGCAAACTGCATGAACCATTCGGTTTCAGTTGCGTAAGGGTTTCCGTCAGGGTGAATGCTGCCGTGGGGGTCAGCATAGTTGCGGTTCATGTCGACACCGTTGGCGTTGGCACGGGTGGCACCGTTCACGTTGTTGTTGCCGCCGTGATAAGTACCGTCGGGGTTGGTGTTGGGGGCAATGTAAAGGTCGATGTTGTTCATCACGGTCTGCACCTCGGGGGCTTCGGGATTTTCAAGGAGGTAGTCGATGAGGCGGAGCATCATGATCCAGCCTGTGGTCTCGTCACCGTGGATGGTAGAGGTGTAGAGGAACTTCGGCTTGCCGACGCGACTATTGCCGTTGAGGTGGGCCACCATAATCTTGCGTCCCGAAGGCAGGGTGCCGAGGGTGATAATCTCGCACTTGTCGGGATGGTCGGTGGCGAATTGGAACATCATGTCCTCGAAGGCTTGGTAGGTGGGGTAGCTGTCCCAGTCGTATTCTGCGCGGTTGCTGCCGTCCCACATGGCGACTTTCTCCAGCATTGAAGGGGGCGTTTGCAGAGTCACCTCGTAGCCCATTTCTTGGAATTTCGCAAAGTCCTTGTTGTTGGCGTAAGCCGTGACCACATTGCCATCAATGCGGTCTACCGAGAGGGTATGGGCTATGGCATTGAGGTCGTCGTTGCCATTCAGGGCAAAGGTGAAATAATACTCATTGCGCTGCTGCATGAGTTGTTGTAGCTCCTGTTGACTTTTCTGGGCATATACATTGCCGCAAATGATGGCGGCAAGCAGGATGATGATGTAACGTAAGGTCTTCATTGTATATTTGTTTTTATTGTTTTCCATTCTTGAGTAATATCCGCCTCCACTTTCTCATTCACAGGAACTAAAGGCAGACGTAGCACGTTCTGGCACAGCCCCATCTGACTCATCAGGCACTTGATGCCTGCAGGGTTGCCGTCGGCGAAGATGAGCTGGTTCATCCGCAACATTGCGTAATGCAGACGCAGGGCTTCGTCGGTGCGTCCCTCCATCATGGCGTTCATCATGCGGCTGAAAGGCTGGATATAAGCGTTGGCAGCCACCGAGATGACGCCTATGGCACCCAGGGCCATCAGGGGTTGGGTGATACCGTCGTCTCCCGACAGCACGTCGAAGTCGGCGGGTTTGTCGCGCAGGATTTCCATAATCTGCTGCAAGTTACCCGAGGCTTCCTTCACAGCGACGATGTTGGGGTGTTGGGCCAGCTCCACGCAGGTGGCGGCTTGCAGATTGACACCCACACGTCCCGGGACATTGTAAACTACAACGGGTACGGGACTCGCGTCAGCGATGGCCTCAAAATGGGCTTTCATACCGCGTTGGTTGGGCTTATTATAATAAGGTACCACGCTGAGGATACCATGTATGTCAGTGAAGTCTTGTGCCTTGATAGCCTCGATGACAGCCTGTGTGTTGTTGCCGCCCATACCGAGCAGGACGGGAAGTCTGCTGTTATTGCTCCGCAGGATGGTGTCGACCACTTGTCGCTTTTCCTCAGCGGTGAGGGTAGGGGCTTCCGAAGTGGTTCCGAGGACCACCAAAAAGTCAGCGCCACCGTCGATAACATGATTGACGATGCGTTCCAACGAAACTAAGTCAACGGACTTGTCGGGATTGAAGGGCGTGATGAGCGCGATGCCTGTACCTCTGAAAATGTTGTTTTTCATGTTAATAAGAGTTTGGGTCTTGGGGTCCGGCCAGCACTTTCAGGTAATTGTGCAGCACGTGGATGTTTGACACGGGGTCGGTGGCTCTGGGGTTGTCAATCACCAGGTCGTAGATCTTGATGAATTCACTCTGCTGGAAGCTGATGCGGAAGTCGGCTTTGGGCAGGGTGCAGATGTAGTCGCTGATGTCGGTGTCTTTCGTTGCCATGTTGATAATCATGTTGCAGAAGGGCCACTTCTTGATGTATTCGTGCTTCTCAGGCTTCAGCACGCTCATAAATCCAAAGTCCTTGGGGGTGATTTCGGTGTACAGATCGCTCTGGAGGATAGTGTCCGACATCTGGCTGCAAAGGATGATAAATCCGCACCGGTTGGTGCCGAACAAAGCCTTCGCGCTGCTTTCTATATTCTTGACGATGCCTTTATCACCCTCGTCGATGATGATGAGCATCGAGTTAACTTTTTGTGCATTAGGCAGTTTCACTGCCACCTTCTCTTCCGAAAACTGGTCAAGAGCCTTTCGTAAGGCTCTGTTTCTGATTTTGTTGATGACATTCATGCCGCAAAATTAGGGAAATTCCACGAAACAGCGCGAGATTTTACCTAAAAACGCTAATTTTGCATCTTGATTTTTCTATGGAAAACATCATGCCTGACAACCAAAAGAAAATGATTATCACCGTCTTGGGTAGCGGAACCTCGCAGGGTGTGCCTGTCATCGGTTGCAATTGCCCCGTGTGCCGCTCCAAGGACCCGCGCGACAAACGGCTCCGCACCTCTATATTAATACAGACGCCGCAAGTGACGGTTGCGGTGGATGCCGGCCCCGACTTTCGCCAGCAGATGCTGCGTGAGGGCATCACTCACTTGGATGCGGTGCTGATTACCCACGAGCACAAGGACCATATCGGGGGACTCGATGACCTGCGACCTTTCATCTTTATGAATAAAAGCCCCATGCCGTTGTATGTGGCCGACACTGCTCTGCCTGAGATCAAACGCGAATACTCTTACGCTTTTGAAGAGCATCCTTATCCTGGGGCACCCACCTACGACATCCATCGCCTCGATGAGACGCCTTTCGACCTGGGCGACCTGCATATCATTCCCATCAAATTGAAGCACTTCACCCTGACTAGCTATGCTTTCCGTATCGGTAGTTTCGCTTACGTCACTGATTTAAGTGAGATTTCTGATGACATCATACAGCGGCTTCAAGGAGTGGAATACCTCATCATCGAAGCCTTGCAACGTAAGAAGCACTATTCACACCTAACTTTGGACGAGGCCATAGAGGTGGCAAGAAGGGTAGGGGCGCGAAAGACTTGGTTCACCCATTGCAGCCATAGTATGGGCCTCGCCGCTGAAGTCAACCACGAGCTGCCCGAAGGCATGATGCTCGCCTACGATGGACTTAAACTTGCTATTTCTAATGGGATTGCTTCGCAAGAAATCTTTCAAAAATCTATTTCAAAATCCAACAAGGCAAAATCGCAATGATTTTTGATTGATTTTCATATTATTTTGACGGATTTCTTGTCCGTAGGACAATCAAAAAAACAAACTATAATGAAAGCTACTTATTCACAAAGACTTATCAAACTCGCCGACTTGAACCACCACCAGACCTTCTTCGCAGGTCGTTGCTCCGAGTATTTCTTGGAGAGCTCTTATTTCGCTGTGGCCCAGTACGTCGACACCAAAGACACCGTCCTGCTCGTGCTTCATGGCATCGACTTCAAGTTCCCTATCTTCGCAGGCGACATCGTCACCTTCGAGAGCAAAGTCATCCATGTGGGACGCAGCACGCTGACGGTTTATACCAAGATGTACCGCAGCCGCGAACCTGAGAAGGTCGCCGCAGACGGTTTCGCCACTTTCTCCTATCTCGACGAGAATCATCACAGCAAACCGCACGGCATCACCCTCGAACCCGAAACTGACGAGGAGCGTTTCCTGCAGCAGCAAGCCATTGAGGTGATGGAAGACTCAAAACGCAGAGCCTTGGCGATGAATGCGGCTGTCTTGCACTGAAAAAAGTTGAACCCAATTCAGCGAATCACAAACAACGCGCGATGAAGGGTGCCTTTCGAGTGTTTTATTGCAGGGATTGCAAGAAAAACATGAAAAAAGTATAGAGGCAACCTGTGTAGAACAAAGAATAATCGTATTTTTGCGCCAATAAACAATTCAGTATGGGTTCAATTTTCGCCATAGAGGGTCTTCTGGTATACATTTACGGCTTTGATCACAACCCTCCTCAATACATGTGCGAAGCGGTAAGGACGACTTTTCAATCACCTTAAAAGATCGTGTGATTGAAGGCAAAGCTCGTTCTAAAACCGTATCAACTATCAACAAGTTCATTGACGACCACGAAACCGAGTTGATGAACTTGTGGGAAAAGGCTCAAAAGGGAGAAACAATTAAAAAAATTAGATAGTTATGTTACTGACAATCACAGATGTAGAATACTTGGGCGATTACTCGTTGCTTTGTTCATTCAACAACGGGCAACGTCGTAAAGTGGATTTGACACCGCTGTTGATCTATCCCGCGTTCGCCGAATTGCGTGACAAGAACAATTTCATCCAATTTGGTCTTGACCAAACCATTTTTTGGTCCAATGGTGCCGACATAGCCCCAGAATACCTCTTCGAACACGGGGTTGAGGCTTGATTTAATACACCCCATACCCCGTATACTATGATATCAACAGAAAGTGTCAAAGTCAAGACTCCAAACGCAGAGCTTTGGCGATGAATGCGGCTCAGAGTTGAGGTTGAAAAAATACCCGGGGTTTCTTGGTAGAAATACCCGGGGTTTTAGGGTAAAATACCCTGGTATTTTGGGGTAAACCCCCCGGGGTTTTTTAGAGCCCCCCTCGCGGGGATGGTTTTTTGTCGTGTTTTACCCTGCCCGTCGCCACCAGCAGCATCAGCATTAAAGTCATTGTTGTTTTCATTTTCTGTGGATTTTTCTTTTCCCCAAAAAAAGGTATAGGTTTTTACCCCCAAAAGGTATACCTTTTTACCCCAGAAAGGTATACCTTTTTTACCAAGGGTATTTTCACGGTTGTTCTGCTTCGTCGGCACTCCCATTAATAAAAGGAGTGCAAGCAGGGGGTAAAGCCTATTGTTTTTCATCGTACCGTGATTCTGTTCGTATAAACTCTCCCTTCCGCATCCGTGATGCGCAGCAGATAAACACCTTCCTCCAAACCGCTCACGTCTATATGATTTGTTCCCTGCACCATTTCCATCAGTTGGCCTTGGGCATTGTATATTTGCACCTTGGCTGGTTCAATACCCTCAATGGCAACTTTGTCCTTGGCTGGGTTGGGATAAACGCTCAGAGGGTTTTCTGTCGGCTCGTCTATACCTTCAGTCGATGAGTAATGGAAATCAAGATAGTAATAGTCGCCATCTTCCTCCATGATGAGCTGTTTCACCTTGTTGCGAAGCGGGACTTCCCAGTCTAACAATTCCCAAAACAATGGAAGGCCTGAGATGTATTCGATTTCGGGCGTTCCGTAGGCGATATGATAGACTTCTTCTAATTCCCACATTTCGTCATAAGCATAATAGAAGTATTCATAATACTCGGTGCAATTGTTGTCGTCATCATACAAATACTCGAACTTGTCGCGATAAATCCAGTCCTGTGCGCCCGACTGATGATAATATGAGATTTCGGTAAGAAGATTCCCTGAGGCATCATGCTCATAACTATTTTTGTACAGCTCATACCATTCTTCCCCGTTCCATCCGTATTCGATCTTTTCATAACACTGCTGGGCTTCATAATGGTAAACGTTTTTGCTTATCATATACCAGTATCCCGTCCAGTTGCTTTCAATTTCCTCGGTGCAAAGGCCTTCTTCGTAGTGGTATTCGGTTCTGCCATCGCCTTCCCATTCCCCGTTCTCATTGAGAATGTAGGTGGTAGTCACTTGAAGAAGCCCGTCCTCATAATCCCAGGTTTGCTTGCTCGATTCCACCCAATTTCCATCCTCCATCCAGTATCTCATGGAAAGAACAACATGCTCGTCTTCATCGTATGACAGGACGGTTTTCACATACATTTGCCATGTTTCATCGAAAAAGGAGTAATGGATTTCCTCCACAAGGTTTTGCGCATTGTAGAAATATTCTTCTTTCTCCTCGGCGTCATAAATCATGGCGGTCAGACGGTCTTGCTCATCGTAGGCATACTCGTAAGCAAAATCCATTTCCCATTCGTCATCAAGATAATAAAAGGCAAACCAAGTACAATTGGAATGCGCGTCGTAATCAAAGACTACTTTCGTGTATTCACTCGTGACGCTGTCCAATTCAGTAGTGTACACATTCTCGCGGCTGTTCATTTTTTCCACTAGTTTCAAGCTCTCTTTCCAAGACCTCGGTTTGGATTCTTTTCTGATAGGTTGTGCCGAAGCCGAAATAAGGCAGCACATCAAGGCTGCAAAAAACATGATTTTGTTTGTTGTTTTCATATTCGTTAGATTTTAATGTTAGATTTAATAATGGATTTGTTTTGAAAACTTTTCTGCAAAAGTATAGCAAAAAATTGCTGTTTTTTCAAGTTCAGAGGGTATTACAAACTTTTGTCGCAAAAATTTTTTGCAACAAACCGAAATACAACAGTTTACAAAAAACCCATTACAAGTTTTTTTTCGGTCAAACCCAGTCGGAATTCGGGTCTTTTCCAAGGGTTTTTCCGAGGTTGGAGCGGTATTTTCCCACCGTGTTTTCTCTTAATCCGAGCAGGTCGGCCTCCTCCTTGATGCGAAAGTGGAGGAAGTTCAAAAGGAGGATATGCCGTTCCGTTTCGTTCAATTCGGGATAGGCGGACTTCAGTTTTTCCGCAACCTGCGGGTAGGTGTCGTCCACGGCTTCGAGGATGCGCTGCATCCTGTTCTTGGTGTTCGATTGGTAGATGTCCGCGACGCGCTGCTGCAGTATCTCCTTTTTGTGCTGTGTGTTCTGTTCCACCTTTGATTGAAGATTACGCAGTTCCTCGTTGCTCCGCTCTCCCCTCGCCTCGAGGAGAGGGGCTGGGAGTGAGGTCGGATGAGGGTTGCAGCCTGCAAACAAGGCCAGCAGAAGCAACAAGCCGAATATGTATCGCATAGATTTCATGGCTGCAAAGGTAGGGAAAATATGGGAAATATCATGATGGCAAAAACCTTTCCCAAAGCCCTTCAAAAGTATCGGCTTGGGTCTTTTTCTTGATGCTGGTTCGGTATTTCGAGACGGTATTTTCGCGAAGGTCAAGGATGTCGGCGATTTCCTTCATGCGGAAAGGGAAGTGGGAAAGCACACAGATATGGAGCTCGGTTTCACTTAAATCAGGATAAATAGTCTTTAGTTTGGTCAAGGCATCGGGATAAGCCGCGTTGAACACTTCGAGGATGCGGCCCAAAGTGTTGTTGCGCTTGTCGTCGTAGATGGCCTGCACCTTCAGCCTTATGGCTTCTTGTGCCTGTGCCTCCAAGGCACCATGCGCCTCTTGCAGGTCGCGCTTGATTTCCTCATGCTCTTGGACCATCTTTTTACGGTAGATACGATGATAGACGACAAAGACGGCTGCAACTAACAAAAGCAAAGCAGCGATTACACTGACAGTCCTCAAACTTTTCGTCTTATGCGCCTGTTTCTGTTCACGCAAGGCGGCCAAACGTGCATCGCGCTCGGCCTTGTAGTTTTCGTATTGTTTTACGGCAAGCATCTCGTCGCTCACCCTGTCCGATTCGGCTTGCACATAAGTCTTGTTGAAACTGTGACAAAACGCGGCGCTATCCGCATTTCCTTCCTCTTCATAGATTTGTTCGAGCAGCGACATGATGGCACTCTGTTCCAAATCACCCGTTTGCATATCCAACACTTTCAGCAGATAAGGCTTCGCTTCAAGGCGATACGGCGAGTGGTACATACTGATGCCGAGACCGACGGAATCGTTGGTGGCACTCATCCCGCGTCGTGTTTTGAAAGCGATGGTGTTGTGTTGCACCATGAAGCAGGAGTCAAACTGGTGTTGGTCATAGTATAAATCCGACAGCACCTGCTGGGCAGCAAAATAGTCGTTCAGGTCGCCGGCAACCGTATCTATGTAAGGCATCGCACAATCGAGATAATACCGTGCGGAGTCGTTTTCCTTGAGCGTCGAGAACGTGCTGGCCAATTCCAAGCTCGACTTGACTATCCATGTGGTGTCATGAGCCATACGCTGATAAGCCAATGCCCATCGCAAGGCATCGATTTCTGCATTGTTGGCGATCTTCCAGCGAAACACGTAAGCCATTTGGTTATAGGCATACGAGGCAAGCAGCATCTCTTCATTGGTCATGTCCTCAGGCAGATACTCCAGCTTTTCAGCCACTTGGATGAAATAAGGGAAAGCCTGCATCAGGCTGTCCTGTTGAAGGAAGACAAAGCCGCTGTCATATTGGGCTTTCGCCGCTTGCAGGTCTTCTTCCGATGCATGTTGCGGCATCCTTGTGCAAGCCACTATGGAAAGCGCAATAAATAATCCTATGATAGGGCGAAACAGTTTCATGAGCGCAAAAATAGGAAATAAAACCATACTGACAACCAAAAAAAGTAGGGACAAAAATATGGATAAATTTTGAGTAACTTATTGATACACAAACATGGTTGTCAAAAAAAACATGGACAAGGCTTTTTGCCTCGCTTTTTTAGCCTTTTTTTTGTATAATTTTGTGGCACTAAGCTTTTGAGTCATGAAGAAACACATTTATCTTTTGTTGCTCCTTTTGATTGGCGCAACGTCGATTTCCGCCCAAACCACAGCGGGCTGCGATTTTTGGGTGACGCTGTTGCCTGTTGGCAGAGAAGGCGACATCCTGGAGCAGATGATCAGTATCACTGGAAACGACAGTTTCACTACAGGCAGTGTGTCGAACCCCAACACAGGCTGGCAAGAGAACTTTATAGTGGATGCGGGACAAACTGTTTATATCCCCATTCCGATGGAACATGCTTTTGAGATGCACCTTTCGGACACAGTGCTCAACATTGGCCTGCATGTGACGGCCAAGCATCCCGTTTCCGTAGTCGTAGCCAATTACGAAGGTGCTGACTTTGACACATCCAAAGGCTTGCCAACCCAAACATTGGGAAGTGAATATTTGGTGCAGACCTACGAGAATTTTGGAACGTATGATTTTTTGCGCTCGGTTTTGTCTGTCGTCGCTACAGAGGACAACACCACTGTCGATTTTCAGTTGAGTTGCGAAACGATGAACGGACATCTGGCCAACCAGCCGCTAACGGTGACTTTGGATGAGGGACAAGTCTATCAGTTGCAATCAGCGCACCTGTGCAACTTCTCAGGCACAAGGGTGACGGCTCGCGACGGGAAGCCCATTGCCGTGTTTGCCGGAAACCGAGGCGTGGGCATACCTTATTACAATACCCCTTACATCGACCATGCCGAGGACGTGATGCTGCCTGCAACCACCTTAGGCCGACATTTCGTGGCGACGCACTCGACGCTTCCTTTCCCCGACTATGTACGTGTGACCGCTCTGAAAGACCATTGTGAGGTGCGTAGGGACGGCACCTTGCTGCGCACCCTCAATGCGGGCCAGTCGTTCCATTTTGAACTCACCGAAGAGCAAGCGGCCATCTACCTTGAAACCACGCAACCTGCCGTCGTATGCAAGTACTATCATGGCTTCGATGACTTTGTCCCTGTTCACATTGGCGACCCTGCCATGGTCACGATATTGCCGTTGGAGCAAGCCACCGACCGTGCCTCGTTCTGCATCTTCGAGACTGAAATTTCGCATTCTCATTTCGTCCAAGTGGTAACGGAAACCGCCACAGTGGCGGGAATGCAACTGGATGGCGAGGCGATAGGTGACCAGTTTAACGTAGTGGCCAGCCGTCCTGAGTATTCCTACGCAAGTCTTCAGATTACGGACACGACACATACATTATATAATAGTATGGGTCGTTTCGTCGCTCATGTCCATGGCACGGGATGTGCCGAAGCCTACGCTTATTTCCCCGATGCGGCGATGCTTTCCACCGCCTTGACGGTGAACGACGCAAGCGAATGGCTGCACCCCGAGGGCTTCTATGCTGAACTGAACCAACCAATAGACTTCGGCTTGCAGTTGAACTATGAGCAGGCGGAAGCCCATTGGAACTATGGCGACGGCACAACGGAAGTCCTCACCGGCGCAGAGGCTTGGCACAGCTACTCCGTCCAGGGCAACTACCCTGTGGCCTGCGAGGTGTTCCGAACCGATGCGCAAGGCGGGCAAGTGTTGGCTGGTTACGTGAGTACCGTCATCCATGCGGGCTATGAGGGCCTGGAGAGCAACTCTTTCATTGAAGGATGCGCTATGTACCCTAATCCCGCCCAATCGCAAGTGACCTTTGAAGGCCAACAAATCAACCGAATCCGATTGTTGGACAGCTTCGGACAGGTCGTCATGGAAAAGAACTATGAATCTGCCGACCGAGTGACGCTCGACTTGTCGGATTTGCCGCAAGGGGTCTATATTGCTGAAATAACGACACAAACGAATCGCACCGTGAAACAATTGCTTAAAAACTAATACCTCTCAATATGAAACACACAAACATCTTTTTCCTGCTGCTCTTCGCCCTCATCGTGAATCATGTGAAAGCCCAACTCATCGTCACTTCAGCCGATTCCATCCATGAATGCACTCCTGAATGGTTGGTACGGAATGTGCTGCTTGAAAGCGGCGTGACGGTTTCCGATGTAAAATATAACGGCTCTTCGGACATCATCAACTGCAACAGCATCGGCTACTTCGAGACGGGCAATGCCCCGACCAACTTGGGCATTGAGGCAGGTCTCATCCTCACCACAGGCGGCGTTTCGGTGGCGGTCGGACCGAATAATCATGAAGGAAAGGTGGTGCATACTACCTGCGACGAATATTTTGACGAAAGCCTCGCAGCACTCACCCTTGACCCGGATTCAGTCTATGACATGTCTGTGCTTGAGTTCGACTTCGTGCCTTGGGACAAAGAAATATCCTTCAATTATGTGTTTGCCTCTGAGGAGTATCTGGAATGGGTCGGGACCTTCTACAATGATGTGTTTGGTTTCTTCGTTACGGGTCCCAATCCCGAAGGCGGCTTCTATGAAAACCAAAATATGGCTCTCATTCCCGGCACGGACGAGACGGTCAGCATCAACAGCGTCTATACCCAGCACAATTCGGAATATTATGTCGACAACACTGGTGGTGAAACCATTCAGTTTGACGGTTTTACAAAGGTGCTGACGGTGAGTTTCAAGGTCGAGCCAATGAAGACCTATCATATCAAGATGGGTATCTGCGATGTGGGAGACATCGACTGGGACTCAGGCGTGTTTCTTGAGGCACACAGTTTCATGTCGAATTTCACCTACGACATGACCATTGACCATATACCGTATCAAGAAATCCCTGAAAACCAATACTTCTGTTCCAACCATGGCATAGAGTTCAACACCGTCACGGAATGGAACTACGACAATGTGGTGTGGTATTTCGGTGACGGCACTTCGGCACAAGGTGCCAATGTCTTGCATACCTACGCAGAAGACGGCGTTTATGAGGTCGTCAATGTGCTGCGCAATCCCCACCGTGCTATGGATTCGCTCTTTTTGACCACAACCATTGAAACAAGGTCGTTTTCCTCGTCGTCGGAGGCCGTTACCTGCCAAAACGAGCCTTACTTTTGGCATGGACAACTGCTGGAGCAAACAGGTGTGTATTCCGACACTTTGTCATCTTTGACGGGCTGTGATAGTATTGTTACGCTGTATCTCACTGTCTATGATACTTATACAACCGAAATCAGCGAGACCCACTGTGAGGAGTTCGATTGGAACGGACAGACCTATATGGAGACAGGCATTTACGAATACCACGGGCAAAGCATCCACGGTTGCGACAGCTTGGCCATTTTAAACCTCACCATCAATCATGGCTATGCCTCGGTCTTGCAAGGTCCGGAATGGATTGTGGCCGAATGCACCTACCGCTATGCTGTTCCCGACTCCCTGACCCTAGCCTCCAATACCCTGACTTGGACGTGCAATAACCCCGAATGGCATCTCACTCCGTCCGATGATGGTTATTATTGTGATCTATGTGCAGCCAGCATGGGCCAAGGCATATTGACCGCACGGACAGGTGTGGAGTGTGATTCGGTTTATAGTATCGCCGTCAACGCGACGGGATACGATGTAAAAGAGCACGAGGTACAGCATATCAATGTATTCCCCATTCCTGCACGTTCACAAATCACAGTGGAAGGTCTGCAAATCAGCCAGATTCGACTCATCAATAGTTTTGGGCAAACGGTGCTGAATCATAAATATGACTCCGTTGATTCCGCAACGCTTGACATCAGCCTTTTACCAAAAGGGATATATGTGTTAAAAGTCAATACAAAAGATGGAGCAAATGTGTGCCGGTCGGTTGTTATAGGATGAAGCAAAAAGTTCTGTCCCCCAATGAGTCTGTGCCATGGCACGATGAATAAAAACCCATCCGCCCAGTCCCTCCAAGGCTTTTGAAGCTTCGGAGAAACCGGGCGGATGGATTTCAGCCGCTGGGTAAGGTTTAGTCGGCAAATGGATTGTCGCCTCCGTTTTTAAGTTATTGATAATAAGTGTGGTATAAAATACCCATGTTTTAGTGTAAAAATACCCGGGGTTTTTAGGGTAAAATACCCGGGTATTTTGGGGTAAAACCCCCGGGGTTTTTTAGAGCCCCTCTTGCGGGGATGGTTTTTGTCGTGTTTTTACTCTGCCCGTCGCCACCAGCAGCATCAGCATTAAAGTCATTGTTGTTTTCATTTTCTGTTGATTTTTCTTCTCCCTAATAAAGGTATAGGTTTTTACCCCAAAAAGGTATACCTTTTTACCCCAGAAAGGTATACCTTTTTTTAACAAGGGTGTTTTCAAGGTTGTTCTGCTTCGTCGGCACTCCCATTAAAAAAAGGTGTGCAAGCAGGGGGGTAAAGCCTATTGTTTTTCATCGTACCGTGATTCTGTTCGTATAGACTTTTCCTTCCGCATCGGTAATGCGCAGCAGATAAACACCTTCTGCCAAACCAATCAAATCAATCTCATTCGTCCCTCGCACGGTCTTCACCACCTGCCCAAGAGCATTATAAACATTCACTTCGGCAGCCTCAACGCCCTCGATGTGAACCGTCTCTGAAGCTGGATTGGGATAGACATTGATCTGCAAAGCATTTTCTTCAAGTCCACTAACAGGTATCATCGCCGACTTGTAAACGAATCCGTTTTCAGCGGCAATGTAGAAAACCGTGTCCACGCCATCAACTGCATACAAATCCCGGCATTGCACCATGCCGTTGTTCTCACAATCCGGAATGCCTTGTTTGACCCATTCGCAGTGCTCCCAGCCATCCTTCATGATGTATGGGTTCGTGTCTGTCGAGCCTTTCATCAAAGTCATGCCAATTAGAATGCATCCATAAGTGTCTGAAGTGTACTTGCTATGGCTTACATTCCCCATGCCGTAATAATCCATAATTGGGCATTCAACGCTCAAATAGGAAACGGTCTCAAAGCCGTCTTCCGTCACAAGCAGATTATGTGTACCTTCGCTGAAATAGCCATACATTTCCACATGGTTCTTGTCAAAGAAATGTGTAACAACCGAATAATCGAAATACGCACCATTAGTAACGACTTCGCTCCAAGTCAGTCCCGAATCGGTGGTTTTATGGATATGTATTTCGCCATCGATTACGACAAGGTATCCTGTCTCATCCTCAAAGAACAGCTCACAATGTTTCACCATTCCATATTGGAACGGAGTTGAAGTGAAACTCTGTCCTCCGTCAGTAGTCTTCCAAACGATGGCATTGCGCGTGAAAAGGTAGAAAGTCTCCGCATCCACCACACACAAATCGCTGGAACGAATCCAATCAGGCCATTCCAAATGGACAAACTCCGTGTTGGGAAGTTCCTGCCAGGTCTCGCCGCCATCGGTGGTTTTCACGATAACGCCTTTGTGGTTGTCGCTGTTCCACCAGCAGGAATCACCGCAGGCATAGCCCACCTGGGCATCGGCAAAGGCCACATGAATCATGTCGTAGCCTTCTTTCTCAAACTTGACTGTCCATGTTTCGCCGCCGTCAACGGTTTTCAGGATTTTGCCGTTTTCGCCACAGGCAATCACCTCATTCTTGTCAAGACAGGCCACGCCAAAAAGGTTCTCGGTAACGCCCGTCGGGATTTCCAACCAGCCTTCCACAAGCTGGGCTTGCATCACTCCGCAAATGAACATCGCAGCAAGGATAAGCATATGTCTTTTCATATCGATTTAGTTTTAGATTATTTCTTGACCCATTTCCCCACTATTTTACCTCCCTTTTCCGAAAACACGCACCAAGCATATACGCCAGAAGGCCAAAGCATTGCATCAATGGTTGCAGTGCCTTCGGCAATTGCTTGGCAATGCATTAATCGCCCTGCCATATCGTACACTTCCACTTGGGCGTTTGGTGTACTGTTTTTGATGTTGAGCAAATTGAAACCTGGATTGGGGTAGGCTTCTGCCTTGGGATCGTCGCCGTTCTCGTCAACGCCTTCAAAGTCAACTTCTATGAAATTGGTGAACTCCGACCAATATTCAGCGTTCCGATAATCATCAATCGTTCCCAAAGGGATATAGATAGGAATGTCTCGGTTGGTTTGCATAAAGGTGTTTTCATCCATATAAGGAGGATAAACTGATTTTATGGTCATTTGTTCAAGATGTATCATGTGGCAAAAGGCATAGTCTTCAATGTCTTGAAGCGTTGAAGGAAGCGTCAGTTCGGTGGGAAAGGACAGGAAATCAAACGCATCGCCGCCGATACCTGTTATGCCTTCGGGAATGACGATGTCGGTAAAATAATAGCATTCCGTGAATATGCCACATTCAATATATACCAAATTGGGCGACAAGGTCAGCGTACCGTCAAACCTGCATTGATAGAAAGCATCATAATCAATATATTCAACCGACGCAGGAATGGTTAGGTCACCTCTGAAACCATGGCATATACAGAATGCCTCTTTGCCAATTTCCACCAATGATTCGGATAAGGTTAGGCTAGTAAAGCCATCACAGCCCAAAAATGCTCTTATTCCGATATATTCAACTGAATTTGGAATCACCAACGGTCCCGTGAAATTGGTTTCCAAAAAGGCATCGGCACCAATGCTTCTTACAGTGTTCGGAATTGACAATGAACCATTGAAGTGAAACGCCCCACCCCCAAAACTGAAAGCATCTTCTCCAATGGAAACCACAGAATAATCTATGTCATTATGGGCCACGGTTGCAGGGATGGTGCATCCACCGATGAAATGATCCAAACAGGCTACCAATTCCACTTCCGGTGGATTTTGACTAGTGATCGCATAGCGGAGCGTTTGCTCTGTTTCGCAAACGGCTTCAAAAACTTGTGCTTTTGCTGTACCTGCCATTACCATCAGCAGGAGCGCGAGTAGGGTGTAAATCTTCAAATTTTTCATGTCTGATAATTTTATCCGTTGGAGCTTAGATATTATTATCGGCAAAGGTAAGTATAAAAAGTGTTTGTCAAGAGGTTTTAGAGGTGCAGCAAGGCCATGTCCCTACTTTTTTTAGTTGCAATTTTTACAAACTATTGTTTTTCATTGATTTATAAAAATGCGGTAAAAGCGCTTGTCCCTATTATTTTTGTTAGACGACTGCCAAAACAGAGGCAAAACTTGCTTCTTCAGCACAAATTAATGTAGTAAATTCTCCTTTTCTCACGTGAGAAAAGTGAGAAAGCTGTCCCTGTCCCACAGGCGGAGGCTGTCCCACAGGGACGATTGCCTTATCGCTAAGAATAGTTGTCCCACGCTGTCCCAAGTGTCCCACTGTCCCAGGGGTGGGACAGGTGGGACAGCGGGACACGTGGACAAGGGGATTGTCTTTTCCTGATTTTGGTGGTTCTTCCGCAATTTAGTTGAAAGAGACGACTTCCTTGGTCATGTGGAGTATGGGTGGCAATACAAAAATCCAATTAGCCAAACCGAAAAAAACTCATGCTTTTTGTCAATTTAACTAATTGA
>Ga0265301_10001466_pt1 | contig 30624 bp, 46 predicted proteins | sample AusTroGonzalo_MG_2_FD_193488 | JGI IMG/M metagenome (GOLD analysis project Ga0265301, IMG submission 193488) | Bovine rumen microbial communities from tropical cattle in Woodstock, Queensland, Australia - Gonzalo_04 | ecosystem: Host-associated > Mammals > Digestive system > Stomach > Rumen ... | reverse complement strand
TTCTCCCAACGTTGAGTCCGATTAATCGGACACAGGGGGCTATCGATCGGAGGAACTTCCGTCTTCCAAGATTTTTATTTCACCTTCACCGATTCTCCATCGGCGTTCGGTCCTTGCTTTGAAATGCTCAGCATTATGACAGTCCTGACACAGTGCTTCGAGGTTGTCGAAGCTGTACGCCACAGCAGGATCGTCAAAGTTTGTGAGCTGAAGATGTTCCTTATGATGGACAATGTCCGCAGGAACTATCTTCCCTTCTTCCTTGCACCGTTCACATAATCCGCCGCAGTATCTCATGTACGCATCCCGGCAACGTTGCCAGGTCTTTGTCTTATAGAACTGTTCAGGTATCGATCTCATGTCTTGTCACCTCTTCTCCCAAAAGAAAAAGTCTCCCGGCGTTCCTGGGAGACTTTTCTAAAGGAGGTCTATGTTATGATCTTAGAAAAAGAATAAACTTAGACACTATCAGTTTACCATCTTATTTGTCGCATACAGTCGCAGTTTTATTACAAAATGTATCGAGGAACGTAAGACTGCTCCAGTAATCCGACATGAGATTACATATCACCGCACGCATCTGCGGATCATCTGACTCCATCATAAAGTCTTCCAATGCTCTGATCTGCATCAAGAGATCTTCAGGTCTCCTGACCTTGGTCAGTGAGTTCGGGTTGGAATAGTGATGAATGACTGCTATCTCATTGGTAACCATCATCCTCGGGTCCTTGGCAAGACAAGAATAATTGAACAGCTCATCCTCTCCATACTGAAGACCGTCCTTGTATCTGATCGTCTCTCCTATGAAGTCAGTCCGATAGATCTTATTCCACACCATGCAGAAGCATTCGGGTGCATCCATGCCGAGTGTATACTCTCCCGGCTTACCCCTATACTTGACTGTCTCCTTATTGATGCTGTCATAGTATCTGACATGATCCATCTGGTAGACGTTGTATGATCCGTCTCCTATCGCCGTCATATAGGACAGGAACGCATCCGGCTTGATCTCGTCATCGGCATCCAAGAACGTTATCCATTCAGCCTGAAGCACAGCCTGAGCGAACACTATGCCGTAATTTCTCGCGGCTGATACTCCCTTGCTGTGATATGTCCTGAGCATACGGAACCGCTCGTCATGGTAAGCGTACTTCTCCACAATGTCTTCGGAGAGGTCAATGCTCTGGTCATTGACCATGACGAATGCAAAGTCTCCTACCGCATTGGTCAACGACTTGCAGCATCTCTCCATCCACGGCTCTGCGTTGTAGTAAGGAACGATTATCGCGATCATGACTCCGCACCTCTCCATTCTTTGTTTTCGATTATGGTGTATTTCTTTTGTTGTGCCAGTTCAGTTGTTATGATTCCGTAACCTGTAAAAATAAGGTTCCTTGTTTGATCCTCATAGCCGATAATCTCATTACCGAACTGGTCGCGAATGGTAACCCCAACCGTGCTTTTTACTGTCGGGGCATTGTCGATAATGAATTTGCCTAATTCAAAAATGCCCGATATATTTGGATTGGCTTTGATATATTCATCAAATTTCTTTTTCAAAGCCTCACGGCTTATAAGATCGCCTTGTGGCTTTGCTTTTTCCTTAAAAAACAAACAATCCCCGTATCGGTCACAAGCACTCAAAGAAGGAATATCATAATTTGTAACCCCTTCAAGTTTAAAATGGTTTCCACAATCACCATTTCTCAATTCACAATCTTTACATTCAGTATGTTTTGTCATTGTCTGCCTCCTTTTCCATAAAAGTCACATTATTGAGGTTTATTATGGAGTTATCAAACGCAATTAATCCGATTTGTATCCTGTGAAAATCTATATCCTCATCACAGTAAAAATCAAGAACGTCACCATTGGTAAAATGCACTTTATATTTCATTCTTCTTCTCCTTTATATGGTTCGGGTAACTCTTGCCAAGCAAGTATTCCATCTACTTCGTGATAACCATACTCATCATCATAGTAATACCAACCTGCCCTTTCTGTCTTTTTCTTGTAACGATACCTTGCAAAGTCAAAATCGTCTATCGCATACAAGTCATTCGCCCAAGAATAGATATGAACATACTTAAAGTTATAACCATTAAGAGTAACAAGATATTCTCCGTTTTTATCAGGTTGTCTATCTGTTATCCAATTACTCATTCTTCTTTACCTCTCATATCTGCCCCACAAATAGGGCAGAAGTTCTTTTCTGCTCGTTCTACTTCTCCACATTCAGAACATTTATAATAGCCACCGCAAGTTGTACCTTGTCTGAATATCCACTCGCCTTTAGGTCTTGCCATGGCTTTGTCGTATGCCCGTCTTATAGAATCCATTTTGTCGTGACATTCATCACATGGAAGAATTGTCGGGGCATTGGCTATCTGATTTTGACTTATAGCAAGATTTCCTTCTATTGTTAGGCGATCTGGATGTAACTTATCTGCATCAATCAGTCTTGTCATTGTCTGCCTCCTTAGTAACTGAAATAGTTATCGCCAACCTTGGCGTAACGCTTGTGGCCTCTGAAGTAGTGACCTGCTCTGAAGTAGAGAACATTCGGAGCATCACCATTCTTCTTCCTCTTGACCGCTTCAATGACTGCACGGTCTGACAGTTTTGTCCGTCCTACTCTTCGATAAGATCCTGAACTCACAACCGAGAACTGTCCTCTCTGTCTCAGAACCTTGGTGACCGAGTTCGGGAACTTCTTCGAGTCCACACGGTTCAGAATGACGATCGCGATCATGACACGTCCCTCGATAGGGCCTGTCTTCCGGTCAGACTCAGCCTCTACCACAGCCGAGAGGAACTTATACTCGTCCACGTCCATGCCTGCGACTATCGCTTTGGATTCGACAGGCAAGGCATCCTGCTGGTCCTCCGAAAAAGATTCATAGACATCCATCGCGGTCGGGGCTTCGATCGGAGGCGGCAGCATACAGACAGACACCCAGTTGCTGATCATGTACGCGAACGCGAAGATAATTGCGCAGATCTTCATGAACTCACCTCCCAAGGAGAAGGTTCAGGGAACCGCTCACGGACCCACTGTCCGACCTTGCCGTTTTGGAACGTATTGTCAGCAGAAGACAGGAAGTCCCAATGCGGTCCCGGAACGGTCTCCAGATCGTAGATCTTGACATCCTCATGAGTCTTGTACTGCTGATAGGTCATATTGCCATACATACAGCGGAACATCGGTGACTCGGCATAGGACAGGACTTCGAGAGCGAGCCTCCTGTTCACGCGCATCGGGACATGAAGAGCATAGTTAACGGTCGGAAACCCTTTTCGGATGAGTTCCTGCTCCATCTGGACAAGCTGTCTGATGTAACCCGAATCCGTGTGCCGTGTCCGAAGGTCTCTGATCCTGTCTTCGATGGATCCAAAAGCAAGATTGATGAACGGCTCTTCCTGAGGCTCCAGAACATAGAAGTCATCATTGAAGAGGAAGAAGTTCTCTGTCAGATCGTCATTCTTGCAGATGGCCACAAGGGAAGAAGTGGACCTTTGCCACTTCAGAGCACCTGTCTGAGTGTGCTTCACATAGAGATCAGGTTTGATGTCCTTCGGGCATCCGCAATAGAACACCACTCTGTGTCCGGGCATATTCTCGGCGACTGACCGAAGTGAATACTTGATCTCGTCTGATGCTATGTCCTTCTTTAAGATATAAACAATGTCTTCCTTCATTCTTTGTACACCTCACTGAACTTCTGTATTCCTTTTTTGAGCCACCGATAGACAGTTGCCCTGTCTATGTGGAGAGCATCGGCAGTCTCTTCTGCCGTCATGCCTCTGATGTAGACCATCTCCAATACGGTGAACTGGTCTATGTCCGCAACATCGTAGAGAGCTCTGAGGATGGCTTTCTTCATCTGGGCGTTCTTGGCGAGCCTTCGATCTATCTCCAACCCGAGCTGAGCATATTCATCCAACTGAGCCTGCTGCGCTTTGATGGATATGTCATCATTCCTCTGAGACTCCCGAGCATTGAAAGCAGACACCACCGCCATCTTGCCTTGGAGCTCTTCCCTTCTGGAGAGCAAATAGTTGATCTCCCGGGTGAGTTTCCGATACTGCTGGAGGACTTCTCTACCCTTCATAGTGGAACACCCCCCATCCTTCCTCGATCAAGAGGTTCGACTTGTCGGTCACCTCATTGATAGAAACTATGATCTGGAAGTCTTCCTGTCCCTTGGCAATGAGTTTCTTTGCTTCCATGTGGACTATCTGCCTGTCATCCTCCCAGAAGCGGCATCCGGTCATGGTGTCCAGGAAGAGCTTCAAGAGATTATCCAGATCGGGAGTCGTTGTCTTCCATTCGAGAGGTTCTTTCATCTTCTGAGTCTTCCTCTGCGGATAGACGAATGTGATCGAGATCGAGACAGGTCCCTTTATCGGCTCCATTGGCCGATGTGGCTTGAGAGCGTAGTAGTATGTCATCTTCTGGTCTCTTACCTGAGGCTTCTCGTAGAACCTTGCACGGCCTCTCTGGAAGACAACGCCCTTCTGCTGAGCGGTCCCTGTCGGTTCTTTCGGTAAATGTATCTTGAAAGTCATCACCAACCTCCATATCCGTTATCGTTGAGCCACTTGCGAGCGATCGCCTTCTTGAGCGGGTCCGCATCGGGCATCTCTATGACCAAGCCTCGGATGAGCACCTTGTAAACCTCTGTTTCGAGCTTCCTGCCGTCCGTCCAACCTCTCTTGAACCAGATCCCGTCATAGATCTTGCGGAAGGAAGTGGTGTCGAAGGTCAGAATGATCCTTTTCTCGGCTTCGGTCAGATTGTCATAAAGTTCATGTGTCATCATCCAGATCTCCCATCGTGATAGTATTAGCAGGAGCGTAGTGAGTGGGTCGAGGGTCGAGGATGAACCCGTTCGGGTCTGAAGCGGTCATCCCTATCCGGCAATACTCTCCATTGATCGTTCCTCTTGCGACAAAGTCGGGAGTGTTCTCGGTAATCTCCTCGAGGTAAGGGGCGACATCCCCGGACAGGATGGTGACGTGTGCTCCTTCAGGTATAGTCTTCCAGACCGTCTTCATAGATGTCATCTTCCTCCTTCTCGTAGATTTCCAGACTTCCGCAGCAAGGACAGCAGTCAACTGTCTCGAACTCGATCGAATCAGGGTCCTGCTGGAAGTCAGGGTCAATGAACTCGTTTCCGCAGTTTTCGCACTTATACATCCTTCTCCCTCCTTGTTTTATCGTCTGCAAGAATTGCGAGAGATTCTGCAATGTTAAGAAGAACGTCTACAAGATCACTTTCAAAATACTTTTGATAGACATCTTGTCTGCAATGTTTGCGAAGCCGATTTATCTTTTCTTTCTGTGACATATCTTTTACCTCCTATGTCCAGGTCAATCGTTTATAATGCCTGATCGGGGATAATGGCGGCTCTTTAGAGCCATTATCCCTGTGGCATTAGTCCAAGGTGGACATGGACATATGGACATGGACATATATATATATACGAATGTCCACCCCCCGGACAATGCCGGACATTCCCAATGTCCACCCCCCTTGATGTCCATCTATGTCCACCCCCTTTATTCATCGTTTCTCCACATCTCGCCGGCATCATTTCTCGAGTAATCATCGAACTCATCAATCCATCTTTTTATCTGTTTTCCGCTCTTGTTCAGTTGTCTTGCAATGATGCTGATCTTTGCTTTTCCGTTCTTTTCACAGACGTCAAACATCATGTCCAGCATCTTCTTTCGGGAGTCAGGACTTGAATAATTCGGACTCATCTGTCTTCCTGCTTCGGCTGAACCTTCCACTGCTGCACCTTTCAACATATCTTCGCGGTCGATATAGTGAATCGGGAATCGGAAGAACATATTGATCGGAGGGATGTCCTTGAAGTCTCTGAGAACGAATGAGATCTGCATCGGCTTTTCCCCATTCTCAAGCTTTTCTTTAGCTTTTGTAAAAAGGTCAGGAGTAAGAGCCAGGAACGAGATGTCACAGATCGCATCTGCATCACGAGCGAAGACTCCTGAACCGGAACCACGGTCAATGATCTTCCTGCTTCCTGAAGATCCCTTCGGGTGATGATGATCATAGATGACCGCCGCTCCCGTTTCATGCGCGATCTTATCCAGAGCATTGCAGAAGTTGATAATTGCCTCGGCTGAGTTCTCGTCACCTTGTTGAACCTTGTAAAGAGGGTCAATAACGACTGCTTTATACGGACCTGTCTTCCTGCACCGCCTGATTATCTTGGGTGCAAGTTTCTCCATAGGCGCGGAGAAGCCTCTGAGATTCCACGGGACAATGTTTTCACCGCCTGTCTTCGACATCTTCAACTTCAGAGCTGAATACATCGCTTTGAATCTCTGGAAGAGCGAAGCCTCTTCAACTTCGAGGTTAATATAGAGAACTTTGCCCTGCTGACATTGGAACTTACCGAGCCACGGTTCTCCTTCGGCGATACAGATAGCAAGATTTTGTGATAAACACGTTTTTCCTGCTTTAGATTCGCCTGTGATGATCATCTTACATCCTTCGCGCAGGACTCCTGATATGAGCTCAGGAGAGAGTTCGGGAGGGTTCTTTGCCTGTTCCCAGAGAGAGCGCATCTGCGGAAGATCATCATCGATGCCTTCAATGTAATCTCTCCAATCAGTCCACGTTTCACAACCTACGTTCGTAGCGATCAGTTTCTGAATTTTATCCTTGCGCTGAGCACCGGGAAGACGAGAGAGCCTTGCAGGGTTCTTGTTCGCACCGTCAACTATGAATCCGCGCTTTGCGAGGTAATCATAGAGGAATGAGACACGTTTCTTGTATTCGGTATCATCCTCAGCTCCTATCTTCACGATAGCGTGGACGGATTTGCCGCCTGACTCCACAAGGCACGCGATCGGAAGTTTCAAGTTGATCAGGATCTTCTTCTGCTCTTCAATGGAGAGTGTGTCTGACTCGACCAACGAGTAAGCGAATCGTGTGACATCCTTATCGTTCGGGCCTGTGGTCGGATTGAACCGGATCCATGCACCTGCTTCAGGATTGATGGTGCCAAAGACAGAGTTCAGTTCCTTGTATTTCTTTAGGTCTGCTATGAGGTCGGAACACTTGCGGACGTGGCCTGCGTTCATGGGAACCCATTTGCCTTGTTTGTCCTTATAAACGGACTGATTGACAAAGCTGACCTTCTCGTCCGGTTGGAACAATGTCTCCAGATAGCGGACGGCCATCTGATACGGCTGCTCTCTGGGCTTAGCCTCAACTGTTAATACTTCCTCGTAATAAGCATCAAGGCCGTCATCCCAGGAGAGAGCGCGAACAGGTGTATAATTGGAGTAAGTCTGTGCGAGATGTACGATCGTGCCACCGCCGACACCGGTACTGTTGAATGATTGCCATCTTTTCTCACAATCACCGGGAATGTAGCGATCACGGTCACGGCTTGACCACTCGTCCCAGACAGAGCAGGGGTGACCCTCGGCTTTGAGGGCCATTCCTGTCTCTATCCATTCATCATAGGACAAACGGGACGGATCAAGAGCCTCTAAGGCTTCTAATACATTTCTCGAATCGTCCATAATCAGATCTCGAAGGGCATTTCATCAGTCGGCTTTGTGGCGGCCTCAGCGGCGGCTCCTGTCCTTACGATGTACTTGGTGACCTTGCCGTAAGTCTTGCCGTTATAGGTCTCGTGTTCGAGCTTGCAGCGGCCTTCCTTGTTCTTCACCTGGTCCCAAGGCATCCTCGTGAGAGCCTCACCCTTCTTCTTGAGTCCGATGCACTCAAAGAACGTAGCGATCTTCCACTCCATCGTGTTGGTCAGTGTAATGTAGTCCTTGCGCTCATAAGCGGAACCGTTGACGTTCAGAGCGAGCGTGAGGATAGCCATGGGATAACCTGACTTTGAGGTCCCCTGCTCGAGATTTACGACCGTGAAGTCATACTCACCGATGGGTGGTACCTGAAACTCCTGATCTCCTGCATCTGCGGACACACCGCCGTCCCAACCTAATACTTTTACTTCTTCTGACATAATTATTTACCTCCATAAGTTTTCTTGGTGTCTTCATAAGCTTTTCTGTAATCTTCATTTGTGCTATCCTTGCCCAGATGCCAAGTTGCTGCAATGCGGCGACCGTCAAGGCTCTTTTCTGCGATCAGGGCGCGAAGCTCCAGACGGTAGTTCGGCTCCTGAGCCTGAACCGGTGTCGGCTGAGTGGAGAAGAGGTGCGCGATCTGGGCGAACTCCATGTCCACCTGTTCGGGCAGGTCGTAACGGTTCTTGGCATCCCAACACGGATGGTGGGATGTGTACATTACGCGCTTACCTCCGAACGCCTTCTTGCTCTGGGTCTTGGAGTCGGTCATGACCTGTGTCTTGTAATTGCAGAACAGGACCATGTCAGCCCATTCCTTGAGCAGCGGAGCGGCCTTCTTGGATAACTTCATTTCCCAGCGATCGTATGACCCCATCTCATCCGGCTGTTCAAACTTTCGCATCTGAGCATGAGCCGTGAACACAACATTGATCCCTGCGGCGATGGCCTTGTTGCACATATCCAGGAGCTGTGCAAACTCTTCCATGACATAGGTGTACCCCTTGCCGTAAGGGATGTCCTCTATGCCTGAGACCTTCTGCTTCGCGCACACTGCACGGATGCAGAATCTCTCGGCCCAGTCAGCCGTGTCGATAACGATAGTCGAGAACTGTCTTGTGTTGATGGAATCTTCCACGAATGCTTTAATATCCATCCAGTTCTTGACTTCCGGGTATCTTGCGACATCCAGAGCCTTAGTGGAGCCTTCCGTGTCGATGAATACGGGGTTCGGGAAGTTGGATGCAAGAGTAGACTTGCCTATTCCCTCAGGACCGTAGATGACGACCTTCTTCGCAGTCTCCACTTTTCCTTTGGTGACTTGAATCATATAGACCTCCTTTTCTGATTCTTTGAATACTTGCAGCAGTTTCAGGAACTGCGCGGTGTCGTTGTTAACCTTCATAAATCCTCATAAAACCTTATAAAACGGTATCTGGATCCAATCTTCTCCGAAGTATGCGTAGATCATGACCAGAACATCGAGCTTGGGATAGCGTTCTCGCCTGAGATACCCTGCGATGGTCTTCCTATCCAATCCGATCGCCTGAGCGAGTTCTGCCGGAGTGGTGTCACTCTCGGACATCTTCCATGAAAGCCAGTTCGCAAAGTTGTCCATGGCTCTGATGGTCTGGATCGTCTGAGGAATACATCTGTTCATCTGATCCTCAAACTTTCTCCCTCAACAAGATGCGCGATACCTTCGAGATCCTCTCCTGCTTTGAGGTCCTCGAGCATGAGCTTCCTGTTGATCTTGGGTTCCTGGGGGACGAGGTACTTCGAGGGAATGTTCTCGACATACTGCTCATCGACCTGCACTGACGGCTGTGTGCGCTGAAGTCCGACCTTGAATGTTCCACACTCCATCTTCTTCTCTCCGGCTTCATTCATGGCCATCTGCATGGCCTGCTTAGCACGAGTGATGGCGTTCTCCATGGACTTGCGTCTCGAATACAGCCTGTCCTCTTCCTTCTTGAGTCCTTCGATGTCGGACTCCATGTTCTTGATCCACTTGCAATATCCCTCAAGCTTGATGGCGAGTTCTTCCTGGGAGTTCATCATCGCATCAAAGATCATATCATCATCGAGCTCTCCCTCTTCCATCAGATCCCAGAGCTTGCGGATGTCGCCTGTGATCTCGTATATGTTAGGCATATAGACCTCCTTATGTCTTAGAACTTTGTCAGATAGTCTCTGACATCAACGCTGAGCGTATCAGCAACCTTCATGAGCAGCTCAAAGTCTTCCTGCTTCTCTGATTCGAACGCCATGTCCTTGATCCTCTGGATTTCTTCATCTGTAAACATATTTGTCTCCTTTCTTGCCTGCTTTTTAGCCATATTACTTTTCCTTTCTGATCTGTGTTCCTACTACCGGAAAGTGATAAGGCTCTACCCTCCGAAGCTCATCCGTCCGGCGCTTTTGTTTCTGCTGTTCCAGCATGACCAACTGCTTTATAAATTCCCAAATTGTCATGAATCATGCCTTCTTTCTGTAGATTTCATCGAAGTGACCGCTCCATGCCTGGATTGCCAGGTCAACGTCTTCCTTCTTGAATTTCTTGTCCGTGATAGCCATGAGCACTATGTTCGAAGCTATCGCCTTCTTTTCTTCTTCGGTAAACTCTTGATTGCCTGAAAGAATCTTCCATGCTTTCGGTCTGCTCATACATCCTGCTTTTGCGAGTTCACTCATGTTTTTGAAGTACCGCGCCAGGCAGGGATACATTGTGTCGGACTTCATGATGTCGCCTCTGACTTGACAGCATCAGCAAAAAAAATCGCATCTCTTTCCTCGTTGGACATATCCAGTGCTAACGAGATCGCCTGTGCATCCGTCAGAGTGATGGATGTTTTGCCGCTTAGTTTATCCGATACAGCCTGTCTGGATATACCAAGAATCGATGCGAGCCTGTTTACTTCAAGTCCTCTTTCTACCATTAAGCCTCTGAGTTTTGCATGATTAACCATGCCTTTTTCCTCCTTTCATTTTGTCGTGTCGTACTTGACATCTAAAATGTACCGCTCTCTTTGACTTGTGTCAAGTACAAATTGACGTGTGTCAAGTGAATGTTGCGAAAATGTAAAAAAGGGCTATAATATAGCTGGAGGTAGATTATGGAAGATAAATTAAAAAACTTTGGAAATCTCGTGAAGTCGTTAAGGGAAGCAGAAGGTCTTTCCCAGGAAGAACTTGCCATAAAAGCAGGGTTTGCCGGGAGAGCTTCTATCAGCGCAATCGAAAAAGGGAAGAACAACATATCCATAGAAAAGCTCCCCAAACTTGCTTATGCGCTGCATACAACTCCGGGGAAGCTGATGGATGCGTTTGCCGAATATGAAGAGACTTCCTCTCTGACAGACGGCCTGACCGCCGAGAACAAAGCACGGTTGCAAAGCTATGCTGATTATTTACGCTCAATGCAAGGAGACTGATTATGGCATCGCCCAAGTGGACAGGCACCAGATGGATCCTACAAGTCCAGAAGGATGGAATAAGGAAGAACTTCTCTTCTTCCAAGACGGGACGTGCAGGACAAAATGAAGTAAGAAAAAGATATGAAGCATGGATCTGTGACGAGGCTCCGTCTTCCAGCAAGACGGTGGAGAGGGTAGCCAAAGAGTTCCTGGATGATGTAAAAGCCAGACGTGGTGACGATTCGGAGGCCTATATCCAGTACGAAAGATATGTCAGGCTATATATTTTACCTCAATGTGGACATAAGAAGATGAACAAGATGACTCTCAGGGATTGGCAAAGTGTCATTAACATGGCAAACGGACAAAAGAAGCCACTCTCAGAGAAGTCATTGAAGTCTTTGCGAGGGATAATAATGGGAATCATAAAGTTCGGGTATCAGGACTATCAGTGCGATCTGCTCCGAGGCGATCTTTACATACCCAAGGGACATCCAAAGAAGGAAAAGGAAATACTGCAGCGAGACGATGTCAGAAGGTTGTTGGAACCTTCCGCTGAATGGTACCATCCTCTATTCTGCTTCCTTCTTCTTACAGGAATGAGACCGGGAGAAGCCTTGGGTCTTCAGATAGGGGACATCACGGAAGATCGTGTCTTCATCCGGCGTTCTGTCAATGCCAGGAACAAAATCACCGAAGGAAAGAACGAAAATGCAAGGCGCATGGTCCCGATCGGAGCTCTTGCATCAGGAATATTGAGACAGACCATCCGAAGGAATGAAGACTGTAATCTTCACACTGATTGGATATTCTGTTCTTATGACGGTTCTCAGGGAAATCAGTCAACTATGCGGAATAACTGGCTGAAATTGAAGAAAGAGCGAACCCTTCCCGGGACCGTGTACTCCCTCCGACATACCTTTGTAAGTCTTATGAAGGGTGTTATGCCTGAACAAACCATCAAGGACATCGTTGGTCATTCTGTAAGCATGGACACATTCGGAACTTATGGTCATATTGTCGAAGGTGATGACAAAAAGGCGGCTGCAGTCATAGATCTGACCATATCCGGGATTCAAAATGTTGAAGAAAAATGTTGAATTTTGTATTTTGTCCCGTGGACACGTGTTCACAGAAAACGTCAAAACCCCTTAATTTATAGGATTTTTGTTACACAGGAAACAAACACAAACGAGTTCGACTCTCCTCGCCTCCACCATTGTAAATCCAATAGGCTCAAGGCTTTGCGGAATTGTGAGCTTTTCAATGTTGAAGAAATGTTGAAGTGCAACAAAAAAAGCCCCCGGTCAGAGCGGGGGCAATGGAGGGAATTTGTACGGGATAATGCAGAATAGATGATGCTGGTATGTATATTTGTAGCGAGCCTCTGACACTCACAGAAGGGTCAGTCAAGAGCAGGGGAGAGAAGTTGAGGTAAGAACTCCCCTGCCGGAGACAAATATGAAAAAGCGAACCGAATCACTTCTTCAGCTTGAGATATTTGACTCCCTTGGAGCCGATGCAGCACCAACCGTCACGGTTGGCGAGTTTGACCCAACCCTTCTCTTCTTTTGTGACCTGGATCTTGGCTCCATAGTTAAGAGCCCCGATCTTTGGAGAAGAGTCTGAATAAGACTTCCTGATGTTGAGTCCCTTCGGACATACAACTACATAGGTCTTGGTCGCCACTGTCGGCTTGGAAGGAGTTACGGGCTTAGGGTCTTCCTTAGGCTTGGAAGCCACAGGAGTGGCCTGTGTCTTGTCCATGTCATAGTCAGGATAACCGAACCCGAAGATCTTGGTGTCGGTCGTATAGGTGCATTTCTTGACGGAATTGGACTTGTTCCCTTCGATCGTGGTGATCTTGTAATACTTGTCCGTCTTCTCGACCGCTACGATAAGCCCTGTGTGATTCGGCTTCTTGGAATCCTTGTTCGCTCTGAAGAAGATCTGAGCTCCAACCTTCGGAGTGGATCCAGTCTGCTTCTTGGCTTTGTAGTAGTCATAAGAGAATGTCACGCCTGCACCGCAGGACTTTGTCGGCTGACAAAGGAGTTTGATGGCATCCTTGAATCCGTATGCCTGAACAAAGCACCAATCAACAAAGATGTCGCACCACTCCGCGCCTTGTTTCTTGCCATTGTAGAAGTTCGGATATTCTTCATCGAAGAACTTTGCATACTTGGTCTGATTCGTTCCTTTTTCCGTGTAGCCGATCTGAGACTCGGCGATCTCGATAACTTTCTTCTTGTCCATGGTTTGTCTCCTTTATTTCAGTTTGATGTATTGATAGGACGGATAAACGGTGAGTGATGTTCCCGTACCTGCGTTTTGATAGCCGTGGAGATACCACGTTTCAGAACTCGAAGACACATTAACGAATAAGGTCATGTGCGGAGTTACCTGTGCGGAAGTCCCCGCGGGGATCTTGATCGTGTTCCAACGTCCATCCTCGCCCGGTGTCGCAGTAGAAGTGAATGACAACTGTCGAGTTCCTGCTGCATTACCTTGGAACACGGCAGAAACGTGGACCAGATATAGACCTTGTGTCAGAGAGACCTGCGCCAATTTTGTCCAGGTAGCGTTGGACACCGATGTATTTCCGCTCGCGTAGTGAGTCAGTGTCGGCTTGTCAGCCTTGTTCGACAACTGAGTCGACAGAGGGTTCGCACCACCGTTGAAGTAGAGGTCTCCTGCGAGAGTCTCATTTCCGCTCCAGTCGAGCGTTCGGGCATTAGACCTTGCATTGTCCGCAGTACCGTTCCCGATGATCTCGGCATAGGTGTCTTGATCGTCTTCAACGTTGTATTTGCCGCTGACATGCTGATAGTAAGAAGATGCCTTTGTATAATACCCTTCAGCGTGAGAATGCCGCGCGGACGCGGTGGTTCTATGCCCTTCAGCGTGAGAATCCTCTTCCGATGCAGTGGTTTCGGACCCCTCTGCGTGGGAATGGTTTCCCGATGCAGTGGTTTCGGACCCCTCTGCGTGGGAATGGCTCCCTGATGCAGTGGTTTCGGACCCCTCTGCGTGGGAATGGCTCCCTGATGCAATGGTTTCGGACCCCTCTGCGTGGGAAGCATAATTCGATGCGATACATCTATATCCGCCCGCGTTCGCCCAGTCTTGGAATGCAGCGCAGTGCAATCCCATTGCGACAGAATAGTCGCCGCTCGCCTCGTTCGAATCACCGGCAACAAAGGAATAATTACCCGTACCCTGCGAGGTGACACGAGTATTCATCGTGAACGTTCCCGTTCCTGTCGGGTTGGCCTTGTCCATCTTGTTCGGGTCAGAACCGCCGCTCGCCACGATCTCATCGAGAGCCCCCTGAACGTCTGTGGCGACAAGGCCCGAGTTAGAGTTGTCGTAATCGATGTCCGCGGCATCGTCCGGTATTGTCGGCTTGTTCTGGATGTAAGCATCGGAGGTTGCATCAGCCTCGTTCCAGTTGGACTGGACGTTGACCTCTGCTCCTGCTGCGACCGAATCAAGCTTAGTCTTCAGAGTAGACGTGAAGTCTTCCTCAGACAGTCCCTTGCCTGCGACCTTGTCGACTTTGTTGGTAAGACCAGAACGAGCAGTGGAGTCCTTGCAGTATTTAGTTGTCCCATTCGCGGTGATGTGGTCAAAATCAGCCATCTTCCTCACCTGCCTCGACTTCTTGTGCCTTAGCATACTGGATGGAGCTGATTCCCAGGAGTGCGCCCAGGAAGACTGTCACGGCTCCCAAGGTCGCCCCGATCGGCTCGGCATAAGGGAAGCCCCAGATGCTCGCCAAGGTTAACCAGAGGGTAGTTGTTGCCGGGAGTCCGACCATCGTTACCCACTTTAAAATGTCATACACTTTGTTGGGAAGTTTCATAGTTTGCCCTCCTTCAATAGTCGTTCATAGGTTTCTTTGATGTGTCTGTTGGCGATCTCGGTGTATGAGTTCTTGAACTCGGGATGAGTCTCACAGAATTTCTCATACACGTCACAATCGTCTAACTGTTGACGGAAGTATTCCTCCGAATGTTCCACACCGTTCTTCAGCTCGTCACTGAAGCGCAGGATGTGAGTCCTTGCAAGAACCGCCTGGTTCTTGTCCACTGTCTCAGCGAGTTCATCGACCTTGGTGGAGACCTTCTCGATCTCGATAACAATGTCCTCGTTTGACTTCTTCTTCTTATCAAAGCGGTCTATCATATACATGACGAACTGCCATAGGGATGCAGACCCTATGACAGCCACCAAGATCGTGACCACTACTTCATAGTCCGTCATGATTCCTCTTCCTCCACTTGTGTCACCGTGTACTCGACCGTCATCGTGGTCGCCGATGTCTTGGCCACAGGCATGGCAAGAGGGAACACGGATGCCATGTACATCTTGTTGAGAATCGCGCCTCTGAGCTGGTCAACACCACCGTCACCCGCATACGTGCAACGGGTAGCGAACTGAATGAGGCTCGATGCCGTGCTCGCCACATATGTTCTGTTCTTGTTGTAGTCCGTCCCGAAGATCTTGTTCTCTCTCGTTACGGGTTCAGAATAGAACGTGTATGTTCTCTGACTTCTGGTCTCAGGTGAGCCGAGCTTCTCAATGATGACTCCCGGGTACATGGACCGCTCTTTGCCAAGGTCTACATGACAATTATTAGAGATCGCGTTGTTTCCCTGCGTTGCAATCGTGCAGCCGTCAAAGTACCCTTCAAGAGTTGCTGTCCTGAGATTGACTCTGACTCCCAGAGACGAGGAAGTCGGGAGATTGTTGTAATCGTAATATCCCTGTCCCGGCTCATCACCTGTCGGAATCCATTCCAAGAGGTAGATAGGTAAAAATACACAGCCATCCTCGATGTGGAGCTGAATGGGGATGTATTCGCCTTCATTAGACCTGAAGACCCACTGATCGTCACCGCTTGAAGGAAGTCTCACTCTTCTTCTTTCGACAGTTTCCCCAACAAGGTCAATGTCCCAGATGGTCAGCCAATCATTACAGTATTCCGCAGGTCCCGGATCGAGGATCGAATGTCCTGAAGCGCACTGTAACAAGTAAGCGTGTTTGTTGGTCTCGTCATAAGCGACATAGAAGCAGGCACGAGCATATCTCGTGATGCTTCCGAATTGCCATCCTAATAAGTTATCAATATCGACATTTACCGTCTTCTCGATGTCAATGTCTGCAATGCTGTTCCTCAGCCACACGTTCGTTCCCGTGAACTTGGAGACATAGAAGTGAACGGTTCCGTCTCTCCATTCTTCCATGGGACCTTGAGAGTCTGTTTCTTCCAATGAGAAGGACACAACGTGATTCTTATCACCATAGAATCCGATCGGGATCTTCTCCTGATCAGGAGTGCCAACTGCGCAAGGCAGGTCGGTATAAACAGGACAGGTGGTGTCGGGGACAAAGTCGTTCGCGTTGATGATATAGTTCGATATATCTTCAACAGGCGAGAACCCGAAGCCTGAACCGCTCCTGTTCTGATTGTAGTCGTTGCCGACATCCTCATGAACGAGAGACAACGCAGTGATGTTGCCGTTGCCGTTGGAGGTTGTCCAGTCCCAGGTCCACTTGTACCCGTTCGGGACAGGGCCTGTGGCGGCAGGGTTGGTGTTCAGTGTCCCCTTTGTGGTATCTCCGCTTGCGGAAGTATCGGAACCTGCGTGTGCAGTAATCTTCGCGCTCTCCTGCTTAGGCAGGTATATATCGGAGGAATACACGTTCCCTCTCCACAGGATGACACCGCCGAGCAGACGGCTCATGATAGGTGTCAGTTTGGAGAAGTCGACAGTCCCTGCGAGGTTATTGTCGAAGATAGCCTGGAGTGCAGGGGTGATTGCGTTGGAGTGTTCTTCCTCCCTCACGATCCGTCCTGTCTTGGCATCTCTTAAAGTGATCTTACAATTTCCTTTGAGTTTCATGTTCTTACCTCTTTAGAATGTAGGAATTTCCATGGAATAACTGTTCACTGAGTAGTAGCCGACATCATAGATCTTCCCGTTGACTCTCGTGTTCTGATTGTCTCTGTTCCAGAACACACCCATGTTGCTCATCTGGTTGCCCTTCATGCCGCAAGTAACATTTCCGGCAAGAACACCATCTATCCAGAGCTGGATCTGGTCCATGCCGAACGGAACAATGAACAATTCGTGGTCAGCATCATCCAGAGCGGACACCGTGGTCGAATAAATGGAGCTGTTCGCATATCCGATGGCAAAGTAACCGTTCTTGTCGATGATGATGCCGAAGTCCATCTGTTCGCCGCCGAGCTCGTGAGCCATGATCGTTGATGCGGAATACCAGTTCCCCGTGTTCACGGGAGTGAATGTCGGGTCTACATGGCACTTGATCCCGAACCCGTACAAAGAGCCCGAGATCGGGAACGACATTCGAAGCTGATTCGTTGCGTTGCTCTCGACATAGTTACCTGCCGATGCCGAATACGTTCCACCGACTACGGTCATGGTGGTCTGACCATCTGAAGACACCCATTCGGATGCACCGATGTCAGCCGCTACAAATTTCTTGACGGCAGAAAAGGAGACGGCACCGCCGCCTCCGCCACCGCCACCGCCGCCTGAAGCCACCCTTGTATATCCGATCATGTGTTTGCCTCCCTGATAGATACTCTCTCGATCGTGTAACTCGAAGACGGGACTTCCGATGCGTAGATATTCACGCCATCGGTGACCGTCTTGTTCAGAGGACACAGTTTGCCGTCATTGATCGCCGCCAACGAGGGGATGACCTCGGCAATATCCGAGGCCGTCACACCCGTGATGGAGATCGTTGCCACATAGGGGTAGCCTGCGAAGTCAGGTGTCCCCTGCTCGCTCCATGCCGTAGTAGCAACCGTCTTGTTGGTCGCGTCTTTGAAGCACTTCGCCGCTACTGCACCGGCTTTCGCCTTTGCGCTGCTATACACACCGCCGCTCTCCTTGGTGAGCAGGAGATAATCATCTGCGCTCACCGAGGAAGCCGATGTGAGTTCACTAACTTTTACGTCTGACATATTCGCTCCTTACTCGGTAATGATGTTGTTACCGTCTTCTGTGATCAGGTTGTTATTGTCTTCCGTGTACAGGTCAGCAGACTCTGATGCAGGACCGGAGATGGCCACATCGTCTGCTAATGTTCCGATATTCAGTCCGTTGATGGGATAGACAGGATATTCATCAGATGCCTGGATGAGTCCCTTCCAACCGCCGTTGCCTATCATGCCCTGTGACCACAAGATCTCATGGATGTCGCCTGTCTCAATGTGGACTTCACCTTCGAGAACGTCCATGGAAACGAGCCACGAGTGATATGTGTTCGGCGAGATCTCGGGCAGGTGGTAATGATAGTTGACCGTGTGCGCGATGCCTGTCGAACTCGTGGACGTGTTGATAACAAGTCCCTCCGAGTTGTCCCAGTAGACCTCGGTAGATCCTGCCGAGAACGAGTCTTCGACCGTGTAAGCCGCGATCTCTTCACCGTCAAGGTAGTAGTGCAGCTTGATGGTTGTATTGCCGACAGTGGTCATCTTGATCTCTGTCCACTCTTCGACATCGCACTGGTTCCTTACACCGAACTTGACTCGGGCGATCTCGTTGTCGAGGCTCTCGCCGATGAAGTCATACTCGGATGCGTTGATATGCTTGATAAAGTCTATCTTGCCGCTGTTCCCGGAACCGTCCTTGGAGGCTGCGCTCTTGGCATCCTTGCTCTTGGCTCCATTCGATGAGGGACTCTCACCGAAAGTTTCCACCGTGTACCGTGCTCCGAACGTGTAGTCGAACCTCATAATGTTGAGGTCACACTCACCGCCTGCTAAGCCGCCCTCGAAGCGGATAACATCGCCAAGGTCATAGGCAGGGTCTCCCAACATGGAGACCGTTGCAGGGGTGTACTGTATCGACTGAAGGTCTGCCGCAAGGAACTCAAGCCTTGCGCTCAGAACGTCAATGGAATGGTCAACAAGTCCCTGCTGAACCTTTGCCAAGGTCTCTTCTGTCTCTGTCTTGTATTTTTCAAGGTCTTCTTTCTGCTTTTCCTTATCTGCGAGAGTCGCTTTTAACTGCTCCAGAAGTTTAGGAAGGCTCTTGTCTTCAGGATGGTCATGGATCTGTTGCTCCACATAGGATATCTGATCCTTGAGAGAATCGATCTCGCCTTCGAGGACACCGATGGCCGTTTCCGTCTGTGCGATGTCCGTCTGGAGTTTCCCGATCAGTCCGGTCGTGTCATCATCGATGACTCCCTGAAGCATCGGGTTCACTCCGAAGTCGATGACCACACCCTTGCTGGATCCATACATTTTCACGACCGTCTCTTCGCCGCCCGTGAACGTTGCCTGAATGCCCGTATAGGAAGTAGTGAAGTCTGAGAAGACTCCATCATCGAACCTCTCGTCCATGCCGATCGTGTCGGTCGGTGTGTCGACAAGTGAGTCCTGAGCCGGCATTATCTTCCGGAATGATAACGCACCGTCTCTGTCCATGGTGCAGTACATATTGCACGCCTGACACAGATACGACAGGAAGTCACGCCAGGTCTCGATCCCGTCCGGCTGAACGAGCAACTCGTTAGTCGGAAGAGCGCAGACCTTGTTGAAGTCTGTCCTGGTCTGAGCCATTACCACGTTGCACTGCTGACAGGCCAGTGTCGCCAAGTCATAAGGAACACCATCTGTCTGAACGTGGAAGAACTCCTGGTCAAACTGAGCCATGAGATCGTATGCTTTGATCTCCAATCCCCATGTCGTATAGTTCGCCTCAGCGACACGGAAATGACCGAGCGGAACATATTCATAATCATCGTCCACATCGATGTAGAGACCGTCTTCGATGAACAGTCTCTTACCCTTCCAGTTCTTGCGGTCATAGACTCTCTCGGTAACGAATGTCAGATGGAGCTCGGCAATATAGACACCACCGTACCCGAAGGAAGATGTGTCCATGCACTGATTGGTCAGAGTGAACGAGCCGTCAAGGATGTCATCGTCCGTGAATGGAACGACCTCATTGATCGTTCCCCGGAGTTTCCTCTGAAGCACGTTCTTCTTCATCTGTGCTTTATATGCGTTCGATACTGCGTACATTCTTAGATCTCCGTGATTGTCATGCTTACCGTGTAATATCCATTCGACTCAGGGTTCATGTACGAATACTGAGCCAAGGTCGCGCCTGTCAGACGCGCTCTGACCGTTATGCTCTCGCCTCTGAACACGAGGGTCGTGCTATTGGCCGCGCATAATGTCTTCAACTCATCGAGCCAGTAGGAAGAGACCTGACAGGTCAAGGTCCAAGACCTCTTCTGAAGCCTTGTGACCATGACCAACTCTCTGCCGCTTTCAGCGTTTCCTACGTTCTCGATGTCTGTATAGTTCTCTGCGAAGTCGATAGGGTTCGGAATCGATACCCCGCCGAGCTTCAGGTAATTGTGTCCCAGCATATCAATGTCCTCCGGAACGATAGTTTGTATTGTTTTGAGCTTTAGCCATGGCAACACCAAGTCTGTCACTACCAATAGATACAGGAATTACGATCTGCTGATCTCGGTTCATGCCTGCGAGCTGACCGGATATTCCTGCAAGCTGCATTGTGTAATCCGGCTGCATTCCGTTGGCAATGACTCCTGCTGTCCTGTTCAATGCGGTCTTCAATGTCCCCATCTGGGAATACATTCCCTCGGTGAACAAGTCGATCATGTCACCGCCGTATTGATCTGCATCAGAGAGAGGGCCAACTTCCGGCTGGCTGAAATGGATATAGGAGGCAATGGTCGAAGCGATGCCCTTGACACCGTTCTTCAGCTTGTCCATGTTATCCTTGAACCCTTTGACAAAGTTAGAGATCAAGTCAGAACCCCACCCTGTCGCCATCTCCACGATCTTGCCGGGAATATCAGCGAGACACTCTTGGATAGCAGACAAGAATCGTGGACCCTGAGCAACGATCTCCGGAAGGGCCTGCAAGAGCCCTGACACGATGGCCAATACGATCTGGATCGCGGCAGTGATTATACTTCCTAAATTTTCAGGCTTTAACAATGTTTCAACGATCACTCCAATGGCTTCCACCACGGCCGGAATGAGCTCAGGAAGGGCATTACTGATGCCCGTGGCAATAGCAACCACGATGCGCACCGCTGATGTGATTAAATTCCTGAGTGTGCTCGGTTCGAGTAACGCATTAACAAGAGTCATTACGGCATCCAACGCAACCGGAACTAATTCGGGCAAAACATCGTTCAGACAACTTACCAGAGACATGACTATGCCGATCGCGGCTGATAAAAGCTGACTCAATACATCCGGATTGAGCAAGGCACTGACCAGAGTAGTAATGAGCATTGTCGCGCCGCTCAAAATTGGATCCAAATTAGCAAGAAGTCCGTCAAGTAATGACTGGAGGATCTGCTGAGCCGCTCCCAGGAGCATCGTTATATTCTCAGGTGACAGCAGTGACGTGTTCAACGTGGTGATGATGGAAGTTACCATACCCACCAATCCGCTGAGAACTTCGGGCTGTGATACCGCCTGAATGACTGTGTTGATGACCGTTGTGATCGTGTTAATGATCGGGCCGATGTTCTTGGTGATGGAATCCATCGCCTGAGTGACCATTCCACTCAGTTTCTGAGCGAATGTGTCATAATCGCCTGTCTCGTTAGCCTCGTTCAGAGCGTTGGTGAACTCTCCAAGGAGGTCTACACCTTCACCCGACAACTCAGTCAGAGCAGGAAGCATCATGCCGCCGATAGCGTTCTGAGCCGCCTCAGCACCGTTCTTCAGTTTCTGGATATTGTCATCGAACGCACCGAAGCCTTCCAAGGTCTCGGAGTCCATGACATAGCCGACATCGTGAGCCTCTTGTCTGAGCTGATTCAGGGCATCTCCACCCGCCGCGATGAGAGGCTTGAGGTCACCTGCGGACTTACCGAGGACAGACATTGCCAACGCATCAGCCTCGGCCTCGTTGTCGATACCGCCAAGAGCAGTAATGACATCAGCAAAGACATCCTCAGAGTCTCGAAGGTTGCCTGCGGAATCCGTAACCGATACACCGAGCTTCTTGAAGTTCTCGATCATGCTCTTGGAACCACCCTTAGCAGATGCCATTGACTTGGTTACCTTGACCAAAGATCCCTGGATAGTCTCGACTGATGTATCGACTAACTCGGATGCATATTTCAGTTCCTGGAATGTATCTGTGGATATACCCGAGATTGTAGACTCTGTGAGAATCTCATCGGCACGAGAAGCCGCATCAACTGAAAGCTGACCGAGTTTCTTTCCAACGTCAACGATGCCCTTCCCGACCGCCGCAACGGCACCAACGGCCGCACCGGCAGCGGCGGCGATTGCCTTGAAGGCAGTCTGTGCGACTTTTGCGGCCGTCTGTAAGGCCGCTCCGAGTTTTCCCGCTTTATCACTTGCCTTGTCTGAGGAATCGCCAACCTTGTTGAGATCATCAGTCGCCTCGTCTGCTGCACCGTCCATGCCTTCAAGACCTTTTTCGGTCTTGACGATCTCGGCTGACAACTCAGCCAGAGCGGAAGTGGAAACCTCTGCACCATTATCCAACTGAGTCAGAGCATCCTTCTGGACCTGCTTCAAGACTTCCAAGCGATCGGATGTGATCTTCGCCTTGTCGGCAAGGAGTTGTTCCTTCTGCGCGGCGAGTTCAACATTGGATGGATCCAGCTCAAGAGCTTTCTCCACTTCCTTCAACGCTTTTTCGGTCTTTGCAAGAGCGACATCTGCATCCCTCAAGGCTTTGGTCAGTCCTGAAGTCTTGCCTTCGATCTCTATGGTTATGCCTTTGATGGAACCTTTTGACATTGTCTTACCCTCTTACCCGAAGAGTCTGTCTATATCTTCGGTCGTTGCTTTTTGTTCGTAGTTATAATCATCGTTGGAACGTTCCACGATGAGATCGAGCAACTCCCCCAACGTCAAGATGTTCAGGTCTTCTATCCGAAGACCTAATTGCAACGCGCGCAGTGTCAGCACTGCCGTGTTGATCTCTCTCGTTGAGGGTCTTACCCGTTTTTTGCCTTGCTTGATTGTTCAGAGCTTGACACCCATGTGGTGATGACTGCCGTCAACACTTCCTGGGAGTACAAAGCCTGAGAATTGAAACGGTTCAAGAACTCGTAATAATCAGTCACATCACTGACCCTGTTGAGCATCTCGCCGATCTTCTCTTCCTGCGCTTGCACGCTCATGCAATAGAACAGAGCCAGCACATCGTTGATCTTCTCGGCTTCTCTTCCTTTGTCCGATAAAACGGACATAAGGTCAGTACCTGTGAATCTCTTGAACAGGATAGTCGTGAATCCGGTTGCTTTTACAGGAACCTCAGTCCCTCCAACAAAAATACTTTTCATGATTTGTCTCCTTTAATCTAAAAAAAGCCGGACAGGGGATTCCCCCGTCCGGCATAGGCTTATGATTCGCCGGCGGGAACCGGTACAGCAGAGTAGAAAGAGCTGTAAGCTGTATCACCCTCGTTGCAGTAGGTCTTAACCATTCCGTCATCGGGTCTCGGTGTTGCAGTCAGGTCAACTGTCTGCGTAACGGGCTCAATGGAATCGCCTACTGTCTCGGATGTGATCTCAGGACGAGCAAGGTTTACTCTGTAGAAGCAGAACCTTCTCTTCTTCGCATCACCTGCGAACTCAAACATCAAAGCAATGAACTTAACTGTGTCATCCTTTGTCTCAACAACGAGACCGGTGTCAGAGTCGATCGTCTGTCCCAGAACTGCTGTCATAACATCATCGGGGATCAGAGCGGACTCGAAAGAACCGGAATAACCGCTGTTGGAGTTGAGCATGACGTAAGTAGAGTCATCAGCATAGAACGGGTCCTGTGATCCCTCAGGAGAGAGGGAGATGTTCACTGCACCCGGCCAAGCCTTTACAGTGCCATAGGACGATGTTGTAACACCATCGCTAACGGTCTCTGTAACTACGGCATAATGTACGTTCTTCAGACCGTACATGATCTTGTTATCAGCCATGTTTATTTCCTCCTGGATTATGATTCTTCAGCGTTTGCTACGCCACCATAGATGGCGAGCGTGTAATACGTTTCAATGACGTGCTCTTCAGGGAGCCACGATTCCGACATCGTGTACGGGAGATCGAGTCCGTCCAGAACCTCTTCAAGCGATGCTTGAAGCTCGAAGTCATGAACGAAAGCCTCGACCAATGTCAGTGTGCATTCGGTGGTCTTGAAGAAGGTCTTGTTATCCGCAAGGATGTTCGGATTGGTAATATCAGTCAGAACAACATACGGACAGGAAGTACCATCGGGAGCCTCTCCATAATGAGCACTAAAGCCGGCAGTATCTAATGCCTCATATAAGTCTTGTAATGTCATAAGTTGTTCAGCTCCTTCATAACAAGATCCTCAAGAAGTTTCTTGGTCGATTCCTCCACCGGCTTGATGTGAGGTCTTGCCGGGGTCCGTCCATGTTTCTTCTTGTCAGGACCGACAATGTCATGTCCCTTCTCCAAGAGATGAGTCAGACGGTATGCGGGCTTGTTATAAACAACATAGCCATCTGCCGTCTTCTTGTAGGTCCATCCTCGTGAATATTCACCGTCACCGAACTCGGCTGCGGATTTAGACTTGAGTTCTTTGACCGCCGACTTTGCAGCTTCCTGCGTAGCCGCGATCATGCACTCGTCTACTTCCACACCTAACTCGTTGAGGTATTCTTGGATGGCAAAGATGTTATTCTTTTTCACTACTGATCACCGACTCTCTCTCCGACATACAGTTCAATACGATCGCGCCTCGGGCTGTATGTTCTGTAAACCGTATAATCGCCACCATCCACGGCCAGACTCGTCTGACCGGAATAGTCGCCCGAATATAAGTCCAGCTTGAACTCAGGACGGATTCCGCTCTGGTCTGCGCTGAAGAACTCGGACTGGCTTATAGAACTGCGGATGGCTTGCACCTTCGCACTTGACCGAGTCCTGATCGTCTGTCCCACTCTGTCCTTGCTGATGGTTTCGGTGTAGAGTGTCACTTCGACCAACTCTCTCATGATTCTTCCTCCGAATACTTCTCCATCTTCAGCATTGCCTTCTGATAGTCATAACGAGTCAGAAGGGTCTGCTGATCAGATACTTCCATCAGGTCGCCGAACATCGCACGACAGTATGTGAGAACCGCCTGCACCACTCCCGGAGTTGCGGTCGCGGCTGTGTATGCGGCACCGGATGGTGTGTTGATGTCAGAAAACGACATATCCTGGAACGCCGCATTGATAAGGTCAGTGACCTCGCTCTTTGTGGCTGTAGTGGCATTCGTTATCCTGAGCGCATTAAGTACCTTGTTCTGCAACTCTGTGTCAGTCATGGTCTTTCTCCTTGTGTCATTGAAAAGATAACCCCACCCGAAGGTGGGGCGTGTGTGTCAGATCAGGACTCGCCTGCAACGGTAAGTCTTGCAAGAGCAGCGGGCTTTGTAACGCCAACGCCGGCCTTTACAGAACCAACAACCTTGACGAGATCCAGCTCAGCGAGCGAATAAGGATCGGTGATGAGCTTAACGGACTGACCATCGATGTAGTTAACCGTAACACCCTTCAGATCACCAACGATTGCATAGACATTGTCCTCTGTGGTTGTGTCTGCGAGATTCTCGTTGAAGATAACCTCAACACCGTTGATGAAGTATTTAGGTGTGCCGTTCTCAGTAACAACGTCATAGATAGGACGATCGTTGTTGTCAGCCAGAGAGAGGAATCCAGAGAAGAATGTAGCTCTCTTCATGATTGCAACAGGAGTGTCGATGTCGCCGAGCTCACCGAGAGCTGCAAAGATGGAATCCCAACCGAGGTTCTTATCAACATCAACAACAAGACCACCAGCTTCTGCGAGGATAGCACCAACAACAGTGTCATCGAGCTTCTTCATAACGCGATAGGTAATCTCATCAACGATGTAGTCCATCAGGTCAGCAGCGGACATTGCAAGAGCCTCGTCAGAGATCTTAATCCACTTCTTGATGGTCTCAGGGATGAGTGTGATGGTGCCAAGAGTCAATGACTCTTCTGCAAGAGCAGGAGCACCTTCCTGATGGATGCCTGCATCGGAAGCGGATGCCTCATAGGGAACCTTTACGATGCCGGGAACGTTCAAGATAGAGCAACGAGAAGCGATGCCGAGCTTAGCCCAGTTTGTCTCGATCCTTGCCTGAACTGCCGTAGGAACGGGAGCCGTTCCGGAATAAGTTGTTGCGAGCTCTGTCAAGAGAGCGCGGCACTCCTTGTCGGAGCCTGTCTTCATGTAATCAGCATAAGCTTCCATGTACTCAGCGGAGCTTCTGATCTCTTCCAGTGTCTTCATGTGTCTTTCCTCCTTGACTGTGACTTCTGTGTCGATTTTTTCTGTCTCGATCTCGCCGGAAGCAATAGCAGATCTCTCTTCTGCTTCAACCTTGGCTGCTTCGAGTGCTTCTGCGCGTCTGGTCTCAAGTTCGCTCATCTCAGACTTGAGTGTCTCTATCTCTTCGATAGACTCGGCACTCTCGATCTTGGAGCGGATCTCTTCAACAGACTGGGTGAACTCTTCATTTGTCATGAGTTAGTCCTCCTTTGTTAAAAGTAAAGATTGCGCCATGGCCTCAGCCTTGGCTTTTGCTATCTCCAAGCGTCTCTGTTCCATGAACTCCTCATGTGCCTTCGCGATCTCTCCGTCACAAACGCTGCGCACGCTTATTGATGTCTGGTCGTTAGCCGGCAGTGATACCGCCGACACATCAAAGAGCTTCTTGATCGAGGTGATCGTTCTCGTCACCTTGACCAGAGGCTTCATTCCTTCTCTCTCTTCCTTCACACGGTTGCGGATCTCGTTGCCGACAACAAAGCCGAAGCTCATCTTTGTCGTATAACCACCGCCTATCTCTTCATAGAGCTGACGGCCGAGGGTCGTTCCTCCGAGCTCTGCTTCCATCTCAGGAATTGAAAAATCAAGAGCAAGTGTCTCGTTTGAGGTACGAGCAAATACTCGCCCCTGATGGTCGTACTGCATAATGACATCGGAAGTGTCACACCCATCAAAAGCGTGACTATCAATGACTTCCCACATCTCATACTCAAGATCCTCGTCCTCGAAGCCGTAAAGACGATACGGGCTGTCATAGGTCGTGAACTGACCTCTGACTATCATCTTGTTCTCATCGTCTTCCGCTTTACGGATCTCGAAGTTCTGGAGATTTCTGTATTCTCTTTCACTCTTCACCGGCATTGTCTTTGTCCTCCTGTGCTTTAGGTTTCACCAACACGTCTCCCGTGTTGGCATCGATCATGTAATACTCGCCCCTGACCGTCACACGCTGTCCGAGTCCGTTCGGGAGCGCAGGATAGTTCAGAAGCTCTCTGGCTTCATCTATCATCAGGAATCCACGGTCACCGAGATCGCGGATCATGTTCGTCTTGTCGCCCTGGCTCATGTACTGGAGCCTGTTCGCCACAGCAAGGACCTTCGCGCCGTCATCGATCTCTTTAGGCGAGAACGTCATCTTTGTCAGGACTTCCGAAAGCTGAATGGAGAACGGCTCGATCTCTGAGTTGAAGAACGAGTCCAGAACCTCCGAAGTCGCGGACGAATTGATGATCGCCTCGTTCACTCCGAAGTAACTGAAAATGTTGTCCTGGATGAGTTTCGTTGTCGTTGCATCCATGACGTAGTTCTTCGGTGTCAGCTCGTGAACGTCTTCCCAGACGTTCGGGAAGACCAACACGCCATGTGCATCAGCCTCAGGACCGAAGTTCTTCTCGTTGAACTCCTTCCTTGCTTTGACCAGGTCTTCCGACTTGGAGAAGTTCGTGAGCTTCGCCCAGAACTTATATGAAGCGGAAGACTTGATCGCCTCGACTATGCCCTGCTTCTGTATCTCGGTCAGGTCCATAGCACCACACAGGGCCTTGAGATTGCCCGAACCGAACAGATCAGACTCATACTGATGCTTGACCAGGATTCCTGCCTCCGAGAGCTTACAAGCGGCTTTCTTGTTGACTCCGAAGGTGTAGACGATCCACGGTGTTCCGTCAGCCGTCTGTCTCAGTTCACAGTTAGAGGGAAGAGAGGCAAAGTACCCGTTCACACGTCCCCACTCATTGAAGATGGGAAGAATGAAGCAGTTGTTCTGTGCATCCAGGATGGTCGAAACGTGAGCAAGGAACTGGCTCCATGTCTGGAACTGGTTCGGTGCTCTCTCGAACATCTTCCTTGTAGACTCTCCGACTCCCTGCACACTGATGCCGAGCTTCGAGATGTGCTTAGCCTTGGCATATATGGCCTTCCTCACCAACTCGGACTCATACAGTCCCGTCTGTCCCGTGATGAACACAGGTTCATAGGCTGAGAGCAGTTGCCATCTTTGCTTCAAGGTCGCCATCTCTGTCGGTGTCAGCTTGGTGCTGTCGTTCGACTTAAAGATCTTGTCAAATAAACCCATTCCTTCAGTCCTCGTTTTTCAAAAGGTCCTCAAGGACCTCGTAATGCTTTTGCCGCACGATCAGAGCGCACAAGGTCGCCGCAACTCCATCAATGTGGATGAAGTCACGGTCATCGATCTTCACGAGCCGTCTGCGCTTGGTCGTTCGTTCCTGTTCTGTCGCCGAATCCAACAGATGCGCGAGCATGATGTCGTTCCGGACAACTTTCAAAGATCCCTCTCTCAGTCGGTTCTCCAACTCGTCAATAGCAGGATTCAAGTTGAACCCCTGTCTGACATCATCGAGCGGATAGCCCTTCTGGCCGAGATGCTTGACCAGGTACATGGACGAATAATTGTCGTAGCCGGTCATCCTGGGGATGATCTCGTACTCCCTCAATAGCTTGTCCATGTACGTCTCTATGTCCTCATATTCGATGTACCCCTGTCCCGATGGTGTCAGATAACCCTTCTGGATCATCTCCAGATAGGGGATGTCATCACGGGCAGAAGCATCCTCGATCTTGTCGCCGGGGAGCCAGAAGTGAGGCAAGAGGTATATGGTCCCCTGCTTCTCTATCAGATGCACCACGGCAGACAGGTCTGTCGTTCGTGACAGGTCGATGCCCGCCACGCAATAAGACCCCCGGAAATATTCCAGAGGGTCTTCTATCTCCACAACGGCCTTCTGTACGTCTACCGCCTTCAGGAAGGCCGTTGATGAGTTCTGCTTAACGCAGCAATACTTGGTGAAGAACTCAGCCTTCTTGGAGAACGATGTCTCCGCAACGGCGATCTCTTCTCTCATGAAGTCGACCGAGATGGAGATCCCGAGGTTCGGATTCGCCTTCTTCAGTTCTTCCATGTCGTTCCACTTGTCCAGATCATCGATGTGGTATAAGAACGGCAGGAGCCTCTGTTCCTTGCTCGACCCCTTCAACACTTTCGTGGCTCGAGAGTAGAGCTCGTCATAAGGACCGCCGTTGATGTAACCGGCTGTCGTTATGGACAGGAGCAACGGTTCGCGCCTTGATCCCATCGAGGACTTCAGGACTTCATAAAACTTCTTTCCCTGTGTCGCAGGCCAAGCGGCCAACTCGTCACAGATGCCGAGTGAAATATTAAAACCGTCACTCGTGTTGGCATTGAAAGCCAGCGGAGCAACGGTCGTGTTACGATCGGCATAGTATATGTCCGACCTTCGCCGCTTGACTCGCTTCAGAAGGTCAGGTTCGAACCTCAGCATTTGATAAAAGCCATCATAACCGAGGTTCGCTTGTGCAAGTTTGGGAGCGGTGAAGTATATCTCGCCACCATACTCCCCTGTGAAGGCCTCAAGTTCTGCCGCACCCGAGACAAGTAACGTCTTGCCGTTCTTGCGTCCCAGTCCGATCAGGACTTCCCGGTACCACCGAGCATCTTCCGCATCTACGATTCCATAGATCGCGGAGATCATAGCCTTCTGCCAAAGTTCCAGTCTTATCCGCTCAGGAGCCCACATCCCTTTGACATGGTGACAAAACCTCTCGAAGAACTCGATCGCCTTGGCGGCTTTGTCCTCGTCCAGTCGGTAGACCTTCTCTTTGATGTTCCGATGGATGAGATCATACACGGCTTTGATGTCTTCATTAGCCGGAAGTTTTCCGCTGTTGATCTTCCTTCGGTATTGTTCAATATAGTTCACTTAGCCAGGAACGACTGCAAGTCATCCACGGATTCCACTTCCGGCTTGGTCCCGAGTCTTGTGATCGTGTCGATCATTCCTGCAACAGTCTTGTTAAGTTGGTCAGTAAAGCGAGGCATCTCCTTCAGGATTGGATCCAGATACTTATTGTCTCCATGTCCGTAATCCTTGGTCGTGTAGATCTCACTCTTCTTGACCGTGGCCTTCATCAGATTGAGCATCTCGATCTGCATCTGGAAGCTGTCCACCTGAGCCTTGAGCAACGGATTGTCTCCAACTCCCCACTCCTTCGCCATCTGCATCACCGCATCGAAGTCCGAAGCGGTCGCCTTCTTCTTGGTGATCGGCGTTTTCTTTGCAGCCGGCTTCTTGGCTGGTGCTTTTTTGACTGTTTTTGTCTTTGTTGTCCTTTCCATGATATAGACCTCCATAAAATATGCAACCCGAGTTGCATAAGTAACACCGAGTTGCAAAACGACCTGCACACGCCTGTGCAGGCAAAGAAGAC
>Ga0265301_10001464_pt1 | contig 30632 bp, 19 predicted proteins | sample AusTroGonzalo_MG_2_FD_193488 | JGI IMG/M metagenome (GOLD analysis project Ga0265301, IMG submission 193488) | Bovine rumen microbial communities from tropical cattle in Woodstock, Queensland, Australia - Gonzalo_04 | ecosystem: Host-associated > Mammals > Digestive system > Stomach > Rumen ... | reverse complement strand
CGATGCCTTGGTGCAGTTGGGTCAAAAGGACCTGCTCATCGATTGTCAGGGTAACTGGGGAAACATCCTCACCGGAGATGGAGCCGCTGCGCCTCGTTATATCGAAGCACGCCTGTCTAAGTTCGCCCTCGAGACCGTCTTCAATTCCAAGACAACGGAGTGGATGAAGTCCTACGACGGTCGTAAGAACGAACCGATCCATCTGCCGGTCAAGTTCCCGCTCTTGCTCGCGCAAGGAGTAGAAGGAATCGCGGTAGGTTTGAACTCCAAGATCCTTCCGCATAACTTCAACGAGCTCTGCGATGCGTCCTTGGCGTACTTGCGAGGCGAAGAGTTTTCCTTATACCCCGATTTCCCGACGGGAGGCGTAATAGACGTCACCAAATACAACGATGGAGAGCGAGGAGGACAGGTCAAGATACGTGCTCGTATCACCAAAGCCGATGATAACAAAACGCTGATTATCACCGAGATTCCTTACGGCACTACGACCGCCAAGATCATCGACACTATCCTCAAGGCGAGCCAGAAAGGTAAAATCAAGATCAAGAAGATTGACGACTTTACCGCTGACCAGGCACGCATCGTCGTACAACTGGCCCCGGGTTCATCGTCCGATAAGGCCATCGATGCACTCTATGCCTTTACCGACTGCGAAGTAAACATCAGCCCGAACTGCTGCGTAGTGCAGGATAAGAAGCCTATTTTCACGACGGTTAGCAATTTGCTTAAGTTGTCGTGCGACAATACCAAAGCCCTGCTCAAATGGGAATTGGAAATAGAGAAATCCGAACTCGAGGAGAAATACTTCTACACTTCGCTGGAGAAGATCTTCATCGAGAATCGCATCTATAAGCAAGAGGGCTACGAGAACGCACCGAACAAGGAGAAATTGATTGCGTTTGTGGACGAGGCTTTAACGCCCTTCAAACCGCAACTCATCCGCGAGGTGCGCACAGAGGACATCGAAAAACTCTTTGAGATTCGCATGATCCGTATCACCAAGTTCGATTCCAAGAAAGCGGACGAACTGATGAAGGACCTGGAGAAGAAGATCAAAGCCTGCATTAAGAACCTCAACCATCTGACGGACTATACCATCTCTTGGTTTGAGATGCTCAAAGATAAATACGGAGCCGCTTATCCGCGTCGTACAGAGGTGCGTAACTTCGGCGTCATCAACGTCAAAGCCGTTGTAGAAAACAACGAAAAACTATACATCAACCGCGGAGAAGGTTTCATCGGAACCGGTCTTAAGAAGGATGAATTCCTCTTCAATTGTTCCGATATGGACGAGATCATTGTCTTCCACCGCGATGGTAAATACAAGGTCATCAAAGTGGCGGAGAAGATCTTCGTTGGAACAGACACGATTCATATAGCCGTCTTCAAACGGGGTGATGACCGCACGGTCTATAACGTCGTTTATCGAGACGGTAAGAAGGGAACGTATTTCATGAAGCGCTTCAACGTCACAGGCGTGGCGCGCGATAAGGAATACGATCTGACGCAAGGCAAACCCGGTTCACGCGTTGTTTATTTCACCGCTAACCCCAACGGAGAAGCGGAGATCATCAAGGTTACTCTCAAACCGGCTTTGCATCTCAAGAAACTCGAAGTCTGCAAAGATCTCTCCGAATTGGCTGTCAAATCCCGTACAGCGCGAGGTAATGTGCTGACTAAGTTCGATGTCAAGTCCATCACCCTCAAGCAGAAGGGTCATTCGACCCTCGGCGGACGCAAAGTGTGGTTCGATGCCGATGTCTTGCGCGTCAACTATGACGAGCACGGTATGTACCTCGGCGAGTTCTGGGATGAGGACCGTATATTGGTCATCAACAAGGACGGTAGTTATTATACCACTACCTTTGACCTCACCGCCCATTTCGAAGAAGGTTACTTGCTCATCGAGAAATGGGATCCGGAGAAAGTGTGGTCGCTTATCCAGTGGAACGGCGAATTGAAGTACTACTACGGCAAGCGCTTCCGCCTTGATGACGCCAACGCGAAAGTGCAATCCCTGTTAGGCGATGATGCCGAATCACGTCTCGTCGTACTCTCAGACCGTGCGGAGGCTACTTTCCGAGTTCTCTTTACCGATGACAAACGGGAACCGCTGGAAATTAAGATGGAAGACTTCATTGATGAGAAATCGCCCAAGGCCAAGGGTAAACGTATCACCACACTTGAAGTATCTTCTATCGAGGATATCACGCCGGAGCCCGAACCGGAGCCCGAACCGGAATCTCCGGAAACTCCGGATTCTCCGGAAGAGGCCAATGCCGATACCGATTCTATCGAAGTAGAAGGTGTACCGATGACCATCGAGAAACCCAAGGATACACAATTAGATTTATTCTGATGGAAATTATCTTAGGTTCACAATCTCCTCGCAGACGCGAATTGATGGCAGGTTTAGACCTGCCATTTACATCCATCACCATTGATGCCGATGAGACCTATCCTGCTAACCTGCAGGCTGGCGATATACCTTATTATATCTCGCGAGCCAAAGCGCAAACGTATGCAGAGTACTTGACGGACAATCAGTTGCTCATCACCGCTGATACCATTGTTTGGTGTGAAGGACAAATGCTCGGCAAACCCAAAGACGAAGCCGATGCCAAATCCATGCTTCATCAACTCAGCGGCAAGACCCATCAGGTCTATACTGCTGTCACGTTCGCACAGAAAGGAAAAGAACTTACGACACTGGTTGATTGCACCGACGTCACCTTTCGCGAATTATCTGATGAGGAAATAACCTATTATGTCCAAACCTATCATCCTTTAGACAAAGCCGGTGCTTATGGGGTGCAAGAGTGGATAGGTTACGCCGCTTGTACATGCCTTCGCGGCTCCTACTTTAACGTAATGGGCTTCCCAACCCATTTAGTTTACCAACAACTCAAGAAACTCGGCGTCACCGCCTAAAATTTATTTTGAGGATTATGGAATTTACGCATTTACATGTGCACTCGCACTACTCACTGCTGGATGGATTGAGCAAGGTGGAAGAGATAGTGGATAAATGTATCGCAACCGGAATGAACGCTGTTGCGCTGACCGACCACGGCAATATGTATGGCATCAAGGACCTGCTGGACTACTGCAAGGGCATCAATAAGAAACGCAAAGAGGCAGCTGAAGCTGCCGGAGAACAATTCGTGCCATTCAAGCCTATTGTCGGTTGCGAAGCGTATTGTGCTCGTCGTGGAAGATTCTCCCATCAGGAAGATAAAACCGTCAGTCCGGAAGGACGCACTTATTACATCGACCGGTCGGGCTGGCACTTGATCCTGTTGGCGAAAAACAAAGTGGGCTATCATAACCTTTGCCGCATCGTTTCGCAGGGTTATATGTCCGATGCGTACTACTACACCCCGCGTATTGACCGCGAACTGCTGGAACAATTCCACGAAGGCATCATCTGTTCGTCCGCCTGTCTGGGTGGCGAGTTGCCGCAGAAAGTGATGGAAGGCCTGCAGTCAGGTGACATGAGCGCGGCGGAAGAAACCATACAATGGTTTAAGAACCTGTTCGGAGAGGATTATTACATCGAACTCCAGCGGCACGAGACCCAAAAACCCGGTGCGGATGTAGAGGTCTATGAGCGGCAGAAACAAGTGAACCCTGTGCTGATTGCCTTGGCCAAGAAATATGGGGTGAAGGTTATTTGCACCAACGATTCGCATTTTGTGAATGAAGAGGACGCGGAGGCACATGACCGGTTGATATGCTTGAGCACCAACCATTACGTGAACGATGTGAACCGCATGCACTATACCAAGCAGGAATGGCTGAAAACACCCGAAGAGATGGCGGCTATTTTTGCGGACATCCCGGAAGCCCTGGCTAACACCCGGGAGATAGTGGACAAAGTGGAACTCTACGATATCGACCATGATCCTATCATGCCTAAGTTCGATATTCCGGCATCGTTCGGTCGCGAAGAAGATTATCCCGACCGTCTGGCGTTTGAGAGTGCGTACTTGCGTCACTTGACGATGGAGGGTGCCCTTCAGCGCTACGGCAAGGAACGGTTGGAGACAGACGAAGTGCTTAAGGAACGCATTGAGTTCGAGCTCAATACAATCATCTCCATGGGTTTCCCGGGATACTTCCTCATTGTGATGGACTTTATCCGTGCGGCGCGCGAAGAGTTAGACGTCAGTGTGGGACCCGGTCGTGGTTCGGCTGCCGGTTCGGTAGTGGCTTATTGCTTGAAGATAACTGATCTTGACCCCCTGAAATATGACTTGCTGTTCGAGCGTTTCCTCAACCCTGACCGTATATCACTGCCTGATATCGATACGGATTTCGAGGACTGCGGTCGCGGTAAAGTGCTGGATTATGTCAGCCGTAAGTACGGCGAGACGCACGTAGCCCATATCGTCACTTACGGTAAGATGGCTACTAAGTCTGCGCTCGCCGATGTGGGACGCGTGCAACAAGTGCCGCTGGCGTTTGTGAACGAGTTGAAGGGGCTGATTCCTGACCGCGATTTTCCGGACAGTGTGCTCAAAGGCTTACCCGAAGGGGCGAAGAAACCCAAGGTGAACCTAAAGAACTGTTATAAGTATATCGACGAACTGAAGCGCGAATACGAGACGGGTGACCCCAATACGCGGTCGATGCTCGAATACGCCGCGCGATTGGAAGGTACAATTCGTCAAGTGGGCGTGCACGCCTGCGGCGTCATCATTGGTGCCGATGACTTAACCAATTTTGCACCCCTCTCGTCCGTCGAAGATAAAAACAGCAAGAAGCGTGTGCTGGTCACTGAATACGACGGCCACGTAGTGGAATCGGTGGGCCTGATTAAGATGGACTTCTTGGGCCTTATTACCCTGACCATCATCAAGGAGTGTCTGCGGAATGTGAAGAAAGCCCGTGGAATCGATGTCGACATTGACCATATACCTATCGACGATGAGTTGACCTATAAGCTCTTCCAAGAGGGCCGTACGGTGGCGGTGTTCCAGTTCGAGTCCGCCGGTATGCAGAAGTACCTGCGTGAACTCAAACCGACTGTCATTGGTGACCTCATCGCTATGAACGCCTTGTACAGACCGGGACCGATGGATTATATCCCGCAGTTCATCCGCCGCAAGCAGGGCACCGAAGAGGTAACCTACGATATTCCTGTGATGGAGCAATACCTCAAGGATACCTACGGCGTGACCGTTTATCAGGAGCAAGTCATGTTGCTCAGTCGTTTGCTGGCTAACTTCACCCGCGGCGAGAGCGATAAACTCCGTAAAGCGATGGGTAAGAAACAGATGGCTGTGCTGGCTTCGCTGAAGGATAAGTTCATGACCGGTGGTAAAGCGAACGGACATGACGAGAAAGTGCTCAATAAGATCTGGGCCGATTGGGAGAAGTTCGCTTCGTATGCTTTCAATAAATCGCACGCAGCATGTTACTCGTGGGTGGCATACCAAACGGGCTATCTCAAGGCTCATTATCCGGCTGAGTTTATGGCGGCTAACCTGACCGTGCACAAGGATGATATCAAAGAGGTGACCAAGTTGATGGACGAGTGTCGCGCGCTGCGTATCAATGTGCTCGAACCGGACGTCAATGAATCGGAACTGAACTTCACGGTCAATAGTAAGGGAGATATACGGTTCGGTTTGGGTGGCATCAAAGGCGTAGGCGAAGGGGCTGCGGAAGCCATCATCGCTGAAAGAGAGAAGGGAGGCAAGTATCAAAACATCTTCGATTTTTTGGAGCGCGTCAACTTACAGAGCTGCAATAAGAAAACGATTGAGTGCCTTGCCCAAGCCGGCGCTTTTGAATGCTTCGAAGATATCTACCGCGAGCAGTTCTTCGGCGTGAACGATGATGGATTTACCGGTCTGGAGTTACTGATGAACTACGGCAATAAATGGCAACAGGACAAAGCGAACAATACCAATTCGCTGTTCGCGGATCTCGATTTTGCGGTAGAGATCAAGCATCCCGACCTGCCACAGGTGCCGCGATGGAATGCCATCGAACGACTCAACCGCGAGAAAGACCTGATTGGTATTTACCTCTCGGCGCACCCGCTGGATGAGTACGCCTACGAAGTGAAAGAACTCTGTAACATCACCGCGCAGGAGTTGGCGCAGTTCGATAACTGGCGCAAAGCGGACAGTCGCGCCGCTGCCGAAGCGCAACTGCGTACGGAAGTGAATGAAGAGGGGCAACGGCCGGTTCTGCCGTCGGAGTTTATAGCAGCGCATAAGAACCAACCCTGCCTACTTGGCGGTATCATCATCGAAGCTGAGCAACGTATCAGCCAGAAAGGTAACCCGTACGGGCGTTATACCATCGAGGATTATACCGGCGGTTATTCCTTCTACCTCTTCGGCAAAGCTTACGAACAGTTCGCCCATATGATGCTCAAGGATCTGCACGTTTTGGTGCAAGGCGTTATTCAGCAGAAGAACGCCGGTCAACGATGGTTCAAAGAGGCGCCGGAAGAGGAGGCGGAGTATGAGTTTATGGTGCAGTCCGTACAGATGCTCAATGAGGTGCAGGATAAACGTACGGAGGGTATCTCTGTTCGCCTGTCGCTGCCGGCATTGACGAACGAACTGATGGACGAACTGGCGGAACAGATCAAGCAAAGCAAGGGTTCATTGACGCTGCATATCAGCATTTATAACCCCATTAACCGTCAACAGGTAGCTTTCACCAGTCGTACGCCTATCCATGTGACGCCGGCGCTCTATCGTTGGCTCTGCGATAAACGGATGGATGGAGTATTGGATTTCTCCGTCGTGGAAGTGAAAGGTGAAAGATGAAAGATGAAAGGTGAAAGGTGAATGGACTTTAAGGAGGCCATCACATATTTGTATTCCTCGCGGCCACCGTTTCATCTGGTAGGTGGAGCGGCGTATAAGCCGGGCTTGGAACAGACCCTTCGGTTGATGGCGGAGGTGGGGAATCCCCACGAACGATTGAAGGCTGTGCATGTAGCCGGTACAAACGGCAAGGGTTCGACGAGCCATCTGATTGCGGCAGCGCTGCAAGCGGCGGGATACAAAGTGGGGCTATTTACCAGTCCGCATTTGGTGTCCCTGACCGAACGCATTCGCATCAATGGTACCCCTATTTCGGAGGAGCAAGTGGCGGCGTTTGTGACAAAGCACCGCGCGTTCTTGGATGAAGTACAGCCGTCGTTCTTTGAGACCATGACCATGCTGGCGTTCGATTATTTTGTGCGGGAACGGGTCGATATAGCCGTAGTGGAGGTGGGCCTTGGTGGACGGTTAGACAGTACCAATGTGTTGACACCCCTGCTGAGCGTTATTACCAATATTGGCTTTGACCATACAGAGTTCTTAGGGCACACGCTTCCGGAGATAGCCCGCGAGAAAGCAGGAATCATCAAAGTTGGTGTACCTTGCGTCATCGGCGAAACGGACGACCAGACTGCGCCGGTGTTCCTCGGACGCGCAAAAGAGTGTGGTATCTTAGGGGGAGGACTGGAGACTACCGACTGCCGGATTTGGTTCGCCGACCAGTGTGGCTACTTGCGGAAGGTGCGGTTGCGCGAAGCTCCCAACTGCGAACTGAAAGGTCTCTATCAAGAACATAATCTGCAGACCGCCTTTGTGGCTTTGCGGGCACTCCATATATCCCATACTGCTATTCGAGAAGGTTTTGCAAACGTATGTAAACTGACAGGCTTACGAGGTCGGTGGGAGACATTGAGCGAAAAGCCGCTTACGATATGCGACACGGGACATAATAGTCATGGACTGCGGTATGTAGCGGAACAATTGAAAGCTTTACCTAATCCGCATGTGTGGATCGTCTTTGGGATGGTGAACGATAAGGACACTGAAGCCGTACTTCAATTAATGCCTACGGGCGAACGATACCATTATATATTTACGCGCCCGAATACGCAACGCGCACGCAGCGCACAAGAGATGCTAACGTTATGGGGCAAAGATGGCATTGCCATTGAGGATCCCATCGAGGCGATGAACTACGCCCAAACCCATGCCAATGCTGAAGACGCTATCTTCATCGGTGGCAGTAATTATTTAGTAGGAGATGCGATACCACGTTATTCATATTAAGACTTCATTTCCCGAAGAATGGCAGAAGGATGTGTTTGACCAGACCTTGTGCAATTACGGCGTGGACACCATCGACGGGGAGAACTATTATATTCCTTCGGAGGTATGGACACTGAATAGTCAACGCATCATGTATTTTTGTGTCATGCACGAAGATGACGGTTACGTTCGGTGGGAAGGCGTGGAGGAGTGTCCTGACGAGAACTGGAATGCCGTGTGGGAATCCGAGCACCCTATGCAAGAGTTACCGTTAGGCATTCGTATTATCCCGCATTGCGCCTTCGGTGCCGGTCATCACGAGACCACCTCGATGATGATTGAGCAACTGATAAATTTCAAATTTCTTATCCCAAGGGAACGATTACTTCAAATCTCAAATTTCAAATTTTCGGTGCTTGACCACGGGACGGGCACAGGTGTGTTGGCAATCTTTGCCAAGCGCTTAGGAGCTGAACACGTCATAGCGGTGGATATCGATGAGAAGAGCGTGGAGAATGCCAAAGAGAACGCCGCCCTGAACGATGTAGAGATAGAGGTGCAACATAGTTCAGCCTTCAGCTTTCAACCTTCCACCTTCCACCTTATCCTCGCAAACATACACCGCAATATTCTGTTGGAGTTTATGCCTTCGTATGCGGCAAGTCTAACAACCGGCGGACAAATATGGATGAGCGGTTTTTATGAAGAGGACTGTCCTGCGTTGATGGAAGCCGCTGCGGCGAACGGTTTACGGTTTCTGGAAAAGCACGCCAAGAATGAATGGCGTATGTTGATGTTTGTGAAATAAATTAAGAATTAAGAACATTCTTCATTCTTCATTCTTCATTCTTCAATTTCCCAAGTCTTTGTACCGACGCCAAGCGATGCGATAGGCAATCTCGGCATCGGTTAGGTCATTGCGTGCCTGCGTGCAGGCGGTTTGTTGTTGGAGCAGGTCATGGATCGTCGCCCGTCCTGCTTCGTATTGTACTTGGATCTGCCGGTATGCCTCTTCGGCATGGGTAACCGCTTTCTGCTGCAATTGAACGAGCGCTTGAGCCGCCAGTAACTGATCAGCCGCTTGTTGGGACCGCAGGTCCAATTGGGCACCGAGATAGTTCGCATCCAGCTGTGCCTGCTCAATAGCGTATTGCTGTTCTTTAAGTTTATGAGCAGTCTCCCACCAAGCCGTCAGGGGTACGCGCATGGTCACAAAGACAGCTCCGTTTCCTTTAGCATTGCTATTGAGACCGTTCTTGAGTATATTAGTCTGGAAATGACTGTACCCGTATCCTGCGCCTACAGCAATCTGCGGTAAGGCATCCGCGAGGGTCATGCGACGCTGCAGTTCGGCAGCCCGCACTTGTAGCGCCAATAATGCCGCTTCAGGGGTGGGGGAGTGTTGGGTGATGTACTGTTCGTTCTCCTGTTGTGCGGTGGGTTCTTCGGCGATGATCGTGTCTGTCATCGGCAAACCGACGGAGAGCGCTAAGGCTTGACGGGCTAAGGCCAGACCGGTGGTTAGTTGGATTTGCGAACGGAGTACTTCATCACGTTTGAGCGCCACTTGCATCGTATCAGCCGGCAATGCCAAGCCTGCTGAGGCTGCTGCGGAGACGATGGTTGAAAGGGTGTCTAAGAGCCCTAAGGCTTCATCAATGAGTGTTTGTTTCTGTTGCAGACTATGGACGAGCCAGTACGCTTGTTCCACTTGTTCAAGCATATCGCGCGCACTGATATCCGCTTGCAGTTGCGCCGCTTCTACGCCTACTTTCGCCAATTGGTTTCCGGCCACTATCTTACCGCCCATGAATACCGGCTGAATAGCCGAGACGCCGGCGGTGTAACCGTATTGGAAGAGATTGAACGAGTTCTCCAAGCCCAGCGCCGCGCCGTAGTTACCGTACAGGGTAGTTAGCAGGTCGCGAACGGCGGCATTACCAATATCGTCAATCCCTACATCTACCAACGGATGCAAGGCATGATATCCGAACGCCATTCCTTGTATCTGCGGGAAGTATTTGGTCAATGCCTGCGCTTTCACTTCCTGCGCCCGCAGCACATCCAATTGCGCCTTGCGCAACGAAGGATTATTCTGCCTTGCTAAGGAGAGACAAGAGTCCAAGGTAAGATAGTCGGTTGCCCAAGCACTGCTTAGCAACAGCAGTTGCGCGATGAGCCATATGTATAGGCGTTTTCTCATTTAGGGTCATGTCGTTGATACGCTTTCCAATACACTACCGGAAGGATAGTGACGGTTAGCGGAAGGGTGAAGATAGTACCGAAACAAATCACCACGCCCATGGGCATCCATAGACTGGTGTGGGCGATGATCATCGGCAGTACACCGAGGGCGGTAGTAGCCGAGGTGAGGAAGACCGGTCGCATACGGCGTAAGCCTGCTCGGAAAGCCGCTTCGCGATAGGTGAGTTGTAAATATTTGCGGGCGTCTTCGGCGTACTCGTACATCATGATGGCGTTGCGAACGATAATACCGATTAGACTGACAACGCCTAACACGGCAGTGATGGATATATCCAGTCCGAAGAGCCATAGACCCAACATAGACCCAAAGAGGCACAGCACTGCGCTGGAGAGGGTTAATAGCGCCAGACCGATCTTACCGAAATGGTACAGCAGCAACACTAACATCACCGCTAAGGCGGCTACGATGGACCACAAGATCTGCGGCAGGATCAGTTCGTTCACTTCCGATAAACCGCCATAAGCAATAGAGACGCCTTCGGGCAGGTCCGTTATATGGGTATTAATCCATTGTTTGACTTGCCGCTCGGCATCCACTTGACTGGTTGTTCCGCGCAGGTCGGCACCGATAGTAATAGTGCGTTCGGCATTGCGTCGTTCGAGCATCGTATGATGCCAATCGGGTTCGAGACTCGCCACTTGACGAAGCGGTACCCATACGGATGGCAGGGCAGTAGGCACTTGCAATGCCGCTAACTCATCGATGCTCATCTCTGCCGATCCGGCTGTATAGAGCACCACCGGCACCGCATAACGGCCTTCATACAAAGTGGTGATGGTTGCGCCTTGGGTCACTTGACGCAGATAGAGTGAAAGCATGGTTTCAGTGATACCTAAGCGCGTCGCCTCGTCCGCTTTAAGCACAATACGCGTAGAGGGTGCCATACGGTCATAATCGTTATGCACCCACTGTAACTGCGGTTGCGCCACCATATAGCGGTAAATACTATCGGCGATAGGCGCTAACACTTCTCGCTCGGCCCCTACTACGCGGACCTCTAAGGGGTTCTTGACGGCTTGGTAATCCAACTGTTTGAACCGCGCATACGCGTTCGGGAAATAGTTCTCATATCGGTCGTTGTAGTCTTTGAGAACCTGCGCTGTAGCCTTACTGGATTGCGTGTTGACAATCAGTTGGGCGTAGTGGGTAGCAGGTGTCTGCGGTGTGTAGGTGGCGTGGAAACGCGGGGAAGACTGACCGATGAACGAAGTTACACTAATCACCCGTTTATCGGCACGGAGGATCTTAGCTAACGAATCCGTTACTGCTGCTGTCTCGTTCAGTCCGGCTCCATCCCGTAAATGGATTTCTACGGCGAAAAACTCCCGCTCCGCTTTGGGTAATAACTGTAAGTTATTTTGTCCTAATAAGATGATACCAATCGTTAAGGCGGCGATGAGCATGGACCAGACGATGATGGGGCGGTCAAAGCAGCGTTGTAACAAGCGTTTATACAGGTCTTGCAACCTCGTGAAGAACTTATTCTGCGCCCGTTCGAAGAGCGTCAGTTCATTTTCGCTACGCGGATGCACATACCGGAATGCCAGGAACGGTGTTACCCAAGTGGCGTAGAAGATACTGGCTACTAACGCAAAGAGAACAGCCCACGGGAATAGTTGTACGAACTCGCCCAGCGGACCGGTGATGATACGTGTCATGGGGAAGAACATACCGGAGATGGCCAGTGTGGCAAGGGACATCGGCACGAACAGCAGACTGGTGCTCACCACGGCCGAATACCAGCGCGAATGACCTTTCTCCAATTGATTCGAATAGCCGTCTATGACGATAACCGAGTCATCGACTATCATACCTAACACGAAGATGAGTGCCGCTAAGGTGACGGTATTCAGTTCAATGCCCGTCAGGAACATCAACCCAATACAGATCGCCGTGCAGACAGGCACACCCGTCGAGGCCACTAAGGCGGTACGAAGCGGGAAGAGCATCAACATAACGACGATGACCACCAGAATGGAGATGACAATATCACGCAGGAATGAGATGACGGAATCATTGACCACTTTGGGTTGGTCTGTGATGCGATGGAACTGTATATCGGGCGGCAATAAAGCGGCCGCTTGTGCCAATTGTTTATCCACCTCTGCACCGAACGCCACAATGTTATTGCCCGGCACCATCTCCATGTTGATGATCAGACACGAAGCTCCGTTGAACTCTACATATTGCTTCGGTTTTTGGTATCGCCGTTCGATGGTGCCGACATCTTTCAACCGCACGGTGGCACCGGTGACAGGATCCGCCCAGATGATCTGTTCTTGCATCTCATACTCCGATTGGTATGGAATAACGACATGCAGCGAACCTTGTCCGTCATTCTCGCCACCGATGATACGTAGTCCTTGCAGGGCCATCTGGGCTTGTATCATCGTTGGACTGATGCCGTATTGGGACAGACGTTCGATGTCAATGGTAATGGCAATCTCTTCCGTCTGCTGACCCATGATAAGAATCTTACCCATTTCCGGAATGGTACGCAGTTTAGTACAAATCTGCTGGGTGTATTGTTCCAATTCGCGCGGACTGCGTTGCGCACTCTCCACGGCTATCAGCAACGAGGAAGTGTTGCCAAAATCATCAATCACTAAGGTCTGCAGCACGCCGCTGGGCATCTTTGTTCGCTGGATGATAGGCAGGCCGGCACGAATCTTATTCCATGCCACCTCACTATCTACGTGGTGCATACGGAGCATCACATACACATAGACGATGCCGTCGTAGGTTTTGCTGAAGGTCAGCGATTTATCAACAGCTTCGAAGGTATTGATATAATCCTCTAAAGGGATAGTGACCTGCTGTTCCACCTCATCGGCGGTCGCACCCGGATAAAGCGCCACAACTAATCCTTGCCGTATGGTGAATTGCGGAAACTCATCTTTGTTCATCTTCGGCAACGAATAGATACCGAAGACCATGAGAATAAGGAATACCGCCATCACTAACCCGTGACGCCGCATCGCTCCTTCTATGTGTGGACTGGTCTTCAAATCACAAATTACAAATTACAAATCACAAATAACTTTACATCCCATGTAAAGTTTCTGGTATCCTTCCGTAATCAAACTATCGCCTGCTTGTAAGCCTGTGGTAATCAGTACTCCTTCCGCTTGATACCCCCCAACGGTCACAGCCCGCCGAACGGCCTCTCCATTCTCCTTAACCCATACGGTTGGACCTTCGGGTTTGAGTAGGATACAATGCGCCGGTATGATAATAGCAGAACGCTCACTACTGCCTACTGAATACTCGTTACTCATTTTCACTTTGCATACCATACCCGGACGCAAGATTTTCTGCCCTCCGGTGATACGTGCTTTCACGTCGTAAGTATGCGCGAGGGGATTGGCTTGGATGCCTTTATCGGTGATGGTGCACGTAAGGATGGTATCCATCGTTGTACATTCGACTGTACCTTTTTGTCCGATGGATAAACTACTTATCTCACCTTCCGGAACGGTGAACCGCACGGCGTAAGCACTGAGGTCCAGTAGTTTCATGAGCGGCACACCGGGCACGATCGTTTGACCGATCTGGATATCTAAACCACTCACTACACCCTTGCACGGCGCTTTCAGTTCGCATTCTTCCACTTGTTGTTTGGCAACCTCATACAACGCTTGTGCTTGGGTGCGTTTGCTCTCTATTTCCACCATTTGTTGCTCGGTGATTGCGCCTTTGGCATACACTTGTTGGGCACGGGTGTAGCCATCTTCTGCTTGGCAACATGCCGCTTCGGCGGACCGCAAAGCATTGACGGCCTGCGTGTTATCGATGCGTAGCAGCACTTGTCCGCTGGAGACGGCGCTGCCTTCTTGCACATTCACTTCAGTCACTCGACCGGCGCTCTGCAGACTAAGCGGCGTCTCCTGAATGGCTTCTACGCTTCCAACATACCGCGTGTAAGCCACCCCCTCTTCCTGCGCACCGATAACCATCGTTCGTACGGATATAGGCGGCACTTCCGCTTTATGCTTGATAGGCGACGAGCAACCGCTGAGGACCCAAACATACAGTCCGCAGAACAAAAGATAGGTTAGTTCTTTTTGCATACTAATGTGATTTCGTCCGTAGAAATATCGTTGCTTTGATACTGGAGCGACACGATTAGCGTGTTGTCATAGAACTCTCCTGTACCGGAAGCGGTAACCGTATACGTCGTCGAACCGAGGGTAATGTTGCGTTTGTAGGGATCCAAAGTAATTTGTTTGCCGTGAATCTGTGCCTGCGTTGTGTACACCGGTCCTCGCAGTACGTTGAAGGTCATCATCGCCGCCGTGGAATCGATGCGAATAAGATCCATCGCACCCTCCTCGTTCGTCAGGGTCACGGTGTCGTTCGTCAGTGAATAATGTACCACTGCACGCCCGCTAATCTTATACGAATACGTACCGGCTACTTGCTGTACCTGATCTTGACAGGATGTCAACACGAAGGCTAAAAGACCGAATAGTACCAATCTAATTGATTTGTTCATATCTGTGCTATATTAATTTTCTTCCAATTTGTGCTTAGGTAGATGACCCGTGCTACCAGGTGAGCAAGGTATGCAATATAGAGCGCATGCGTGCCGACGAAACGGAAGGTCATCAGGTAGAGCGCCACAAAAGCCACTGCTGCCCAGATCATCGAATTGCGAATCTGCAATCCTGCCGTCGCGCCGATATACACTCCGTCCCACATAAACGCCAACGAACTGATAATCGGCATTAACGCTAACCACACCAGGTATTTATCAGCCGTCCCTATAATCGATAGGTCATTCGTTAGAAGCGCCAAACAGTTATCACCCCCCACGGCATAGAGTAGCGTAAAAATCAAACCCACACCTACTGCCCAATTGAAGAGCAAGCGAACGATGTGGCTAATTTTTAATTCTTCATTTTTCATTTTTAATTCTCCATACGCTTTGCCTACCAGCGCTTCGCCGGCGTATGCAAAACCATCCACAAAGAAGGAGAAGAACATGAATAACTTCATCAATATACTGCTGACCGCCAGTTCAGTATCTCCATACCTACTCGCCAACCAGGTGTAGCCCACATAAACGACCATGAAACAGAGCGAACGGATAAAGAGGTTGCCGTTCAGCGCCATCATGCGTTTCAGTTCGCCGCCCTGCATGGCTTCAACTATTTCCCGCCAACCGATATGTACGATGCGGTATTTGAAGACCAGAATCAGCACTGCGAGGAACAGACCGGTGTATTGGGCGATGACCGTACCGTGTGCCACACCGATGATGCCCAGCGGCGTATGCACCGCCAGGTAATAACTCGCACCCATATTGACTACATTCACCACTATATCCACCGCCATGGGACTTTTGGTATCCTGCATGCCGATGAACCAACCTTTGAACGTGAAGAGCATCAGCGTAGCGAGGGCGGCCCATATGCGAACGAAGAAATATTCTCGTGCGACGGAAGCTACTTCTTGCGAACAAGGCACGACCGCCAACACGGCATTCACGAACAGCCACTGAATAGCCCATAAGAAGAACGCCGCCAGTACGGCAACCGTCAAACTACGGGATAGTATCTTGCGGCATTCGGTAACATCGCCTGCGCCGTACGCTTGGGCAGTCAAACCACTGGTGCCGACGCGTAAGAAACCGAAATTCCAATACAGCAAGTCAAAGAGCATCGTACCGATGGCTATACCGCCAATAGCGGCGGCATCGCTGATGTGACCGATAATGGCCGTATCCACAATGCCTACCAGCGGTATGGTGATGTTCGCCAGAATACTGGGAATCGCTAACCGTAGTATATCTTTATTCAGACTACTCACTCATTACATCGTCCACTGCTCGAGGGTGGCGGTTAGTTCATCGAAGGTCTTGGCTTTCGCTTTCGAACGCACTTCGTTTATTTGGGCATTGACCGCTTGGTCATATGTTTCTGCCTCTACGTTTCGGATCACGCCCAACGCAATCGGCAGATCACTTTCCACTTTCGGCTCTACACTCTCCACTCTATCTTGTCCCATCAGCGCCAGGAGGCGGTGCAGGGTAGGGTCGGTTTGGTGGGCATCATGCACTAGTACCCGCGGGTCGTCGGCCGGTACCACGATGATACGCGGCACGAAAGTGGTCGGGTCGATTTCTACCGCCAAACCTTTATCGTTATTGGCACCGAAAATCATTTTCTCGCCGTGCTTAAGGATGATGGAGTGCTCGGCGCGTTGCTCGCGGTCCGCTATCCAGGCATGCGTACCGTTATTGAAGATAACACAGTTAACCAGACACTCCACAATCGAGCAACCTTTGTGTTGCTGCGCTGCTACCAGACAATCCACCGTCGTCGGCATATCAACATCCAGCGTGCGGGCGAAGAACGTACCGCGAGCACCTAACACTAACTCCGCCGGGATGAACGGACGCTCCACCGTACCGAACGGGCTACTCTTGCTCACAAAACCTTTCGGGCTTGTCGGCGAGTACTGACCTTTGGTCAAACCATAGATGCGGTTATTGAACATGCAGACGTTCAGGTCCACATTACGACGAATCTCATGAATGAAATGGTTACCACCGATAGCCAGACAGTCGCCGTCACCGCTCATCTGCCATACACAGAGTTCCGGATGGGAGGTCTTGACACCTGTGGCGACAGCACCGCCACGGCCGTGGATGGTATTGAACCCGTAGGTATTGAGGTAATGGGGCATACGACTGGAACAACCGATACCGGATATCACCGCCACTTGATGGGTAGGAATACCTATCTGCGCCATGGCTTTCTGCAGCGCCATACAAATAGCGTGGTCACCGCATCCCGGACAAAAACGTACGTATTGATCTGATTTAAATTGACTTGCTTCCATATACTCTAAATTCTAAAATTCCGTCTTATTTCATCCACAATTCGCTTTACGGCGAACGGTTGACCTTGTATCTCGTTGTATTGTTGAATATTCAGACCCGGGCATTGGGAACGCAGATATGCTGCGAACTGACCTCTGTTCAACTCACATACAATCACTTGCTCGTACTGACCCAGCACCTCTGCCGTGTTGAATGGTAGAGGGTTGATGTAATTAAAATGCGCCAGATCGCACCCTAACTCTTTCGCTGCTGCGCGAAGGTGCCCTTCGGTCGAACCCCAACCGACGAGAATAGTCTTCTCCCGTTTGCGAGCACGCTCGTCAAAACCGGCCATGAGGGCCGACTTGGGTGCAGGGCGTTCGGCCTTGATCACCTCTAATTGTGGGATGTCGAAACTCATCAAAAACACTTTACTCCCGCGTTTACAAACCATGCGTTCGTGGTTCAGGGCATCCGTAGAGATCGTACCTTTATACTCATCGCGCTCCAGACCCATGTTTCGGTGCTCAAATCCTTCCATGCCCGGGTAAGCCCAGTAACGAACTCCGGCGTCATTACGACGAGCAGGGTTGAATTGACCTTCGTATTTAGAGGGCACTTTCTGAAGCATAATATCCGGTAATTCCTCCAATTTAGGAATCCGCCACAACGCAGTACCGTTCGCCAGATAAGTATCTGTTAATAGGATTACCGGCGTCATGTACTCCATCGCGATGCGGCAAGCTTCGTAGGCATAATAGAAACAGTTCGCGCTCGTGGAGGCAGCGATGACCACCGCCGGGCTCTCGCCATTACGACCGTAGATAGCTTGCATCAAATCCGTTTGTTCGGTTTTGGTCGGCAGGCCGGTCGAAGGACCGCCGCGCTGTACGTCAATGACAACCAGCGGCAACTCCGCCATCACGGCCAGACCGATGGCTTCGGATTTGAGGCTCAGACCCGGACCACTGGTGCTTGTGCACGCCAAATCGCCTGCGAACGAAGCACCGATAGCCATACAAACGGCGGCTATCTCATCCTCCGCCTGCACCGCCATGACGTTCATGTCCTTGCGTCCCGCTAACTCATGCAGGATATCCGTGGCCGGGGTGATGGGGTAGGAACCGAGGAACAGGCGTTTGCCCGCTTTCTCTGCCGCCGCAATCAGACCCCACGCCGTGGCTTTATTACCCGCAATGGAGGTGTAATGTCCTGATTCCTGATTCCTGACTCCTGACTCCTCTAACCGGATTTGGTTCACAGAGAGGGCTAAATTTTGTCCGTAGTTATAGCCGTCCACCATCACTTTGGTGTTCGGAGCAACGAGAGCCGGTTTCTTCTTGAACTTATCCTCCAACAGATGAATGGCTTTGTCCATCGGTTTGTCGAAGAGCCAGCAGACGAGTCCCAGCGCAAACATATTACGGCTCTTGAGCATGGCTTTGTTATCCATACCGGAGTCCTTCAGCGCCTCTTTGGTCAGAGTGGTCAACGCCACAGGTATGACTTGTACACTCTCTGGAATTTGGAGCTCCGCAAAGGGGTTATCGGTTTTGAACTGAGCTTTCTCCAGGTCCTTGGCTGTCAGCGAGTCGGTGTCCACTATCACTATCGCGTGACGGTGATAGAGCGCATCGTCGTCGTTGAAAAGCCCCCCCTGACGAGTGAAATTACCACCTAAGGTACAGACCTTCAGCGCTGCAGCGTTCATCGCTACAATCACATCCGCCTTATCGCCCGGTGTATACACCTCAGCGCCTAACTCCACTTGGAATCCACTCACGCCGCCTAAGGTTCCCTGCGGCGCACGTATCTCGGCCGGGAAATCCGGCAAGGTAGAGATCTCATGACCCAATTCAGCACCTAACTGCGCAAACAAGTTACCCGTCAGCTGCATGCCGTCGCCCGAGTCTCCACAAAATCGAATGACTACGTTTTTCACTTTATTTATTTAGTTTTTAATGTTGCTAACCTTTGCGGCTGCAAAGGTACAAAAAATTCTCAATATATGCAAATAAAATTCGCAATTTGTGTCAAAAAAAATTCTCAAAGTAAGCTGTTAAAATTCTCAAAGTTCCCTATAAAACGAGAAAAGGGTTGCTCACCAAACAGTGCACAAAGGTTCTGTTTTTTTTTGATATATGCAAGAAAATTCTATGAATAATCGTGCGTCGGCTAAGAAAACCGTCCCTTTTTTTTGAAGATGAAAAAATGAAAAGTAAAAAGTGAAAGGTGAATGAAAATTGCAGATAAATGTCTTATCTCGGCTAGCCTCGAACGATTATTTTTATAAAAAATTATAAAAATCTTGCATATATGAAATATTTTTTGTACCTTTGCACGAATTTTGTGCAATGAACGAATTTTTAGAAAAAGAGGAACAGATTCTGCGGATGTTAAAGACCGTTTTTGACCCTGAGATTCCGGTCAATATCTACGACTTGGGGTTGATCTACGGCATTGAACTGAAGGACGACGGAGTGTGCGAGATCACCATGACGCTCACAGCGCCCAGTTGTCCTGCAGGCGATTTTCTGGTAGAAGATGTGCGGCAGAAAGTGGGATCCGTTGATGGCATCAAGGATGTGAACGTATCGATTGTCTTCGAGCCGGAGTGGACCAAAGATATGATGAGCGAAGAAGCGAAGTTAGAACTGGGGTTCCTTTAGCGGCTTTGCCGCGTAGCTTATGTAGTTTACGTAGCTTACGTAGTTTACGGAAAATTACGAAAACAACGAAAATTACGAAAATATGATATATTTTCTTAGCGATGCACATTTAGGAAGCTTGGCCACCGAACGGGGTTGGGTGCAGCAGTCGAAACTCATCAATCTGTTAGAGCAGATGAGAAAAGACGCCGTGTCTATTTATCTGCTGGGCGACATGTTTGATTTCTGGATGGAATACTACTGTCACGATAAGAAGAAACGTGATTTTGCGCCGTTCTTCAAAGAGTTACGCAAACTGACTGAAAACGGTATTCATGTGCATTTCTTCACCGGCAATCATGATATGTGGACCTTCGGCGGTATTCACCAACTGTGCGGTGCAGAAATCCATTACTCACCTACTTCGATTACCCGCTACGGCAAGAAATTATTTTTGTGTCACGGCGATGGAGTGATGCCCAGTAACTGGAAGAGTCTGTACCCCAAACCGATTGTTCGTAAGATTAAGCGGTTCATGTTCCTGCAGAAGATTTTTCATAGTTCGTTTTTGCAGTTCTGCTTCCGTTGTTTGCCGCCCAGTTGGGGCAACTTTTTCGGCTATAACTGGGCGAAGAAAAGTCGGTTGAAGGAGATCGCTAATCCCTGTCCGTACAAGGGCGAGGACCAAGAGGAGTTGGTGCTTTTTGCCAAGGAGCAGGAAGAATTAGGCAACCATCATGATTATTATATCTTCGGTCATCGGCATATCGAATTGGATCTGCAGATTCGAAAGGATAGCCGCGTGGTGATACTGGGAGATTGTTTCCGTCAGTGGACCTACGCCAAATTAGATGATAAAGGCCAGTTAAGTATGTATAACTATGAGCAGTAGAGAGGAACAATTGGCGGCGTTTGGGCGGTTGCTGGATATCATGGATACCCTGCGGGAGAAATGTCCGTGGGATAGAAAACAGACCTTCGACAGCCTGCGGCAGAACACCATCGAGGAGACCTACGAGCTGGCGACCGCCATCAGTCGTCACGATATGAACGAGATCAGCAAAGAACTCGGCGACGTGTTGCTGCACGTCGTTTTCTATGCCAAAATGGGAAGTGAAACGGGAGAGTTTGACATTGCCGACGTCTGCAACCGAATAAGCGATAAACTGATCTTCCGTCATCCGCATGTCTATGGAGATGAAGCTGCTAAGAATGCGGAAGATGTCAGCAAACTATGGGAGCAGGTGAAGTTGAAGGAAAAAGGTGGTAACAAGACCGTGTTGGGCGGTATACCGGATAGTTTGCCGAGTTTAGTCAAGGCCTATCGCATCCAAGACAAAGTGGCGAATGTAGGCTTCGACTGGAAGCAACGCGAGGATGTGTGGGAGAAAGTGAAGGAAGAGATAAAGGAGTTCGAGAACGAACTCTTATGTACGAAGGACGATGTACCATGTACGAAGGAGATGGAAGCGGAGTTTGGGGATTTGTTATTCTCGTTGATTAATGCGGCGCGGTTGTATAAGATTAAGCCGGATAATGCCTTGGAGCAAACGAACTTGAAGTTCATCCGGCGGTTTAACTACGTAGAAGAAAAAGCGCGCGAACAAGGTCGCGCGCTGCAGGATATGAGCCTCGAAGAGATGGAGGCACTGTGGCAGGAAGCCAAATCAATTGAAAACTGAAAATGGTTACTTCACGATGGGGTACCAGAACCAGGAACGAGGAGAATAGTCCTGTCCGGCATCATTGGCGACAACAAACTGCATCTTATGCGAACCGGCCGAACGTGGCACATACTGCAACCACAGGAACCAACGATTGAGCGTTTCGGGTTTGAACACGATTCGCGCATGCGCTAAATCGGTTCCGGTCGTAATATACTGCTCTAGAATAGAATCTCCAATGATGGAAACCGGTAACGAAGCGGTGTCGGTTAGTACGCTAAAGGAAACAAGCGAATTATAGTACAAGCCACCCGAAACCATTACATTCCATCGAACGGTATCTCCCACATGTAGCGTATCCATTATAGAAATCGTATCACACACACCATCCACCGTGGTACGAATAATCTTGGAGGCGACATCAAATTCAGGCGTAGAAGCCGCCTTACTATCACAACCGGTGAAGGCAAAGACGCTTGCCAAAACCGATAATAAAATAACAACTTGTTTTTTCATATGTGCGGCATAAAAGACTCGAACTTTCACTCCTCTCGGAACCAGATCCTAAGTCTGGCGCGTCTACCAATTCCGCCAATGCCGCTCGCGTGAACTACGGCTCAATACGATTCGCGACCTCGTCGCTCATGGGAATTTTCGCCGTGTTCCCGCTCTCACATCCACAAACGCTTTGCAGGTTTGTGTCTGTGTTTTTTGAAAAACGATGCAAAGGTAGTACTTTTTTTTGAATTATGCAAGAAAATAATCAAACTTTTTATCATATTTTGCCAAATGGCGTCAAAATGGTGCTTCGATGGACCCCCTCTCCCGTGGCTTACATCGGTGTGATGGTCGGAGCAGGTACGCGTGACGAGGAAGCGGAAGAGAACGGCATGGCGCATTATATTGAGCACTGTGTGTTCAAAGGAACCGCACATCATTCGGCGCGACAATTGATTCAATCGATAGAAGGTATCGGCGGAGAGATTAACGCCTATACGACCAAAGAAGAAACCACCTTCTATGCCGCAATTTTGGCAGAACATGTACAGTTAACGCTGCATTTATTGGCCGAGATGGTAACCGAACCGAGTTTCAAGAAAGAAGAAACGGACAAGGAACGGATGGTGATCATCGATGAGATTGAGAGTTATAACGATAGTCCGAGTGAGTTGATTTATGATGATTTTGAGGGCTTGGTTTTTGCAGGTCACGCGCTCGCGCGACCTATATTAGGTACGCGCATGACCTTACGGCATATCTCTTCGAAACCGGAATACGCTAAGCGTTGGATGGCAGAACACTATACGCCTGAGCGGATGGTTGTTTTCTGTCAGGGAAACGTCAAACCTGAGCGGTTCTTTAGGCTGGCAGAGAAAGAGTTTAGTGAGTTGAAAGTTGAGAGTTTAGAGTTGAGAGAAGCAGAAGAGTGGAAAGTAGATAGTTCTGCCGAAAGGGAGCGGTCTTTTCGCCGCCACACCCATCAAGTGCATGCCATGTTAGGCGGACGGGCGTACGAATTGGGGCACGAGAAGCAATTACCATTCTTTTTGCTCAATAATATCTTAGGCGGTGGTAGTCTGAACAGCCGCTTGAATATGCGGCTGCGTGAGCAGAAGGGTTTGGTTTATACCGTCGAATCCACTTATACGCCGCTCAGCGACACGGGTTATTGGTGTATCTATTGGGCGACGGAAGCGGAACACTACGAGCAAAGTTTAGGATTAATTAAAGAGGAATTAGCCAAACTATGTTCGACCGCGTTGAGTGAGACTGCCTTGAAACGGGCGTTGCAGCAATTACGGGGTCAAATGGCTATTTCGGCGCAGAACCAAGAGAATAGTGCGTTAGCCTTGGCCAAAGCGATGCTTTATTTCAACCATGCGCCCAATTGGGAAGAGACCTTTGCCAAGATTGAACAAACGACGGCGGAACAGCTTCAAGAAATAGCAAAAGAACTCTTTTCCGAAGAAAATTGTTACATTTTGACATATAGATAATACAAAGTACTATTTTTTGCACAAAAAGTACTGCTTTTTTGCATTTTTATTTGCACATGTAAAAAAAAAGTAGTACCTTTGCGCACTTTTTTCGTGTTCACGCGCGAACAAATGCACACACGTACACAAATTAAAAAATATATAATGAGAAAATTTTACGTATTATTAGTCAGCCTGTTTCTCTTGCCGCTGAGTGTGTTGGCTCAGAAGACAATAGATGGTGTGGTACTGGACGAGAACGGCGAAGGAGCGATAGGCGCTAACGTCGTTGTGACCGGTACAACGCACGGAACAGTCACTGACTTTGATGGTCATTTCGAGCTGTCTATTCCTGACGGAAAGAAGCAAGTGACTATCTCGTATCTGGGCTACAAAACTGTGACAGTTACTGCTAAGCCCAACATGAAGGTGGTATTGGAGACCGACGCTCTGGAGATTGAGGAGGTGGTGGTAACCGGTATGTACCAGCAAGACAAACGGTTAAACACGGGTTCAACTACACGTCTGGACGCCGAGAAGACCAAACTGGACGGTATCGCCGATATCAGCCGTAGTTTGGAAGGCCGTGCAGCCGGTGTGAGTGTGCAAAACGTGAGTGGTACATTCGGTACTGCGCCTAAAATCAAAATGCGTGGTGCCACCTCTATCTACGGTTCGTCTAAGCCGCTTTGGGTGGTGGATGGTGTGATCATGGAGGATGTAGTGGAAGTAGATGCTGAGGCATTGTCTTCGGGTGACGCCGTGACGCTTATCTCTTCGGCCATTGCCGGTCTGAACGCTGATGATATCGAGAGTTTCCAGATCTTGAAGGACGGTTCGGCTACCTCTATCTACGGTGCCCGCGCCATGGCAGGTGTCATTGTGGTGACGACGAAAAAAGGTAAAGCCGGAACGAGCAAGATTAACTATACCGGTGAGTTCTCCGTTCGTCTGAAACCGAGTTACAATGAGTTCAATATCAGCAACTCGCAGGAACAGATGAATATCTACCGCGAGATGGAGCAGAAGGGTTGGTTGGAGTTTGCTAACCTCGCCAAAGCCAACACTTCGGGTATCTACGGTAAGATGTACCAATTGATGAATACGCTTAACCCGGACGGTACGTTCGCGTTGGCTAACACTACGGCGGCTCGGTATGCCTATCTGCGTGAGGCAGAGTATCGGAATACCGATTGGTTTAATTTGCTGTTCCGCAACACGATCATGCAAACGCACTCCATTAGTATCTCCGGTGGTACAGACCGAGCTCGTTTCTATACCTCTATGTCGGCGATGTATGACCCGGGATGGACCTTATCGAGCGATGTGCAACGGTACACGGTCAATGCAAACGCTTCGTTTGACATCACCAAACGATTGACCTTGACGCTTTTGACTTCGGATTCGTACCGTAAGCAGAAGGCGCCCGGAACGTTGTCTCAAGACGCCGATGTCGTAACCGGTGAGGTGAAACGTGATTTTGATATCAACCCTTACAGTTACGCGCTGAACGCTTCGCGTGCGTTGGATCCAAAGCAGACCTACACCCGTAATTACTGCGGATTCAATATCTTTGATGAGTTGGAGAATAACTATATCTCGTTGGGTGTGACGGATGTTAAGTTCCAAGGCGAGTTGAGTTATCGTCCTATTAAAGGACTGGAACTGAAAGCCTTAGCGGCATACCGTTATCAGAGTTCGACGAATGAGCATTTCGTAAAAGACCAATCTAACCAAGCGCGTGCTTATCGGGCCGGTATAGATCCTGAGGATGCTACCATTCGTGATATGAACCCGTTCTTGTACACCGATCCGGATGATGAGAACGCGTTGCCGCAAACGGTTCTACCCAAGGGTGGTATCTATTTCTTGAGACAATATAAGATGTCCCAATTCGACTTGCGTCTGTCGGCTACGTACAATACGGCAATCAAAGAGAAACATATCTTAAACTTCTTCGCCGGCATGGAGATGAACTCAACGGACCGTAACTCAATTAGTTTCGACGGTTGGGGTTTCTGCTACGACGATGGAGGAACGCCGTTCACAGACTATCATTTGTTCAAACAACAAGTAGAGGAAGGTAGTACGTACTACAGCAACTCCTGGCGGTATGCCCGTTCAATGGCTTTCTTTGCTACCGGAACGTACTCGTATTTAGGACGTTATAACATTAACTTGACCGGTCGTTATGAAGGAACGAACGGTTTGGGTAAGACCGTCAACGCGCGTTGGTTGCCAACCTGGAACGTAGGTGTTAGCTGGAACGCCCATGAGGAAACGTGGTTTGAGCCCGCAAGAGAGGTGCTATCCAATGCCACGATTAAGGCTTCGTACTCCTTGACGGCAGACCGCTGTCCATATGGTTATGCGTATGCCGAACCGGCGTTTATGGCCGGTACGATCTGGCGTCCGAACGCTTCGGCACAGGAGATTGGTATTGACTTGGAGTTGTTAGGTAACTCGGAGTTGACATATGAGAAGAAATACGAGTTCAATGGCGGTGTAAGTTTGGGCTTCTTGCGGAACCGTATTAACTTAGATGTTGATGCCTACTACCGCGATAACTTCGACCTGATTGGTCCGACCTATACGACCGGTATTGGTGGTGAGAGTATCAAGTACGCTAACGTAGCGACGATGAAATCGTCGGGTGTGGAGGTAACGCTTTCCACCACGAACATCAAATTAGGCGAAGAGGCCGGTAACTTCCGCTGGACCACGGACTTTACGTTCTCGTATACGAACAATAAGATTACCAAACTCGACTCGCGTGTGAACGTGATGAGTCTGGTATCCGGTTCGGGTTATGCACGGGAAGGCTATCCGGTTCGTGCGTTGTTCTCTATTCCGTTTGAAGGTTTGAACGACGAAGGTCTGCCGACCTTCTTGAATCAAGACGGCGTAGTGACCGTGACGGATATCAATTTCCAGGAGATTGAAAATACCAGCTTCTTGAAATATGAAGGTCCGACTGACCCGACTATCACCGGTGGTTTCGGTAATGTGTTCTCTTGGAAGGGTTTCACACTCAATATCTTCATGACTTATTCGTTCGGTAATGTAGTTCGTTTGGATCCGGTATTCAGTTCGTCGTACGACGATATCACAGCGCTGCCGCGTGATTTCCGCAACCGTTGGACCTTGCCGGGTGATGAGAACAAGACCACTATTCCTGTCATCGCTTCGACCAGACAAGTGAAGAACTACGGTTCATACAATTTAGCAACCGCCTATAACGCGTATAACTACTCGACGGAGCGCGTGGCAAAAGGTGATTTCATTCGTATGAAAGAGATTTCGTTGATGTACGATATTCCTCATAAATACCTGTCGAAAGTGGCATTGAATAGTTTCAGTTGCAAGCTGCAGGTAACGAACCCGTTCCTCGTATATGCGGATAAGAAATTGAACGGTCAGGATCCTGAGTTCTTCAATTCAGGTGGTGTGGCTACGCCAATGGCTAAGCAGTTTACCTTAACTATCCGTGCGGGATTCTAATAATGTTGAACGTTGAACGTTTAAAGTTGAAAGATTTATGCGTAAGAAGATATATATATTTATCGCTTTGGTAATCGGATTGACGTCGTGCGGGTTCCTGGATAAAGAGCCGGATAACCGTACGTCTATCACCACCTTGGACCAAGTGAAGAAACTATTGGCCAATGCGTACTCAACGGCTGATTTTGCATGGATTTGTGAGTTCAGTTCGGATAATATCGTAGATAACAACTCCGAGGACGGCAGTTGGACCCGTTATAACCTGTCGGTTCATAAGGGCGAGGTAGAGAATGAGGTTTTTGCTTGGCAACCGGCGGTTTCTGCAGGCTCGTCGGATGGCGATTCGCCCGTTAGTATATGGTCTCGCGCTTATAAGGCGATCGCGGTTGCTAACCATGCCTTAGAGGCGATGGATGAGATTGAGAAAAAAGACTCAACGGTCAATTGCTCAGAGGCGCGCGCGGAAGCCTATTTAGCGCGTGCGTATAACCATTTCGTATTGGCAAACGTGTTCTGTATGGCTTATCGCGATTCGGCGCTGAGTTCGCTGGATAAAGGAGTGCCGTACATGACCGTGCCGGAGAAAGTGGTGTATTCGAATGCCGAACGTGGTACGCTGACACAATTGTATGCCAATATTGAGAAAGACTTGCTGAAAGGTCTGGAGCACGTGTCGGATAACTACGACCAACCTAAGTACCATTTCAACAAGCAAGCGGCTTATGCGTTTGCGACACGGTTCTATCTCTATAAGCGTGATTACGACAAGGTGATCCAATACGCGACAATGGCGTTAGGTACGAATCCGATGGGTTGTATGCGTACGGAATATTGGTCGAAATCGTATTCCACGCAAGAGCAGTTGCTGTTTGCGTATTCTAACACTCAGTCGCCGAACAATTTCCTGCTGACAGCCACTTACTCTACCTTCTATCGTTCGCTGAACGGTCGCTATGCTTGCAACCGTCAAGCTTCGCGCGCTTCAATCTATGGTCAGGGACCGACCTGGCAAGGTTATACCTTCCACCCCTGCTATCAAAAGGTGCAAGGTTTGTATCTGCGTGGTAGTCAGGATTATGGTCTGTTCTATGTGCATACCGGTGAGTATTTTGAATATACGGATAAGGTAGCCGGTATTGGTTATGTGCATAATGTAAACCCGACTTTCACGGGTGAAGAGACATTACTTTGCCGTGCGGAAGCGTATATCATGAAGGGTGATTATGCACACGCTTTAGCGGATTTGAAGGTTTGGGATGAAAGTCGCAAAGTAGGTACAACGGAAAATCTGCCCGCATTGACGGAAAGCGCTATAGAGTCTTTCTATCGTAGTAACCCGGTAGACCATGGAACGGTAGTTAATCGTGCCACTCAGTTACATTGCTCAGATATGTGCCCGAGTTGGACGATTGACAGCAAGCAATTATTATGGTTGAACTGCGTACTGCATTTCCGCCGGTTGGAGACTATCCATCAGGGTTTGCGTTGGTTTGATATCAAACGTTATGGCATTGAGATTCGCCATAAACAGGGCTTGGAGCCGGAGAAAATCCTGACCTGGAATGATCCGCACCGTGCAATTGAGATTCCTTCGACCGTTATTGAGGCCGGAATGGAGCCAAATATCCGCAGAGGTACCGTAACGGATGATGCGGTCGTATTCACCGGTAGTTGTATCGCCCAAGAGGAGGAATAAAAAGAAAGGATGAACATGAAAAAATTAGGATATATAGTAGTTGTTTTGGCAGCCGTTTGTTTGAGTGCGTGCCAAGAGACCTTAGACCCCAATTCGATCTTCCCGAAGGTAGATGAGAACTTGGATCCGACGTCGTATTCCTTCCAATTGGATTCGTTCTGCAAGAAGAATTTCCTGGAGGTTTATAACGTGGAGTTCCGCTATCGGATGCAAGATATCAGTTCGAACATGAACTTCAACTTGGTGCCTTGTTCGTACGATAATGCCATTACAATGGCGGTAATGGCTAAATATCTCTGGTGGGATGTATATAAAGAGGTGACCGGCAGTCCGAAGTTCCTGCAAACCTACGGTCCTCGTATCATTTGTCTAATTGGTTCAGCAGGTCATAATGCGACGGGTTCGGTGACCTTGGGTGTGGCTGAAGGAGGATTGAAAGTGACGCTTCACGCTGTCAATTATATTGACCCTTCGAACGTATCAACGCTTAATGAGTACTATTTCAAGACCATGCACCATGAGTTCTCGCATATCTTGCACCAGACGAAGACCTATCCGGCTGAGTTCCGTACTATTTCCGCGGGTTACTACAAGCCTAACGGATGGGAAGAGCGTTCCGAGCAGGAGGCACGCAGTTTAGGATTTACCGGCAATTACGGTAGTAGTCAGGAACGCGAAGATTTCGTAGAGATGATTGCTAACTATATCGTCAAGACCGATGATGAATGGGCAAGCATGATGAGCGATGCGGCGAAAGGATGGAAACAGGATGATGACGGTACCTTGCATCAATTGGAAGAAGATATAGACGGCGTAGACGGTCCGGCAGTGATTGAGCAGAAACTGACCATTTGTCGTACGTGGCTGCGCGAAGATTGGGGCATTGAGTTGGATTCGCTCCGCAATGAGGTACAACGTCGTCAGGCCAATATGAATATTGACTCGCTCCGCAATCAAGTGCTGACGATTGGAGTGGCTAATTAATATTGCTAAAACAGAGAAACAATGAAGATACAAAAACTGACATATATCGGATTAGTGGGCCTGGTGTTGATGGCTTGTTCTCCTCGCGTGCCGGATGTGTTTGACGACACGTCTGTCAATCGTCTGGATAAACGCCGCACGGAGGTAATGAATCTATTGATTAATCAACCGAACGGATGGGTGATGGAGTATTTTGCGCAAGCGGATCCTACCTCTTCTGACGTTGAGAAACATCAGGGTTACACGTTCCTGATGGAGTTCCGCACAGATGGTACGGTAACGGTAGGTGCGCCAGTTGACGGCGTATTCAAGACTGAGACCAGTATGTGGGATGTGATTAACGATAACAGTACAGTGCTGACTTTTAATACATTTAACCATATTTTCCATTATTATTCGAACCCTGACCCCGCTTTAGGTCTTTGGGGTGCAGATGGTGAAGGAATTGGCGGTGATTATGAGTTTCTGGTCTTACAATATAACGAGACGGAGAACTATCAACTCTTGAAAGGTAAGAAACATTCGTGTTATATCCGCATGTACCCGTTGGCAGCTAATCAGGAATGGGAAGGCTATTTCAGCCTATTGGGTCAAATGGATCAGTTTATCTTTGGCGAGAACACACCGCTCGATTACTATGACGGGAATACACATCTGACGCTGTATAATGGCAAGAAACATGAGTTCCGTGCGTTTACTTTCGGGGCTGATACCTTAGGCGGCGGTTCGTACTATGGTCTGATAGTTACGCCGAAGGGTTTGCGTATTCACGGCGGTGAGTTCCAAGCCGGCAAAGAGACGATTATTATTCCGATGGACCTCTTTGCGCTGAACGAAGCACAGGATAAGTTAGTATCCGTCAACACGCCCAATATCTATATGACGGTAGATGGAGCTACGGCTTTCGTTTCCGACGCCAATAACGGCAAGCCTTGGAGGATAGATGGAAATAGTCTGCCGGCAGCCGTAGTAAGTGCAAAAACGACATTAGACGCTGCTATAGATCGGAAG
>Ga0265301_10001463_pt1 | contig 30655 bp, 60 predicted proteins | sample AusTroGonzalo_MG_2_FD_193488 | JGI IMG/M metagenome (GOLD analysis project Ga0265301, IMG submission 193488) | Bovine rumen microbial communities from tropical cattle in Woodstock, Queensland, Australia - Gonzalo_04 | ecosystem: Host-associated > Mammals > Digestive system > Stomach > Rumen ... | reverse complement strand
CGGTTCTTCCGCTGGCACGTGGGCGGGGACATCAAAGACTATGACTATTTCGGCAGGGTTGTCGGAATAGCGACGAGGGTGCCCGGGTGCCAGTTCCTCATGCGCAACCACTAACGGCGGTTGCTGGGGAGCGAAGAATGGCGATACAATCTTATTTGAAGCACACTGATATGGAAAAGACCTATGAAATATGTCCCTATTGCGGGGAGGAAGTTGAGCTGGAGGCAGAACTGAAGGTGCAGACCTGCCCGAGTTGTGGCAAGAGGATTGTAACCTGCACAATGTGCCCGGATTATATTGAATGTCATCACTGTTTATTAGAACGCGTAGCACATAAAGAAAATGAAGACAATAGTAATAACTGAATGTATGAGTCCGTACGGAAAGTACTGGATCTTTAGGAACAAAGAAAACGGGCTCAAGGTAGCCGAGATAGACAAGAAGAGAAAGTCCGACTTCGGTTGGGACGGCTATGTCGTCTACGGGGGGCCAGGCTGGTTCACTGAAATCGGTCGCCGTTGCAACAAGGATTCAGCCTTTGAGTTTGCGAAGGAGCATGTGAAAAGCCTGTACTTGGGCGATGTGGAGTTCAAGTGGAATGTTATGTCCTATAAATATAGTTATAGGTAATGGCATAATCTTTGCAGGAAATCTAGGTATGAAGAAAATTTATGGCTATGCGGCGATTATACTGCCGGTCGTCGCTCTAGCGGTTAAGTGGCAGATTTGGAACAGCAACCTTGAGGCGGTGGTGCTCCCTCTGGTTGCTACATTAGTTTGCACCGTTTACGACAATGAACAAAGAGAGAAGAAAGAGGATTGACGAACTGCAGGACAAGTTGATGGACATTCAGTCCGAATTGCAGGAGATTAGGGACGAAGAGGAGGAGGCTTACGACAACTTGCCGGAGGGCATTCAGGACAGCGAGAAGGGCGAAACGATGCAGGAGGCAATGGACAATATGGAGGCCGCCGACTCTTCCATTCAGGACGCTATTGACTACCTCGGAGAGTTGCTATGACGGTAATCTTGACCTACGAAGGATTCACATTGGTGGAGCAGGAACGCGGAGGCTACCTCTCCACCATCAATGGTAAGACCATCTCCTTCGACACCGCCTCCCAGTGGAAACAGTACATAGACTTGATACTTAAAAGGAAGAAGAAATGAGCAGGAGAAGCACAAAGGTTATAGCCATCTCCCGGGAGACCGGGGAGAGGCTGGAATTTGACACCATCTACGCCCTCGCCAAGCACATAGGGACATCAGTCCCGTCCGTATGCCAGGCACTAGACCGAGGCAGAAGCGGGAGCGTAAAAGGGTGGAGCGTTTACCACACTCCCGAGAGGTATAGGGAGAAGATAAAGGAATACCAGGAGATAATCAGAGAACTTGAGCATTATGATTGAGGAATATCTTAGAAAGTTACAGCGCCTGCAGGCGACAACGCTTGGGACGCCAGTGCGTTTCTGGCTTCACACACACTTCGACGACGACGCCAACGAGCCCTTCCTCTGCATTACAGTTATGGGGCCGGAATGGGGCAAAGAAAGCGACGACAGCCAGTACCTCAGCACCCACCTTTATCAGTGGAATGAAAGTTCTGAGGAAGAGAATGAGGCTTCTCAGGCGGAGGTTTACGCTAGTATTGAGGCCTTTGTAAATAACCTTTTATCAAAATAACCATTTAAAAGAGTAAAAGCGATGAAGACAAGAGATCAGTTAGTAAGCCTCGGCATTGAGGGATTCAAGGCCGACGAGATTATGCTCCTCCAGGAGAAGATGATGGAGCAGGCAGTAAAGTTCCAGTTCAAGAAGAAGGACGGCACGATAAGGGATGCCGTGGGCACTCTCAACTTTGACCTTATGGTCCAGGAGGACGGCAAGAAGTATGAGTTCAAGACCAGCGGCAAGCCGGAGTGCCCGACGACAATGGGCTACTGGGACCTTGAGAAGAAGATGTGGCGCAGCTTCGTGCTGACTCAGTTTATCGGATTGGCGGAGGCGTAAGGTATGAGCACTTGGACACATATTGCTGCAGTCATCAGAATAGATGCTGTAAAGGGGCTCTTCGGGCCTCAAAGCAAAGATGACATCCGGAAAGTTCTCGGGCCGATTGCAAGATTTGATGGGCCGGAAGAGGATTGGGACGCATGTACACTTCCTTGCGGGAGTGAGGGCTCTCTTGAATACGATATTTGGGAAAATGAAGACGCACATTGTATGGCCGCTTTCACAGTATCTGTTTTTGGCGACCTTCGTGACTACGATGAAACGGAGTCAATCAAGAATTGGTTTTACTCTCTGTGTTCGAGATTTATGGTGCGACAGGCGGTTTGTCTGGCAGAGACGGAAGGACGCGAGGCTAGGGTTTTTCAATATCAGATGGAGGGGTAGGAGATGGGCCTCTATAAAACAAACAAAGCGGCAAAGGTCGGCACCATAATTGAGTGCCCTGTATGCCACACACGGTTTAAGAAAATTCAGTATTCCCAAGCATTCTGCTGTGCACACTGCAAAGACAAGTTCCACAATATGCGGAATCCTGACAGACATCGCTATGATGTTTTAGACAGGAATGGCGGTATGACAGACCACGACTGGGATGAAGCATTTGGAGTTGCAGAATACAGATAATACAAACGAAGGAAACATTATGGCTTTAAGAGTTAGTTACAAGAACCGCATCGGCTACTACACGAAGACCGAGCGCTGGCCTGATGAGCCGGAAAGGAAATTTAAGAACTGGATGTGTCACGCCAATGTAGAACTTTGGGCGGACATGTACTTCTACAAGGTCCGGGAGGACTACGAGGAGTTCGGCACAAAGCGCAAGAAGGGAGACTCGATGGCGCAGCTCATCGGGTTCTGGTGTGACACCGGCCATCTCAAGCGCGCCATGAAGGATGACTGCTACAGAGGCGCTGATGACTTCCATTTCTTCGCGGATCAGATGGACGCAGACATATGGAAGGCCGTCAAGATTCTTGTGGATGCAGGCAAGAAGGTCACAATAGTCAAATCACAAAATAATAAGAAGAAATGAAACTTTCAGAACTTACTTACGAATACCTGCAGAGCCTAGGGCTATCGCGGGCGTATATGCATACGGATTGCGAGGATGGGTTGCGCTCGATGCATAATGAGTATCATTTCAATGAAGCTAAGAGAGAGCTTATGGCCAACTATGGCGATGTGAACCTTATCATTAATCCAGACGCCGCCTGGTTTGACCGGATTAAGATTGATGACGCTAAGTGGCAGGCAGACCACGAGGCGTTTCTCAAAGAGAAAGCGGAGTTTTGTAGAAAATATGGAGCAGAGTAATATGACAATTTATGTAGGAAGATGGAAATTACTCCCCGATAGTTGGGAAGGATACAACGGGCTCAGTGAGAAGTCCGAAGAAGAAATATTTGACGAAGTGGTTCGTGAAAAGCACCTTTGCCAGATACCCAACTATATCGGCGTCTTTGATGCCGAGGAGTTCGAGGACACATTCAATCAATGCCTCACGCATTTTATTGATTCAAAAGATTACTGGATTAAAATATTCTAATTATGGCACAAAGGGTATTATTTAGGACAAAGGCGGAGGCATACTCCGCGGCGAAAAGGTCAGGTGAGCCTTTCTATAAATCAACCTGCGATTGCGAAAGGCTTTCTGAAATTGCAGACCCGCAACTTGCAAGCGGAGGCGTTGCCGGGGAAACCGGTTGTTTCCGTGGCCCAAATGGTTCAATCTATGCTTGGTGGGAGGAATAGTTATGTCAGAATCCTTACTTAGATGTCTTGGCAATGAGTATAATACCTTGCCGTCATGCGCTCACTACAGCGAACTTATCTCCCTTCTGCATCAATGCACGGGATGGGACTATGATGACATCAGAAGTCACTTTGGAGAATTCACATACAAAGAATGGGGCAATCTTATCGGATGCGCCCAGAGAGAAAGCCATTAATTGGCATATTTCTTGTAAAGAAAAGGTATTATGGACATCAACAAAGTATTAGAAATGATTGACCGCCTCCACGATTTGCAGCGCGCAGCCGTGGCAGCAGGCGTTGACAGATTTGAAATTACCACGAGATCCGAGGGCGACATCCTCGTATCAATCACTAAAGTTTATGACGGGGCTCCGGAAGATTACGCCAGCTTCGTCTTCCACGACGGGCAGAAAGCCTACATTTGGGAGGACATCCTTGACGACATCAAAGAATTTTTAAAATGCTCGTGATATGTTTCTGCTATTCTATTTAATATGTGGCTTGAGCTTCATCCCGGAACTCTTTAACGAAAAAAGATAAGACTATGTTTTTCCTGATAATGTTATTGGCATACGCGGATGATTTTTTCGCAAGAAAATGATGTTTGCGAATTACAGTAATTCTTCATATATTCGCGAAAGCAGGATAGACGGGAGTAGCTACCCGCCGAAAAAGGTAAGCCAATAGCCCTTCCTGCTTTTTCAATTATTGGCAGACATCATAATATTGGCAAGTATGGAAGAGATTTGGAAGGATTTCCCAGGCTATGAGGGAAAGTATCGGGTAAGCAGTCTAGGTAGAGTGTGTAGTCTTGATTATATGCATACCAAAAAGCCCCGAATCTTGACGCAAACCTTAAATAAGAGGTACTATCAATTACTTCTCTACAAAGAGGGCAAATGTAAGTGCTGGCAAGTGCATAAGATGGTAGCAATTACATTTATTCCAAACCCAGAAAGAAAGAAGTGCGTTGATCACATTAATACAGTAACGACAGATAACCGCGTAGAAAATCTTCGTTGGTGTACTCATAAGGAAAACTCAAATAATCCATTGACTAAGCCCCGGATGTGTATAAACTTTAAGCGTCCTATCATCCAGATGGATTTAAATGGGAACTTCATTAAAATATGGGACAGCATAACAGACGCAGCAAAATCTCTCGGAGTGCGACACGGTCCTATTTCCGCCTGCTGCCGAGGGCTGTCAAAGAAATCAGAGGGATATAAATGGAAGTATTATGAGAAAGACGAGCAAACTTGAAATTCAGCCGATACAGGATAGTCGTCCTTATGTTCTTTGGCGTAGAGTATCAACGGATGAGCAAGGTCAATCCGGCTTAGGCCTGGCCGCGCAGGAATCCATTGCAAAGATGTTTATGGGGCGCGACCCCGTGGAGATCTTCACGGATGTTTATTCTGGCACGAAGTTGCGACAATGTAAAGGACTCTGGGCGGCAGTAGCCCTCTGCAAGAAGGAGGGATATCTTTTGGTCATCGCAAAGTCAGACCGTTGTAGAAATGTTCAGGAAGCGCTAGACATCCTTGACGCTATGGGAAGTAACAACTTGCTCTTTTGCGACCTTCCCAGTACAGACCGCTTTATTCTTACGGTTATGTGGGCTATGTGGGAGCGCCAGGCTATTATGGGTAGAATTAATACTAAAATAGCCCTTGCAGAGCGAAAACGCCAGATCAAAGAGGCCGGAGGCTTCATCTCCAAGACAGGCAGGTGGTGCGACCATCTGGGGGGCGTGAGGTGCGAGAATATGTCCATCCCCGCCAGGGCTTCGGCTATGAAGGCAATGACGGAGGCGGAGGAATGGCGGAAGTCGTCTCCGCTTTTCATCTGGGCAGAGAACCAACTTCTAAAAGGGCGTAGCAGGCAGGACATCTTGAAAGAGGCTCAAGAGTTATACGAGAAAGACCCCGAGAAATACGGAACCAGGAGAGGATGCCCACTGTCCAAGGGTCAATTGTCAAAATGGGCGTCTATGGTATTAATCAGAAATTAAATAGACTATGATAATAGAGAAATTCAGAAAAACAAAGAACGGTCCTATATACATCTCATTGTATGGGACATTCAACGGGCTTGGCGTTGAGGTTCACAACATCAGAACCGAAGATATAAAGGTTGCCAAGCAGAAAGCGTTGGTCGCTCTTGAGAAAGCCGTCAAGGAATTGGGGGGCTCCACAGAAGAAAAGCTGGAGCACTGTTGCGGTACTTGTTCTTATTGGCGGGAAGGGACTCTTGATAGGGGCGTGTGTAGAAGAAAGAGAATCTCCCGACATACGCACTCTGCGGAATCCTGTGAGGACTGGTACGGATCTAAGGCGGCAGACCAGGAGGAGGATTGAAATGGATACCATTTTCAAGCCTAAAAAGACTATCCGGCAAGGAGATTATAAGTACCATTTAGTCCTATCCTTTGAGGACAACGGCAACACCTTCTATGTGGTCAAATACTACGGTAGATATAAGCAATGGTGGCACTATGAGATATGGGACAAATGGACTATGGACTTCAACAAGAAACACGGTTACAAGATTGTAAAACATAGAAAAAGAAAGGAGGACTGAGATATGGACTACAAAACATTCAAAGATTTAGAATTTAAGCCACATCCAGTAATGGGGGCGGGAGGGACTCGTGCTTATATGGAGTTCCCTAACGGATACGGCATCTCTGTAATCACTGGAGAGTATGCCTACTCTGACGAGGAACATCCCTACGAGGCGGCAGTTCTCTGTGGAGGAGCGATATGCTATAATACACCTATCACGGTGGATGTGGTCGGTCATCTTGACGAAGAGGGAGTTACCCAGATAATGAAACAGATACAGGAGTTATAGTTATGGACTACGAGAAGATATACCACCTCTGCATTCGAGAGAATAAAGTCCCCGGACCGGCACAGGAACATAACCGACAACTGGAGAAAGTTGGAGCAACCGTGTCTCTAAAATACCGCCGTGGGCCAATCTTCAAGGAGGATGCTTACTTGGTGTTCTGGCACGAGGACGGAAAGACTTGGTTTTCCAGAATCAATCCTATAAGACACGGCCTTGACTGGATGTTCTTCAAGGATGGGCACGAAATGGTCGAGTGTAAGGATTGGGAAGAACTTACTGAGAAACTGAAAATATTTAACGAGAAAGGATATTGTTATGACAACTGATTACGAGAAAAGATACAACGAGGCTCTTGAAAGAGCGAAAAGATGGGCAGACGGAACTTTGCAACCAGAAAGGACTACTCCTCAAGGTGTGTGCGAGGCTATCTTCCCTGAACTTGCCGAGAGCGAGGATGAGAAAACAAGGAAAGAAATTATCTCTGCGCTCAAGTATGCTAATGATGACGGCACCTATACAAAGCATATCGCTTGGCTTGAAAAACATAAAGATCAGAAGCCAATTAGTTCCTGCGACATCGTTCCGTACATAGATGACAAAATCGCCGCGCTACAAGATATGTGGCGAGAAGAAAAAGTTGCTTTTGATTGGGACGATATGCACGAAATGATTGAAGATGTCGCTCGCCACTTTTACCAGAAAGAGCAGAAGCCCATCGACTTGCATGACAAGATTGAAGAACTCTGCTCCGAGTACCCTATAAACAAGTATTCAGTAAGCGATGAAGAGTTGTCTGCGTATCATCAAGGCGTTCATCTTGGCGCGACAAAAATCGCGGAATATTTGAGTGAGCAGAAGCCCGCAGAGTGGAGCGAGATAGACAGGAATTATCTCAATTCTGTTATCAATCGTGTTCACGATACGCCAGACGGAGCTTGGGAAAGTTGTATTGGTGACACAATTGAAAGTTGGCTTAAAGACCTACAAGAAAGGTTCAACCTGCAGCCAAAAGCCGAGTGGAGCGAAGAGGATAAGGAGATACTAAATAGAATCATTGCTGATATTGAGTATGAAAGAACGAATACCCCTGTCACGGTTGATAAGGACATAAGGCAATATGACAAGGAGATAGACTGGCTCAAATCCCTCCGTCCGCAGAAACTTGATGCTTCAAAACTTGAGAACTTTGACCCTGTTGATGTACTTAATAGGATAAAGACGGAGTGGCCAATGGCTTGGGAAAAGGTTGTTGGGGAACAAGAATGGAGCGAGGAGGATGAGAGAATGTTTGCATTATTAGAACATATCACTTTAGGGCTGCCTGTTACACCAAGAGAAAGGTCAGAAATTAAAAATTGGTTAAGCAATAGGCTCAAATCCCTGCGTCCACAACCTCACTGGAAGCCAACGGAGGAACAGATGGAGGCATTAAAGAAAGTTACAGGAAACGCTGATGATGCAGATGAATATTATCCTGCCTTAGCCACGCTTTATTATGACCTTAAAGAACAATTTTGATATGAAACCAGATAAGATTTATTTCGGCTTTTGCGAAGCCACGCATCTTGAGTCTTATTGTCTTGAGAAGAAGGGCGAGTGCCAAACTGAATACATCCGCAAGAACGCACTGGTGGAGTGGTTGGAACCTCTATATGAGGAATACAGGAAGCGGTCTGAGCAAGGTGAAATGGTAAGGCAAATAGCCTTCACATACAAGGAAGTAATAGACAAAATCAATTCAATATAGATATGGATGTACGAGAACTTCAAATAGGAGATTGGGTAAAGAACGACTTCGGAGAAATTCAGAGGGTCGTGGAACTACGGCAAGATACGGTAATGCTATCTTATAATGACCTCTTTGGCTATGATAAGATAGAGCCAGTCGCACTCACATCTGAGATACTGGAGAAGAATGACTGGACTTATGACGGCATTTACTCTTACGCTCTATGGGAGGACTTTATGCTTGAGTTTTATCATCACGAAGGAAAGTTTCGTGTTCTCTGGAGAGATAGGGAAGTATTCTGTTCAATGAAAGGAATAAACTATGTTCATAATTTCCAACACTGGCTTCGCCTATGTGGAATTGACTTAGATATACAGTTATGATTTTCTATCACGGGACATCAAAAGAAAACTGGGAGCAAATTCAAAAGGAAGGCATATTATTTGGTAAGAGAAATGCCCCTTCAAGATGCACTTACCTCGCAGTTGACATTGATGAGGCAAGGCAATATGGCGATATTCTTTTAGAAGTGGAATATGACCCTTCAATTCATCCCACAGAGAATAATTATATTTCCGATTGCTGGCAAATAAGAGTTTACGAACCTATACCAATAGAACAAATAAAAATAATAAGATAATTATGGAAGCAAACGAACTTATGGTTGGTGATTGGGTACTATGGAAAAACAAGAAAGTCCAGATTGCAAGAGTAGGTGGGATTGTTTACTCTTTCGGACATATAGATGTAACCCTTGCTCACTGTAATGACGAAGGTTTACTTGAAACTCACGACATAAAAAGCATATCTCCAATCCCCCTTACCGAAGAAATTTTGAAGAATAATTTTCCCGACCCAACTGACGGACTGACTTGGTTCCCAGAAGAAGGCGGGTTCAACTGTCACACCTATGTTCCTAAGTGCGAAATTAATGCTTTTGGACTTTTCAAGTATGTTCATCAACTTCAGAACGCACTAAGGCTCTGTGGGATTGACATTGACATAAAGTTATAGATATGAAGCAGTACACTAAACCAGAATGTATCCTTATTGGGATTGATGAAGGACAGCCAATCCTCGCGGCAAGCGTGGAAGAGGATTATTTCTCATCTATTACTTGTAATGAGAACTGCAAGATATGGCACATCTGCCTTGACCGGGAACAGAAAAAGGGGCGGAGATGCGATGACAAGGAGAAAATAAGGAGGAATAGTATGAATAAAGGTAAAGCAATATTACACGCAATTATTACGGCATTAACAGTGTGTCTGATGACTCTTGTGGTTGTTGGAATAGTATTCTTGCTCTGTTTTGTTTTAAGAGACTATCCGTTATTAACAGCAGCATTAATGCTTGTAGTTCTTGCTGTAATAGTAGGTGTCTCATCATACAAGTATTTTAGAAAGGAGGAAGAGAAATGAAAACATACAAAGTAACAATAGATGGACGAGTAGTTGATGGGGGTTTGTCATATAGGGAAGCCTGTGAGTTAGCAACTGAAATTGACAATGACCCTCGCTACTACTGGAAGGAAGTTGATGTTATACCAGAGGAGGACTAATTATGGCATATTTTCCAGCAAGTTGCGACTATGATTGCAAAGACTGTTCACAGAACAAATGTGGATGGTGTGCTTTTCACGACTGCCCCACAAAGGGTGCGTTGGCAGAAACTGCAAACCAGGCAGTAACTATAAATCCGTATAACTATTCAACAACAATAAAGGAGGACAAGAAATGAAAGCAAGAATCATAAACACGCCAGTAGAGGTTGAAGTGCAACCCTATTTCAATGAAGGGATGTTCGCAGGATTCACAGATGTTTCTGGAAGTTTACAACCAGGAATGGTTGTATATAAACCGAGCGACCTTGAATTTATTGACAGACCAGCACCATTAAAGCCGATTGTGGATTGGTCAGCCTTCCGCAGAGAGGCGGCGAAGGACTTGCTTTGTGCGGTTTTGTCAGGCGGAATATCCGCAGGGGCGAAAGGGTTCATTAAAGAGAAAGAAGAAGTGATTCAAGGTGTTCTTGAGGTTACAGACGAACTAATCAAGCAACTCAAGGAGGACAAGAAATGACACAAATAACCGAAGACTATGTTTCTTTTGAAACGGCAAAATTCCTGAAAGAGAAGGGGTTTGATGAGACTTGTAGGGCATTTTGGAAAGTATGGGACAAACATACAACATTATGTGATTGTTCTCCTTCACATATGTTTGAGTATTGTCATAATTCAATGCTTGAACAGTATAATGATGATGAAGAATTGAATATTGCTGCACCAACTCTCCAAATGGCAATGAAGTGGTTAAGGGAAGTACATCATTGTGTAATATGCATAACCCCATTGACCTTTTATTGTGGAGAAATCGTTTCTAAATGGGGATATTGTATCTGGGCCGATGATAATACAGAAGTAGATGAAGAAAGTTCTCCAAGACATGAATCCTACGAAGAAGCCTGTGAAGCAGCTATTAAGTATTGTCTTGAAAATTTAATTTAAATGAAAAGATACATTGACGCAGAACTTCTACGGAAGGAAATAGAAAGGCATCTGGAACGAGCCACCGCAGAACAAGATAAATTCCCAGATATGCCAAAATATAGGTGGTATCTTCGTGAGGGCAAAAAAGAGTTGTGCACTGATTTGCTTGATTATATGTATGATGCACTCGGCGTTGAAGAACCAATAACAGACTCTCTCCAGCAGGAGCAACCCATTGACTTGGAGAAGGAGATAGAGGATTTCCTTGCAAGCGAAGACTCTACATCTTACGAAAATGCTGGAGCATACAAGGTGTCGTTCAAAGACCCCAAGAAGGTTGCCCGTCATTTCTACGATCTCGGACGCAAAGCGAAAAAGGAGGAATAACTATGGCATATTTTCCAGCAAGATGCGATTTTGATTGCAAAGACTGCTCACAGAATAAGTGTGGATGGTGTGCCTTCCACGATTGTACGACTCCTTTCACGCTAAGAACTAAGGAGCCGTATAATTATTCAACAAGTATTAAGAACGAGAATACGAAAAAGGAGGAATAGTATGATAACAGGATTCAGTTTAGACATCTACGACAGCGACATCAGTTTCGCTTGGAATACCAACGAGAAGGAACTTACGGCTTTCTTGGACAAGATAGAAGCAACTCAGGAAGAAAGAGACGAGTTCTTTAGGCGAGTGAACAATGGCAATACTGGAGCAATTAGCGTATGTTATGGAGACAGTGGAAGTAGTATAACAATCTTCAATTCCGAACCTTCGTTCAAGGCCGTTGCTCACGAAATCTATCATATTGCCTATCGTATCCTCAAGCCACGAGGCATAGAGGATGAAGAGGCGTGGGCATATCTCATAGGCTACATTACTGAGATGTTCTATGACCTTTATAATGAACCACAAGAACAGGAGGACTAACTATGGAGATTTATATATTAGCAATTTTTGCGGTATTGGTATGGATAGCCTTTGAATTAGACGACATTAACAGAAAGTTAGATAGATAACTATGGCAGAAGAAAAGAAAACAACGCTGGAGGGAGACGGAAGTGAACTCAAAATAGTTGAGAAAACTCCGCAAGAAAAGAAAATGGAAACCGCCTTCAACAAAATATGGAAAGAAGAGGGAGCAGAAGTTGAGCTTGATGGCATTTTTGACTGGAAGGCTTCACAACTTCTAAAGGCTCTATGCTTGTCTTTTTTTGAGACAGGAGCAGAGTGGCAAAAAGAGCAGGATGACATTATAGGCAAGGCTATCTCCTATTTCGGGGCAGAATCTCTCTTGGATAACGCAAACGGCTTGACAGACTTTGAAAAGTTTACCGCTTGGCTTTATTGCGAATTTCTCAGGGGGCTTCCTAAGAAGTTGAATCAAGACTACATCAAGGAGCAATCCAAAGTCATTCTTGGTGCTATAAAAAAAGAACTTGGCAAGATGCCAGATTCTACCGAACTGATAGCCCAATGGGATGCCGAGAGGGAGATGCTGGAACAAAAAGACTTCCGAGGCGATGAATGGAGACTTGCTCAAAATGCCTTCTTTGATGGATTCGGCTCTGGCTATCTCGTGCGGAAGGAGCAGGACGACAAGGAGACCGCAGACCTTCTCGCTATCGCACACTTGCAAGGAATGGAACAGCAGAAGAAGGAGATGATGAAGGAGGCGTTTCATACGAAAATGCGATATGATGACCACGGAGACCTTGTGCCTACACTCCCTGATATGTCCTACAAGTTCCAATGGTGCGAAAAGGTTATAGCCATAATATTCAAGAGCGATGAGTAAGATAGTATTAGACGGATATATTGGCGTACTCTATTACGCAACAGGCAAGATAGAATTAGGCAAATTGAAATGCCCTGCTTGTGGTAGCGAACTTGGTGTTGAAGAATTTAGAATGGAGCCAAACGGAGAATGGATTAGCCCCTTTCTGGACGGAGACTGGATAGAAGTGTTAAGAGAGCCTAAGAAGGTAATAACCTTCAAATGCTTTAATTGTCTTACGCAGGTATCAATACCATTTGACGAAATAGAGAAAGAGAAATGATTGAATTACTCACTTGGCTACTCATTTCAGCCACAACAACGGCTACGGTCTATAACGCAGTGCCAGAACAGTGTAACGAGCAACCCTGCATCACCGCCTCTGGACGGAAGATAGAAGGCGACATAGCCGACCTCCGCATCATCGCTATGGAAAGGACAATGATGGCAAGGCACAATATCCACTACGGAGACACGGTTCTTGTCAAAGGCGCAGGAGCCTATGACGGAGAGTGGGTAGTAGAAGATACGATGCACCCAAGATATGCCGGACAGGACAAGATTGACTTCCTGGTGCCTACTGAGGTTAGGGCAGGGAAGTGGGAGAAAGTACAAGTTTATAAAAAACAATAGATTATGAAAGCAAAAGAACTACTACAAATCACAAGAGTGGCAGGAGATGACGACCGGGAGATTGCATCCGTTTCGCTAAACATCTCAAATGAGAAAGACGGCATCCTGCTCGCAAGCACTTTCGTCAGTATTATGCGTAGAAGCCGTTACTTTCAGGCTTCGGTTCTGACAGCAGTCAGCATGTTCACCGAAGGCTATGATGGCGGAGAGGCGGGGGCTATAGAGTTGAGACCGGACGCAGAGGAGTCATGAATGATGTTGTCAAGACATATGTAGCCAGTACCGGCATAGAGGGGGTGGATACAAGTTGGTCTGCCCCAGTCTTGCCGTTCATACTGCTGGACAAGATGAACACCATCTTCCGTGCGGAGATCCTGCCGCTGGGAGGCAAGTTTGAGGGGAAAGCGGCTCTTCGCAAATGGGCTAAGAGTTACCACACCTTCAACTCCACTTTCTTCAGTGTACTGTCGGACGACCAGCAGGACAGAGCAATAGACATTATGGACAAGTTTGAGTCATATATAGGGAACGACCTTGTCATAACCGAGGTCACGATGATGAACCTTTTTGCAAAGAGAGGGGCTACGCTTGACGAGCAGAAGATAGCCGCCTCCTGTATGATGTGCCACATCCTTGCCCAGTCCTCGCTCGTGATATGGAAGGGTATCTACAACAAGGGCAACCGATACATTGATGCCATCATCTACGCCATTGACAACTGGAAGAGGTTCTTTCTGAAGGGCAGGGCGAACATCATAATAGACCTCAACGAACATAAGGAAGTGGAGAAGACTGTCAACGCCCTTTGCCGTAAGATGATTTCCTTCCTTAAAATTATTGATTTATGAGCGCAATAATGCCCGAAATGGCGAGAAGTTTTCTATCTTCGTGTCAGTATCGCAATCATAGTACCTTAAACACTACTAATATGAACATCGGAAAAGCAATGCTGGATCTGCGCGAGAGCGGCGGCAAGTCCAGGAGCGAGGTAGCCCGTTCCCTCGGAATAACGAACGGGGCGCTGTGGAAGATTGAGCACGGGAAGACACAGCCGAAGCAGAAGACCATAGAGAATTTCTGCAGGGAGTTCGGCATTCCCCTGGCTCGTTTCTATTGTCTATCCTTTGATGCGGAGGACTTCGGATGCTTGAGGTAAAGAATGTCAAGGTCTACGACCTCCATGAGAGCGTCATAGCCTGCCGTAACTCGATGCGAACGGCATTGCCCGAGTATTCCTCCGCAGAATTCTATGAGTCGCTAAAACGGGCTAAAAAGTTGGCTCCTTTGGGTGGCGGTCACAACAACTTCCTATGCGGCATCCGCGTCTCGTTTGACCTCGTCTATCCGAACTACATCAGCCCCGAACTCCAGCGATACCATTTCTTCGACATCGTCAACTCGGCGAGCAAGATGCACAAGTTGGCAAAAATGGATATGAGGAAATGCTGTAATAAGTATGTTGACCCCCGGGTAATAGAGGTTATGGAGGAACTCCGTAATAAGTATAACGAAAACCAGTCCTATGACAACTTTATTAGAATGGTTTCCACCTGCCCGCAAGGGATTGAGCTCTTTATGAGGATTAGCACAAACTACTTACAGTTACAGACCATATACCTGCAGCGGAAGAACCATAAACTCAAAGACTGGCATAACTTTATTGCCTTCATTGAAAAACTGCCATATTTCACGGAACTAATCCTCGGAGCCTCCCCAGATGAGCCGTACACTTTTGCAGAGGAAAAGGATGGATACCTTGATTACTGAAATATGGAAGGAGACAGAATACAATGGTGTATTCGTTTCAAATATTGGGAGGGTAAGAAGAACCGATGGGTTTATATACTCGACACCGGTATGTATGGGAAACGGATATCGCTATGTATACCTTAGTTTCTCAAACAAAACAAAAGGAGTCAAGGTTGCGAGGCTTGTGGCAAAAGCGTTTGTACCAAATCCTGATTGTAAGCCATATGTTGACCATATAAACACTATCCGAACAGATGACAGGGCTGACAACTTGAGATGGGTGACTATGTCTGAAAACATGAGGAACCCAAAAACGGTTGAGAAATGCAAGGCAAGTAGACCCAATATTCAACCGTGGAAAAGAAAGCCCTTGCTCCAGTACTCAAAAAATGGAGAATTCATTAGGGAATGGGATTCCGCCACCTCCTTTGGGAAGAGCATAAATAAGGATGTTAGCGGAAACATCAGTGCATGCATACACGGAAGACAACCAACCGCATATGGTTACATCTGGAAGTTAAAACAATAGAATAAGCCCCCTCCGAAACCGCAAAAAACGAAGGGGGCTTTTGCAGGGCTGAAACTTGCCTCAGCTTCTACTGCATTTATCGCAGGAGAGACGGCAGACTATGGCGGAAAGCCGTCTGGCAATCTCTCCCATAAGGTAAGCAATCTTCTCGCCTCGCAAGGAAATACCGTCCGTAACACATATGTCGCAGGTAAGGTGCGATAGTTCGTGAACGAAAGAGGAGAGGAATTCTTGTCCCGATGAGGTGGGGCTCACATAGACCACGCTCCTGCGTAACAGTGTGTTTGAATAGGTGAAGCCGGTGTTCACATTATTCGCCTCAAGATTTCCTTCTACTATGTCTATTATAGAACCGGGAGGGTCGCAACTGAGCAGTTCGCGAAGAACCTCCCCCTCGTCGTAGCCGTCGAGAGAAAACAAGAAGATTGCAGTCCAATCTTGTATTTCTATTGTATGTGATATCAAAGTTGTTAAACTTAAATCATATCTCCCCATAAGATGGGGACGCCCTTGCCGTTACAATCTGCTAGGAATCTGCTGAAAGCAATCCCGTCGTAGCCGTCCTCGTCGTCCAGCACATCCTTCACATATCTGGCGAGATGTACTTCGTCTGGGATGGAACTGCCGACATAGTCGCTCAAGCCCATATGCATAACGAAGACCTTGTCGTAGCCCTGGTCGTTCTCAATCTCCACGCCTGCCGACTTGAGGATGGACTCAACCTGCTCCTTGGTCTTCATCTGGATTTTGTTCCCGTTCCTGTCACGCATCTTGGACACCGCCCACTCGCACATCGCCTTGGAGAAATGCCAGCCGTAGTGGGAGAGGTAGGCATCCATTCCTGCAGGAAGAATATCGTAGTAGTCTAATCTGCTCATTTCGTTGATAGTTTATGGGGCGAGTTCCCCCGCCCCGTTGGTTTTACATATAGCGACCTCTGCTATCCCTGCGGCGACGCTCACCGTACATCATGTCGTCGTCCATCATCTCGTGGTCACGACGACCGTAGTAATCGTCACGCATTCCATAGCGTCCGCGTTCGCCAAAATAGCGCTCGCCGTAGCGGTCTTCCATCTCGCAGGCGAGGTCGTGCATCTTCTCCACAGCTTTCCGAGCCTTCTCGGCGGCCTCGAAGAATTCGTCAGCCTCACTGCCTTCGTGACGGGATCCGCCTCTCATACTTATTACTCTGTAAGACATTTCTATTCCTCCTTTTTCTTGCCCAGCGACTTTGACAGCATTCCAGTGAGTGCCGCAATCTGGTCGCTCATCCCTGCCAACTGTTGCTCCAGTTTCGCAATCTTGCCCGCCTGCTCTTGCTCCCGCTTCAAGTCTGGATTGATGTCCAGGAGAATCTGGTCGCAGTTAGTGACCGTCTGCTCATAGAACGAGCGCTTATCCAGTTCGGACGAGGCGTTACTGCGAATGGCGTTCACCTCGTTTATGACGCCGTCCCTCGTCTCGCTGAGGATAATTCCCTTCTCGGGGAACTCGGCGATGGATGTGTTTATCGGTATCCTCTGGAAAAGTTCCGTCTTGCCGTCCATCTCAAGGGTAAGGTCAAACATAGGGGACATATTCGCTCCCATCTGCCCCATCTGGATATTGAACTGAGGAGGATATTGGGAACTGATCTGAGCAACTTTCGCGGTTGCGACGCGGGGGCCGTTTCGGAATATCACGAACACTGGCGTACCTTGTCTAAGTGCTGATAACATAGTTGAAATTGATTAAATTATAGGTGATGTAAGTTGAAGGATACCATTGTACCAGTCGTAAAAGACTTGGATGATGCCGGTGCCTTCAAGGTCGGCCGCGGTGATTGAAGCACCGCCGAAAGTAGTCAACGCCCTTGTCTGCCCGTTGAGGGTCAGATTAATAGGGAGCGTTCCGGTAGTTCCTTCTGGTATCGCATCGGCTATGTTGACGGTCAGGTAGCCGACTGGTGAAATCCGCCTGAAACCCAGACCGAAGTTCACCGAGTCAGTACCTACCGTAACACTGGATGTTCTCAGATACGGAATTCCCTGGGCGTTCGTGGTAACATTAACGCATCCGAACATAGCGGGATCCTCCTTTAGAATACCAGACCGTTATTGAAACCGTTGCCGAAGAAGCCGTTGCCGTAGAAGCCTCCGCTCACATAAGGAGAGGTGTTGACAGCCGTGAGGTTCGGCCATACAACGCTGGTGGTTGCAGGGAGCTTGCACTTGATGTCGTCAACCTCCTTCGCCACTGGAGCGATGAGGGATGCTATCTGGGCTGTCTGGTTAGCGTTGTCAATCTGACTGCGGAGCAGGGCATTGTTGGCGGTGAGGGTATTAATCTTCTCCTGCATGTCGCGCTCCTTGAGGTCGCAGAACTCCTTGACCATAGTGGTCTTGAGGTCGGCGATTGCGTCTACATTGCGCTGACCAGCGACACCGATGGCTGTTCCGAGAGTGTTGGTCTGCTCCACGGTGCGGATTTGGTTCTCGTATCCCTGAGCCATTATCTGCTGCTGAGTCTGGCAGCAGCACTGGCAAATCTGCTGGGCGATGCTTGCGTCACCCATCTGCAGGGCGTTGATAATCTGCTGACCGGTCAGACCGAGCTGAGCTCCCACTGTCTGGATTGCTCCCTGCACGGTGTTGATGGCCAGTCGGATGCTGTCCACATCGCCGTTGAGGGTCGTAGCCAGAAGCCTTACATCGGCATCAGTGCCGTTGATTGCGTTCATAATCATCTCGGCGTTGGCGTTGGCTGTAGCCTGAGCTCCAAGGGACGAAGCAGCCATACCGTTGTTGCTTCCCCAGCCGTTTCCGCCCCAACCTCCGAAGAAGCCAGGGATGAGTCCGCCGAGAATGCCTCCGAGGATACCTGCACCGAAGCCGCCCCCGAAGAGTCCGTTGCCGTAGCCGTTGTTGCCCCAGCCCCAGCCGTTGTTACCCCAGCCGTTCATAGCGAACACAGCAGGGATGTTGCCCCAACCATAGTTCTGGTTGTCGGGCATAATTATAGTTGATCTGTCGTCTGCCATTGTCTTTGATTTTTTAAGAGTTAAACTTCCTTTTTTGATAGGCCTATCCGTATCACAAAATTACGGAGGGACAAGACCTTAAAGGAGGTTGTTCTATATTATCTCCAATGGCTTGAAAATCAGCGACTGGAATGAAACAAAAAAAGAGTAGCACTTGGCTACTCCTTCTTTCTCCATTTGTCGGGGACGATTTTGTTGAAATCTTGGAACGGGTACAGCGTCTTCCGCTTTGGCTTGGCGAACAGCTTGCGGTGGATGTTGGTTCTGACCGTCACTTCGGGGACTTTGTAGAAGTTGGCCAGGTCGGAGATTGTTCCTTCAAGATTCAAGTTGCATTCCAGAGCCCTTAAGGCGCCCTCTATCTCTTCCATAGTACAAAGGTTGTTCTTTACTTTGTATTTGCAGAAATCAAGGACATCTATCAAGTGGTCTCCGGCGTTTGGTTGTTTTGTTGGCAAAGAAGACATTGTAGGTTGATGTTAATAGTAAGACGGTAAGTATGATGATGACGACCAGGTGGATTTCCACCGCTCGTTCACTGAAAGTCACGAAGAGCCGTTCAGCGAGGACGGCTATCTGCGGGATGATTGGGAGGGCACAAGCCCTCCTATGCCATTTGCACAACTTCAACTGATGCGAGAGTATAAGAAATTGTACCACCACTACTGGTGATACATAGAAAAGAGAGTCAAGAACCCCGAGGACGGCTTCTCCTGCGAACAGATACAAGACCAGTATAAGTAGGTAGCAAGCATCATAGACAAAGGGCATAATCTGCACCGTCAGAGTGACCGTGCGTAGTTTCTCAATTAGCCCTTTTAAGTTCAGTCTTAACTGGTCTGGAGTTTCCATTGGCGTCTTGCTGGATGTGCAGATGAATTTCTGCTCGGGTCTGGAGAAGGGGCTTCCCGTAGGGTTTAGTCTGCGGGTCCTTCTTGGAGATCCGAACCGTCTGCGTCGCAAGTTTCGTGCCAGATGTCGGCTTCCCGGGGGTTACCTTGACCTTTACTTTTGCCATTTAGGGGTGTTACTTCTCGAAGACCTTCTTGGCACGAGGGAATGCCATTACAGCCAATGCGGCCACGCAGATAGCGATGAAGTAACTCTTGTTGTACAGTGCAACGCCGACGCCGCCGATTGTACCTACAACCCAGAGGCAGAAAACTGCCCAGTCAATAAATGATTTCTTCATAATTATATAAGTTTTAAAAGGGTTTTTCTGAATATCCAGAGCAAACATAGTAAAAAACCGCCAAGAAGCCACCAAAAAGCCCCGATTTTGAGTCTTTGCCAGAAAGACAAGGGTTTCTCTACCTCAACTATTTCGCCCTTCTCTATGGTCGTAATTTTGAGCGTATCGTGGACGGTAACCTCCACTGGGACTTCTATGGTCTGGGGGATTGACTCCAGCGAATGGCTCAACAGCCCTGCAGATACCATAGCATCAGACTTGGCGTACTTGTTCTCAAGGTGCGAGACGGTGTCAAGGGTGACATTCTTCTCAATGATGTGCGGAATCTCCACCCTCGCGGTGTCGTGGACAATCCGCTCCTTTACCACCTCTTTCTCCACAATCTTTTCAACAATCTTGGGAGAGCAGGCGGTAAGCATCATTGCCATCAGCAGGATTGCCTTCCTCATCATACCGTCATATTAAGTATCTGACCTCTCTGCTGCCTCTGCTTGTTGTAGATGGCGATATGCACCCATTCCTTGCCCGTAGACCGCTCGTGTTCTACGATTATCTGGTCAAACTTGGCATTCGTCCTCTTCGCCCACTCTATGACGAAGTCCCTATAGCGGGAGAAGGTCATATAAGGGCAGGAGGTGTCGGCGGCGTAACCCAGGAGGTGGGCGGAAGAGGAACTGCCTCCCACCAATTGGTTCAGCCTCGCACACCTATAGCCGGAACTGATGACTATCGGCTTGCCCACTGCGGCTCGGAGAGGTTCAAGGAGGTTGGCGACAAGTTCGTTCAGATTGTCCACCACCTCAAAGGTCGGCGTATTGTCTATGTTCGCCGCCTTCGCTCTGTCGCTCTTGAGAAACTCGCTGAGCTCAAAATTCCTATACTTGCTCATCTTTTATGTTTGCGTTGAAACTGTCAAAGAACAGGGGCGTTCCCCTTTGTGCGAATTCAAGAAGGAAAGCCTTCTCCTCTTCCGTGATGGTAATAGGCTCATCTGCCCGGTAAATTCTCAAGGCGAGGTCGTGGGCGACGATGCCGTTCGCATTCTTGTAAATCATATCCGCGAAATCTCTGCGGACATCCACCGTGACGGTATCAGCCTGACTGATATCCGTGTAAAGTTTGAATTTCTTAAAATCTATTGTCATAATATTCCGTAGAATGCTACACTGGAGCATCCATTATTGTTTGCTATTCTGAAAGCTGTGTCGGAGTATTTATATACCAGCACATATCTGGAGTCGGTTGATATACAGATGGCATTTGATGCCGATGTCGCAGTGAGCCAAGTAGCCACTGGCATAAGCATTGACACCGTCTCAGCGCTACCATTGAACTTGGCGACAATCTCAAGGAAAGAGAAGCCCTTCGGGTTCGTGATGGATGTGGAGGTTGTCGTACTCATCGATGTCGTGCTCCCGAGCGACTGCCTCACGGGGCCGTATATCTTGACGCCCGTCGTCCTTATATCCATTCCGACCACATTGGAGGAAGACCCTGTCCTCATCTGGAAGGCGAGGTCTCCTGCACCAGAATAGGAGGACGCTTCGCGCAGAAGAGCAGCATACTGATACTCGCTGTAGCGGTAGCCGAGACCGTTCGCGAACATCTGCAGACGCTGTGCGATAGGAGTCACCGTGAATGCCCCGCCAGAGATAGCCGCCGTGCAGGACTTGCTCCCAGCCGCTCCCACGATGCTTCCGTCCGTTGCGAGGTAGAGATAATAAGTCCCCGCCGGGATGGCCGTCCTAACGCTGACAGTCTGAGATCCCCAACTGAATGTAGACCATTGAGCCAACACAACGCCCGTATCCGAGCCGTTAGACAGTCTATGAGCGGTTAGGGTCATCATAAAATAAATGCTGGTGCTGGTTGAGCCAGACAGATTTACAGTGAGGTTACCCGACAAGATGTTCGCACTGGCATCTCCCGTGACGGAAAAGCTCCTACTAGTATAATATTTATCCTGTCGTAGGGATACAGACTCATCCGAGCCAGAGTAAGTATTGGATATAGACGAGGACGGGATTGTCGGAGAGTTGCCCGTAGCACTGGAGTTGAACGCCGAAATGGACTGGCAATAGTCGTTTCCGATATGGGTGGTAAGGTTGCCCGCACTATCAAAGAACTCCATTGTGCCGAATGAACCTGCAGAGAGTTCCATATGCCTACCAGATGAGTCTCCTATGATGAGGTCGCCCCGGAAAGTGCCCTTTTCCGCATAGATTTCTCCGCGAATGTAAGCCTTCTCCGCATAGAAAGCGCCGTTCTCATATACCCTAAAGAGAGCCGCGCCAATAGCGGTTGCGCCCGAAGCTCCAGCAAATATCATCACGCGCCCGTTAGTGTTGTCGCTTCCTACAGTGGATGAGTTCATTCCTGCGACCACATTGTTGCCGTTTTTTACGCCAATGAGGGTAGCCAGAACTAATCCTCCAGAAATCTGAGTTGTCGTATCATTTCCGAGGGCGATTGTCAAATAACTGAAATCATCAATGGCCGATTGGTCTACATATCTGTCTTTTTTTGTCCAATGCGAGGCACTCCAGATGCTTGAATCCGTAGTGGCGTTGACAATTGTACCTGCAGGATATGTTACAGCAGGACTGCCAAGCGAGTAAGAACTTTCAAGAATCCATAAGTCATCCTTCTTGTATGCCCTGGTCGGCTTGCTCGTGAAGATACTGGACTTCCCCGTTATTGTATTGAACACCGTAGTCGGGACTCCGTTAATCTCCTGCCAGGAGTAGGTGCTTCCAGACTTCTTGTAAATATAAGTATGATAATAGCCGTTGGAGTCCGAGGTTGTATTGTACCACAAATCGCCCAGATGAGAATCCTTGAGGGCTGAGGTCGTCCAACTGGAGGCAGGGTCGGAGCTCTGGTAGTAGGTTTCAGCCTTTCCATCAACCTGACTGGTGATGTCCTGGGCAAAAGGCCCGTATGTGTTTGTTATGAAGGTGTTAAGGGCGGCATTGCTGGTATAGCCGGAAGCCAACTCCCAATCATTGATGCTAAAGGAATCGCCAGACTGCTTGTTGACATTTGCTTTAACTTTCAGAATGTCATTGTCATACTGGCTCTGGTAGGTCGCTCCCACCCAGATATCTCCAGTCTTATAAGGAGGGGTTGGCTGAGAGCTGAATATCTTGGCGGCGTTGCCGACAGCGACTCCGAGATTGACAAGTGTCTGAGCCAGGTCAGAGCCCGCCTCCAGCGTAATGTCTGCCTTTATCTTCAGTTTATTGTTCTTAAACTCGGCGTAATCGCCCGAATGGTCTCCCACGAACCACCTGGGGCCAGTACTGTCCTTGCCCGCGAAGTAGTACTCCTCGCCCGTCGCATCGACAGCGTTGAGCCCGGAGAGCATCTGGTCGTAACCGCCTCCGATGACATCGCGAATGATGACATACTGCCTATCGGTGTTGGTCGTATTTCCAAACTGAACGATGACATCGCCCTTTTTCGGGACGCCCGAGCCGGAAGCGTTGGACTTGGATAAAGTGATGGAGTTCTCGTCCACGGCCGTCACGACTCTTCTGTAATAGCGAACCTCAGCATTCTCCGCACTGAAGACCTGCCCCATCGCGATGTCGTTCACCGCGAAGAGGTTCTTTACCGAGCCCTGCTTCTGGTCGAAGTAACAGATGTAAGAGTCGTTTGTCTCTCGCACTTGAGTGCATTCCATTGCCGCCGCAGAGGTGATTTGCTTGCCTCCGACATACGCAATCTGATTCACCACGAGAGTGTTGACATGCATTTCCTTGCGGACTATGAGCTTGTCAATCTCAAGGACGGCATCAGGATTGGGTTTAGGTGTTTCGTTCGCATCTCTCGTGGGTTCTGGAGTGGCGGCGACCGCCAGTGTCCTGGCTCTACTCCTCTGAACGGGGGTCACCTGAGCCTGAGGTGTGCTCTCGGCTGGCTGGATAGCCTTTGCGTTGTCCAGATAGAATCCCCAGCCTTTTCCTGCAATCTCGCCCTGCCTAAAATTGGAACTGTTGACATTGCTGGAGAAGGAAGTCGGAGAACTGGACAAGTCCTTCTCTCCAGTCTTCTTCAAGAAGAGAGGGCTGGCAACCTTACGGACTACAGATTCAATGTCGGATACCTTGGCATAAGTCGTCCTTATGACATTGACCTCACCCTGCAGTCGGGACACGACGCCTTCCACCGCCACGAGCTTATCCGAGAGGACAACTTCAATATCGGGCACCATATAGCCCTCGTTCCAAGTGAAGGTGAGTGTCTGGATGTAGAGAATGAGTGCCTCGCCTGCTGTGAATCGGCTATCCTTGGTTCTGACCGTGATGCCAGTAGCCAGCCTATCTGCGAGCATTGTACCGTAGTCTTCATCCTCTAATGTGTGAGCCCGCACTTTATCCAGTTGGATTACCCAGACGGGATTGATATCAGAGACTCCCTGCAGATATGCCTGTTTGTACTGATTCAATTCCTCCTCAGCCCAACGGACATAGATATTTGGCATATCTATGCCGATGAAGAAGAAATGATCCCCTGCTACCGGTTTGCCTCCCGTGGTTGAGTTGGGAATAAACAGCCCCGTCACCTCATACTCGGCGTTGGACTTGTATAGCGTAATCTTCCACTCGGAAGACATGCCGTTTATTGTCTTGGAGGTGTCGTAGGTAGGGTAAGTGGCGATAGTGAACTCGTAGTCCTGTGATATGGACATAAAGCCGTCCGAGAAGACTATCTTAGCTTCGTTGCCGAGACGGTCTCCGAGGATGGGTCTCCATACGCGGAGGGCATATTCCTCATCGGTCTCGCCCTGAGCCTTGCTGGTCTGCCAGATATTCTTCACCCAAATGTCAAAGGTGGGCTTCCATGCCTCTTCCACAAGGTCGCTGGTAGTCAGCACCAGAGAGTTCAAGCCGAAGGTGACATCAGAATAAGTGTCGTTGGAATCGTTCGTGACCTCTAAGTCTATGCGAATTTGATATGTACCAGCAGGAATAGCCTGATTTGGATATTCAGTGCCCGTACTTACATCAACGGCAACTATATTGGAAGCGGTGGTGTCCAGTCTGACAAGTACAACGGGGAGTTCATTCCCGTCCTTGTCTTGAGGGAGCATCCAAGTCCACCCGAGATTTCCAGTTGACCCAGAGGGGACGACAATCTCCTCGGACAGAAGCGAGGCTTGGAATGTCTCTCTGGCTGTGAAACTGTGGGTAATGGTCTTTGTTCCCTCCACATTAGTACCTATGGCGGCGTTTTCGGTATATGCCTCCACATCGTCCGTGACAATCTCTGACACAGCCACCACTTCGTCCACGCGACCTATAGGCGAAATAGAGACGCCTTGAATGGTCGGATATATCTCATCATTATCGTCAAGCGCTCCCCAGCGTTCGCCGTACTTCTCTATGGAGTCGTCGTCCTTGACATACTCCACTGGATTGAATTTCGTATCCGTATGACCTTTCGCATACGCCCAATCGGTAGCCCCCCTGGATGAGTCGTATGTCTGAACCGCCTCCCAAGAGGTATCTCTGTTAGGATTCGTTCTCCAGCCCTGGACATAGGAGCGGAAGTTGCTGTCGTGAAGTCTGTCAATATAGACATTGGCTAACTCGGGAATCGCATCGGGATCTGGAGCCCAGTCGGGATTCTCCGCATCCAGTCTCTTGAAATATCTGTAAGGGATATTCCTGGTGCCTCCGCGACCAAGGAGCACATTCGTGATGTTGTCGTCCTGCACCTGCCTCTCAAAGCGAAGCAATCCACCCTTGTAGCCGTACTCGAAGTCATGGTCGTCAATGGAACTGGCAGGATAATCCACATTGATGGTATATGAATCAGACCCCGAATTGTATACGATAGTCCAGCGAAGACCGAAGAGCTCATAGAATTTCTGCAGTACATCCCAGATGTAACTGTAATTTATCTCCACGGCTACAGGATTACTGCTGTGTGGAACATTATACAGACTCATCTGTATCTTGCTACCGAAATAGTGATACAGCACCTTATTGAAGAGTGTCACGAAATCGGACACTGGCATCACTACGGATGCCTTGTATTGGTCTGCTATAGCGACGCCGGTCTCCACTTCGGAGGGCGTCATAAAGAAGTATCTCTTCAGTTCGTAAATCGGCCAGGAATAGAATGTCAAATCCACCAGAGAGTTTCTGGTAGTGTTATCCTTTGCCGCCTGAGGCTCTTTTATTGGAAGTATGAAACGCTCCCCTCGGAACGCCAGTTCCCACCCATCAAATTGTGGCACGACATCGCCGTCAATTTTGACCTGCGTGGTAATCGTCCTGTCGCCCATCTCATTGAGGGTGATGGTCGCCTGATGTAGCGTCGCCTTCTGTGTCCCTTGTGCGTTGAGCCAGAGTCCGTTTTCAAGGACTCCATTCACTCTGGTGTATTCGCTTATGGCCGGAATCATGTTGAGCTAGGGGTTGATGATGAGGAGGAGGATGGCGCTGTCAGATTGAAGTTGCACTCGCTCGGCTTGTCAACGCGGATAGTCCACTCGACGAGAACCACATCGTGGGTCTTGCCTGCACTATCTCGCCAGAAATCCACGGCTTCGGCTATCGGCTTAGGGTAACCGACTATCAGCACTTTCTTGTAATCGTTATAAAAGGAGACCCTATTGAAGACCTTCGTGTCGCTTCCTGATGTCTGCGAGTAAAGAAGAGCGTTGAAGGCGGCTATCTTCTGGTTAGCGTTCTCGGCAGAGCCCTCCGCCCTTACATAGAATTTCACCTTATAGTCAAAGGGAGCATCCACAGTCTTGTTAAGAATATGCTCTCCCTCTTCCTCGGGATAAGAAGTCGCCTCGAAGTCCTTCTCCTGCGGCCCGAGAATATTGTCCGAAGACACATATACAAGCCCATAGGTCGTGGTGTCCACTGGGTCTCCAGATCCTGAGCCTATCTTAAGCCTGACCGTTATCATCGTGTTCTACCTCCTCTTTTATTTTGCAGTTTCCACAGTCCAAATCGCACTTCTCTTGTTTCTCCTCCATACCGAGGACGGGACAACCGTCCCCCTCGTTGGTGTGCTTACATTTGTTCGCCTGACGGATGGAGCGGTTCTTGTCGTCCAGCTTCTTCTCAAGCCGTGCAATCATATTGCAGTTCTTCTTGTTCTGGGCGTCTTGGTCTGCTATATAATCCTTCTGCATCTGCAGAATCTGCTGAACATTATCAAGGATGTCCGACTCTTTCTTCTGCTTTGACCTTATGAGGTGCGCGAACCATCCTCCTATGAGCGTGAGGATTGGGATGAGGATATCCGTGGCGATACTGGAGAAATTCATAACCTATACTTTTTAAAGGTTACATCCTCGGACTGCTCGAAATGGACACTGTTCCCGTCGAGGATGTATAGGGGAACTCGTATGTTCATACCCGAAGGCCCGGAGGGTGAGACGGTCATATCACAGCCGTTGGCGAAGTACAGCATCGGTATGAGCCTCAGCGGGACATTCAGCCCCGTCCTTATCTCTCCCGTGCAGTTGTGGAAGACATAGACCTGGTGCTTGTCCAGCGTCTCGCCGTTGAAGTGTCTGTCAATATAGACGCCGAAATCGGCAGCCTCCTCCTTCATATCCCGCAGCAGGGGAAGCGAAGGAAAATCGTGCTTCAAGCCCCAGTCCAGCCCCCGCTTGTATGCGGAGACCATCTCTTCCATAGTAGACGCGTTGAAGACGAGCCTTGCGAACTCGTTGCATATGCCCACAGCGTGAGCCTCGTCCATTATCCGTTTTTTCAAGTTGAAATCCATTCTTCGCAAATATAGTAATTCGGGGAAAATTATACTATAACATAATTAAAAAAAGCCCGTCCGCAAGGGTTGAGGCTTTTCTTAATGGTGGATGCGACTTTATGCTGGATCCCAGGCTGAAGGAAGAACATCCGGATTCCACACGCAGTTATCTATCTGGCAGATGTAGTGCTGTCCCTGCCAAGTGCCTTTATCGCCTGTGTTCCACGGGTTTTCGGCTGGTATGTTCTCAGGGATAGGCGGCCACTCTTCAATGCTCACTTCCGCAAATAGGCTAACTGCATCCTTCGGCCTCCAGTCTTCTTGGACATTATGCGTCTGGAGAACTTTCCAGAGTTTCCCGTCATCCCATAGTCTTTCACCTTTCGTTACTTGCTGTCCCATCTTGCTTGACCAAGTGGGGAAAAGACTCGCCACAGCGAGGGCTTCTTCGTCAGTGAGGTCTTTGACCGATGAAGAGAGCATTGTCTTGACAGCTTCCATTATAGAGGCGGTGTCTGGCTCACTCTGAGGCTGGGGAACGAAAGGCTCTGGCTCTGGAGGAATGAAGATGTACCACCCTCCTGCGTTAATCTGCTCTTCTGTTGCGTTGTCCACCTGCTCCTGTGTAGGGTTGTAGATTGCCATCCCGTCAATCACTATCTTGTCGGGGAAGTCGCGGAATATGTCCCGTCCGTTGATTACTTTATGATACATATATCTTAGTTTTTAATCGTTACAATAAGTCTCCACAAACGAAGTCGTCTTGACTCTCACTTCCGAAGAATTGCCCTGACACCCTATCAAGGAGCTTGCCTTTGCCGTTGTGCTTTACAGGCACATAGTATCTCGCAAGCGTCCCATCTCCGTTATATATAAGTGCATATATAATATCTCCGAGGAAAGGAAATCCATTAACACTTCCGTTGGTATTGAGTTCGTAGAGGTAGAGTGGATAATTCCCAGAGAAAGTCGCAGTTTGGTTGCCATCCACGCTTGCGCTATATGAACCGTCCTCCGAGGTTATAGAACACACGCCGTTGGCAAAATTTATATTGATAATCTTATTTGTCGGCAGGGCACTATTTGCGGTATATGTACCAGCACCGAATGCCTTGAACCAATATCCATTATAGTTGGAGGCTTTAGGAAAAACAGCATAACCTCCAGTAGCCGAACTCCCAGATAATGCTCGTGAACCTATAATAGTACCAATGGCACTATTATTATTTACTCGCACTCGCATTGACACCCTCGTCCCGTGAGTCGGATTGATAAGCGTGTCAATGTATGCTCCTGATGTGTTACGGAGATAGGCTATATTGTCCCACGCCACATTGAGTTGCTGTATCTTGTTTATGGTGGCTGAAGGCAATGCACCGTCAAAGATGTATAGTTCCTTGATATATATCTGTGCCCCGTATCGTCCCTGATGATTAGCCCATCCGAGCATAATACCATCCTGCGTTGTTGTCCAACTGGAAGGCATCTGCGGAGCATAATAGAAAAAACTCTGAGCCGAACCGTCATAATAGAGCACTCTGTCACCATTCGGTGCCATCGTCTTGGCATAGCGATGTGTGCCAGAAGGTATATTGGGTGCGCTGCCACTTCCAAGATACTGGATACACGCGAGACCGTTTTGAGTCTCCTGTTCGCCATGTACCGAAAATGCGGAGTTGTAATTGGTGCTACTGAGGTAGTTCCCCTTTTCCGCCACACACAATGTTGTTAAGCCTCCAGTAGTAAAACTATTGCCGTTAAGACCATTGGACAGGTGTGCAGTATGTCCTTCTGTACTTGGGTAAGTAAGCAGGTACATTCCCTTGTTGCTGTCCCAAGTCAGCGAGCCATCTCCAGTCAGTTGCAAGGATAAGCCGCTTATCCTGTCGGTCAAATCTCCCTGTGATGACAGCGGAAGATACACAAGACAGCCAAGTGACTTCAGCCACTCTACATAGTCTCTGCCGCCCATCATCATCCTTCTTCTGAACTCGCTCATAGGGCTAACTGTTGTCCACTGCTATCCACAGTGCTATGTTATCCACGATGCTCACCTCATATATCTTGTCAGCCTCTGGGATGAGGTCGCCCTTGCTCTCGTCATAGACAACGGAGACAGGAAGGCTCAATGTCGTAGCCGTGCTTCCACTCTCAAAGCGAAACTTGTACTCGTTCTCTATGGTGTTGTCAGATGGTGTTGCAAGGGTGAGAGTGAGGCTTGCCACCTCTCCCCATATATGCAGTACATTCGGTGTAATGGAGTAGGTCGTATCACTCGTTCCGTGATTGACCACCGCAGGATTCACAGCATCATACACTCCGCTTGACTTGACGGGGTTGGTTGAACTCTTGGTTACGGAGTTGTCAATCGTGAGGGTGTCCTGCTTGTTAGCGAGAGCCGCCTGTACGCCACCAGACTCCACAAGGTTGGTGCTTGAAGCCGTAGGGGTGCTGTCCACATCCTTGACCGCTGCCTGACCAAGTGTCACATTGACGACATCTGCCGCTTTCCAAAAAAACGCCTTCAAGGTGCTGAAAAAAGCCGATAAGGTGCTTTCCTTGATGCTATTGTATTTGTCATTTGCTGCCATATTTCTATATCTTATAGGTTATTCTCGTAGTTGCATCAACATAGGTGCTGCTTATTGTGTTGCTCCCTGCTCCCGTCTGGAGCGTCTGCGGTGTTGCCCATTCAGTGCTTGCCTCAGCCAACGGATAAACCACCACTACGGGAGTTCCGTTGGCGTACTGCGCTGCGAGAAACGCCTTGAAGGCATCTACGTTAGCCGAGGCGTTGTGCCTGATAGATATAGCACCGTGCGCGGGGTCATACCCAGAGACATAAGTCAGCTTAACCGAGTTGTTGGGCATATTTGCATTACTTTCTGCCGAGCCGACAAAGTGTGACGACAAACCAGCAAGCACGGGGTTGTTGTATCGTATTATCTCATCGTGATGGTAAAAAATATTGTATTGGGAAACTTTAGCCCACGTCTCCGTGCCGTCAAACACAATAACTCCGCATCTTCTTACCACCTTGCCGCTGATAAGGTCGGCTTCGTCCACATAGTCTCCCACCTTCAGCAAGTCGGGGACGGATGCCGTCTGCTGTCCTATGGTTATCACTTCTGGATTGGCGTGAGTCGCTTCGCCAACGACCCCATTGTTGCA
>Ga0265301_10001462_pt1 | contig 30666 bp, 27 predicted proteins | sample AusTroGonzalo_MG_2_FD_193488 | JGI IMG/M metagenome (GOLD analysis project Ga0265301, IMG submission 193488) | Bovine rumen microbial communities from tropical cattle in Woodstock, Queensland, Australia - Gonzalo_04 | ecosystem: Host-associated > Mammals > Digestive system > Stomach > Rumen ... | reverse complement strand
CAACATGTTCGGAACCTATACCGTCGATCACGGTACCTACGGCATCACCATCCAGAACATCATCAAGAAGAACTTCATGTTCAATCCCGGCGGCACCATTGTCTTCGGCGGAGATCCCTACGACGCCGCCCTGCAGCTGCAAGCCTCCTACCCCGTCCAGGGTGTTTCGCTGACCGACCTCAACATCGGTAACTCCTTTTCACAGAACACCATCCGCGTCAACTGTCTGATGAACATCACAGGACAGCCAAACGCACCACAGGTAGACTTCGACCTCGACATGCCCACCGTCAATGCCGACGAGCAGCAGATGGTACGCTCCGTCATCAACGGCGACCAGGAGATGAACCAGCAGGTACTCTACCTGCTCACCATCGGCCGCTTCTACCAGCAGACGCAGAACAACGAGCAGTCATCGCAGGACCAGACATCGCTGGCCATGCAGTCGCTGCTCTCAGGCACACTCTCCAGCCAGATTAACAACGTGCTGTCCAGCGTCATCAAAAACGACGACTGGAACTTCGGAGCCAACATCTCCACAGGCACCGAGGGATGGAACAACGCTGAGTACGAGGGCATTGTCAACGGACGCATGCTGAACAACCGTCTGCTCATCAACGGACAGTTCGGCTATCGCGACAATGCCACACAAGCAACGCCGTCGTTCATCGGCGACTTCGATATCCGCTACCTGCTCTACCCCAGCGGCAATCTCGCCCTGAAGGTCTACAACCAAACCAACGACCGCTATTTCACCCGTTCATCGCTGAACACTCAAGGCATCGGACTCATCATGAAGAAGGACTTCGGCCGCCTGGGTGAACTGTTTCGCAAACGTTAACGTCTTTTCTTTCGCCATTTCCCTTGGCGGATTCGGAAAATAGTCGTACTTTTGTACCGTAATTGAAAAACAAGATCTACAAAACATTTAAGCAATGAAACCATTAAACAAACACTTTGCTCCGAAGAGCGTGATGCCTGAGAAGGTCATCCAGTTTGGCGAAGGCAATTTCCTCCGCGCATTTGTTGATTGGATTATCTGGAACATGGACCAGAAGACCAACTTCAACGGCTCAGTCGTCGTCGTACAGCCCATTGAGAAGGGTATGGTCGACTGGCTCAACGGTCAGGACTGCCTCTACCATGTCAATCTGCAGGGTCGCGAGAACGGCAAGGCCGTCAACACCCTTGAGCGCATCGACGTCATCAGCCGCGCCCTGAACCCTTACTCACAGAATGAGGCCTTCATGGCCCTCGCCGACCAGCCTGAGATTCGTTTTGTTATCTCGAACACCACCGAGGCCGGCATCGCCTTCGATCCAGCCTGCAAGCTCGATGACAAACCCGCTTCAAGCTATCCCGGCAAGCTCGTTCAGCTGCTCTACCGCCGCTACCAGACATTCAACGGCGACCCCACCAAGGGCTTGATTATCTTCCCCTGCGAACTCATTTTCCTCAACGGCCACGTGCTGAAGGACTGCATCTATAAGTACATCGAACTGTGGCAGCTCGGCGACGGCTTCAAGAAGTGGTTCGAAGAGGCCTGCGGCGTCTACGCCACCCTCGTCGACCGCATCGTTCCTGGCTTCCCCCGCAACGAGATCAACGAGATTCAGGAGAAGGTGGGCTATCGCGACAACCTCGTCGTACAGGCCGAGAACTTCCACCTCTGGGTTATTGAGGCCCCGAAGGAAGTCGCACAGGAATTCCCTGCTGACAAGGCCGGACTGCACGTGCTGTTCGTCCCCAGCGAGGAACCCTACCACAAGCGTAAGGTCACCCTGCTCAACGGCCCGCACACCGTGCTCTCGCCCGTTGCCTTCCTGAGCGGTGTCAACATTGTCCGCGACGCCTGCAATCACGAAGTCATCGGCAAGTACATCCATAAGGTACAGTTCGAGGAGCTCATGCAGACACTCGACCTCCCGATGGACGAGCTCGAGAAGTTTGCCGGCGACGTGCTGGAGCGCTTCGACAACCCCTTCGTCGACCATCAGGTGACGAGCATCATGCTCAACTCCTTCCCCAAGTTCCAAGCTCGCGACCTGCCCGGTGTGAAAACCTATCTGGAGCGCAAGGGCGAACTGCCCAAGGGCCTCGTCTTCGGCCTCGCCGCCATCATCACCTACTATAAGGGTGGCAAGCGCGCCGACGGCGTTGACATCATCCCCAACGATGATCCGAAGATTATGCAGCTGCTGGCCGACCTCTGGGCAACCGGCGACACGCAGAAGGTTACCGACGGTGTCCTTGCCGCCGAGTTCATCTGGCAGGAAGACCTCAACAAGATTCAGGGCCTTAACGCCCTCGTCAAGCAGTACCTCGACCTCATTCAGGCCAAGGGTATGCTCGAGGCAGTCAAGACCATCCTGTAACAACAGCACACATATTCATAATCAAGAAGGCTGGAAGTTCTCGCTTCCAGCCTTCTTGATTGAATACCCCATGAGTTTTGAAAAATACTCCATGAGTTTTGCGCGAAACTCATGGAGTATTTTCTAAAAGTCGTTGAGTATTTATTCTTGTGTAACTTTACTGCATCAAAGATGATGAGTAAGAGGCGGTTCTATCTGATACGATCAGCAGCACGAACAAGCTTCTCATCGTCGAGGATGCCCTTGCGTGCCATAAAGATCAGCATGGCACTGATGATGGGCAGGGAATCGATGGTAGTGACGTAGCCCTGATAGACGGCCAAGAGAATGTACCAAACGAAAACGACGAGCAGGCCGGCGAGACAGAGCTTGGCCTGACGCGGACGCTGCTTATATATAAATATGGTATAGACGGAGAGGACGGCTGACAGGCCCTCAACAATGTCTATCCACTGCCAGCGCACAACTGCGCACACAACGGCAAGGATGGCCGCCAGCAGCAGGAAGACTGTCTGTTTGCGTTGTATCATTTACAATTGAGAATTGAAGAATTAACAATTGGTAATTGACGATTAAGCCTCAGCTGTCTGCTCCTTGTCCTTCAGGGGATCGCGCCAGTAGACCTTGTCCTCAACGAACTCCTGAGTGGCCAGCAGTGACGGTTTCGGCAACTTCTCGTAGTAACGCGAAATCTCAATCTGCTCGCGGTTCTCGAATACTTCCTCGAGAGAGTCGTTATAGCTGGCGAACTCTGCCAGTTTCTTTGAGAGGTCTTCCTTAATCTGAACGGAAATCTGGTTGGCACGCTTGGCGATGATGGCTACGCTCTCGTAGATATTGTCGGTATCCTGGCAGAGGTCCATAATGTTGCGTGTCACTGTGTTAACGGGTGCTTTTGATTTCTTGTAATCCATATTTTTAACTATTATCTCTAATCTCTAAACTATAATTCTTCTCTCCACTCCGATTAATCTTGAGCGTCTTTCGTAATCTTCTTGCACTTGGCAATATACTTCTCGGCCAATGCCTTGTTGGGAGAGTCGGGATACTCATTGAGGAATCCGTAACACTCGTCCTCGGCATCACGATAGCGTTCCATTCGGCGCAGTTCGGCACTGTTCTCAGCCAGTTCGAACTTGCTCTTCATGACGAGCAGGGCAAAATCCTCGCGGTGACGGCTATAGGGGTATTGCTTCAAGGCATTCTGCGACGTAATGATGCAGGCCTCATAGTTGCTCTCCTCGTTGGAATTGATGTTGCCGAAATAACCGCCCAAGTTGTAATAGAGTTGTGCAGACAGCAACTCCTTGACAATGAGTTTGTCCTGTAGCTCGTAAAGACGGTTCTGCGCCTCCTGTCGACGGGGCGAATCGGGATAGGTCTCTATGAACTGCTGGTAGGCATTCATAGCGCCGATGGTGGGTGTCTGGTCAAGTCGGGGCTCTGGGGCACTCTCGTAGAGTGACTGTCCGACATAGAAGGAGGCAGCCTCAGCATAGTCGCCCTTCGGATACGTCTGTGAATAACGCTTGAAAGTCTCGGAGGCACTCTCGAAGTCGGCACTCATGTACTGCGACATAGCCAGCATGTAGAGGCTTTCCTGCGCATCGTCGGTACCTTTCTTAATCGTCACAAGGTCAAGCAACAGCGTGGCTGCCTGATTGTATTTGCCCTCAGCGAAGCACTGCTTGGCAAACTCGTAACGATAGTCCAAGTCGTCGGACTTGAACACCTTATTATACTCTCCAGCACAACTGCTCATCAGAAGCGCAACGGAGGCAAAAAATATGAGACTTTTCTTCATCAGCCTGCAAAGTTACTTATTTTTGAGCGAACAACAAAGGGAATTAGTGAAATTTAAGCATTTTATGCGGTATTTCGACTGCAATATTGACAAATTTATTGCATGTGACATAGAAATTTCATTTTTTCTCTCGTTTCGTTGAATTTCTTGGACGAGCCAAGCGAAACGAGTTTCAAGTCCTTTGCACTCGGAAATGAAAAGAAAAACCGGCTTTTCTTTTGCATTTCTCTCGTTTTTTCGTAACTTTGCAGCCTAATTTATCATATAAAACAAGGAATATGGCAGAAATCATACAGAACGAGGAGGAGAAAAAGTCTGTGAGTTTCGTCGAACAGAAAGTGATTGACGACCTGGCAGCAGGCAAGAACGGCGGACGCCTGCAGACACGTTTCCCGCCCGAGCCCAACGGCTATCTTCACATAGGCCACGCCAAGGCCATCGCCATCGATTTCGGACTGGCGAAGAAATATGGCGGACAGTGTAACCTGCGCTTCGATGACACGAACCCAGTGAAGGAGGACACCGAATACATAGAGAGCATCGAGCACGACATCAAGTGGCTGGGATTCCAGTGGGCTAACGTCTACTACGCCTCAGACTACTTCCAGCAGTTGTGGGACTTTGCCGTTTGGCTTATCAAACAGGGCCGCGCCTATGTTGATGAGCAGACGTCGGAGGAGATTGCCCAGCAGAAGGGCACAACGACCTCGCCAGGCACCAACAGTCCCTTCCGCGACCGTCCCATTGAGGAGAACTTGAAGCTCTTCGAACACATGAATAGCGGACAGTGCGAGCCAGGCACGCTGGTGTTGCGCGCCAAGATTGATATGGCTCATCCCAACATGCTGTTCCGCGACCCGCTTATCTACCGCGTGCTGAACAAGCCCCACGTGAAGACAGGAACCAAGTGGAACGCCTACCCCATGTACGACTTTGCCCACGGACAGAGCGACTATCTGGAGGGCGTCACACATTCATGGTGTACACTGGAGTTCGTGGAGCACCGCCCCCTGTACGATCTATTCGTCACATGGATGAAGGAGTGGCGCGGCGAGACCGACAACATTGAGGACAACCGCCCGCGACAGACTGAGTTCAACAAGCTGAACCTGAACTACACGCTACTCTCGAAGCGTAATCTCTTGGCAATGGTCAACGAGGGACTGGTCAACGGATGGGACGACCCCCGCATGCCGACTATCTGCGGTCTGCGCCGTCGCGGCTACTCACCCGAAGGTCTGGTGAAGTTCATCGACAAGATTGGCTACACCAAGATGGATGCCCTGAACGATATGGCCCTGCTGGAGAGCGCCATCCGCGACGACCTGAACCAGCGTGCCCTGCGTGTGGCTGCAGTGCTCGACCCCGTGAAGGTGGTCATCACCAATTATCCCGAGGGACAGACAGAGCAGCTCATAGCCGTGAACAACCCCGAAAACGAGGCCGACGGCACCCACGAGGTGGCCTTCAGCCGCGAGCTGTGGATTGAGCGCGACGACTTCCAGCAGGTGGCCGAGAAGAAATTCATGCGACTGGCCCCCGGCAAGGAGGTGCGACTGAAGAACGCCTACATCATCAAGTGCGATGAGGAGCATCCCTGCGATGTGGATGCTGAAGGTAAAGTCACCTGCATCTACTGCACATACGATCCCGAAACACGAAGCGGTCTGCCCGGTGCCGACCGCAAGATTAAGGGCAAGACGCTGCACTGGGTAAGCTGTCACGATGCTGTGAAGGCCGAGGTGCGCCTGTACGACCGTCTGTGGAAGGTGGAGAATCCCCGCGACGTACTGGCACAGATTCGCGAGGAGCAGCAGTGTGATGCCGTCACCGCTATGAAACAGATGATTAACCCGAATTCACTGACGGTACTGAAAGACTGCTACATCGAGCCTTTCGCCGCCAACATGAAACCGTTGACATATCTCCAGTTCCAGCGTATCGGCTATTTCAACGTCGACCCCGACAGCACAGCCGAGAAGCCCGTATTCAACAAGACCGTTGGACTGAGGAGTTAATGTTTCGGAAATGAACGGTTAGAAATAAGAGTACAGAGTTGAGAAACGACGACGAGTATTTTAACGACGAGGAGTTTCAGGAGATACTGAACGACTACGAGCAGTCAGCCAAGTCAGGGCAACCCATATTCATGGATGCCGACGACTTGGTTGACATCGCTGAATACTACCTGTCGCAAGAGCGTTTCGACGATGCCCAAGAGACCATCGATCGTGCGATGGAGACTGACCCCCACTCGCTCTCAGTACTGAACTACCAGATACACGAGGCGTTACACGACGGCAATGTGGAAGCAGCCCAGCAGTATCTGGACAGCATCATGGAGCAGGAGTCACCAGAGTACATCTACAGTCGCGCAGAAATCCTTATTGCGCAGGATAAGGTGAACGAGGCCGACGAATACCTGCGCCAGCAACTGCAGGACGTGCCGCCCGAGGAGTATCAGGACTATGTGCTCGACGTGGCCAACATCTACACCGACTATGGCATCAACGACAAAGCAATGGAGTGGATGATGCGCGCCCACCAGGAGAACACCGACGATTTCAAGGAACTGATGGCCCGCACGCTTTTCGGGCTGGGTAGATATGATGACTCCGAACGAATCTTCAACGAGCTGATAGACAAGAACCCTTTCCAGAAACGCTATTGGAACGCGTTGGCCTCGACACAGTACATGAAGGAGGATTTCAGCGGTTCAGTCACCAGCAGCGAGTATGCCATCGCCATCGATCCCGACGATCCCGAGGCCGTCGTATCTAAAGCCAACGCCCTCTGCCGGTTAGACAACTACGAGGAGGCACTCTCCTACTACGAGCGCTACAGCCGACTGGCGCCCAACGACGAGTTCGGACTACTACACCAAGGCACATGCCTCATCAATTTGAACCGCTTCGACGAAGCCGTCGAACGGTTGCAGAAAGCGGCAGAGATAGCACCTGACGACTCTGACCTGCTGGTGGAAATCTACGAAGAGTTAGGCTTCGGCTACAGCGAGCTGCGCCAACCGGACAAGGCGATATACTATATCGACAAGACCGACGAGCTGGACTGTGACCACGAGGACATGATGGTCATTCGCGGACACATTCTGCTGGCCAACAAGCGTCAGGACGAGGCCGAACAGATGTTCAGACAGGCACTGGAGCGCTCAGGCAACGACCCGAAAATCATGCTACGCATACTCGTGTCGCTCTACGACAACAAGTACGTGGACGCAGCTTACAAGATGTTCCCCGTATTCTTCAAGACGGTTGACGACAGCTGGACTGACGGCTATGCCTATATGGCCTTGTGCTGCTGGGACAAAATGAAAATCGACGAATTCATGAAGTACCTGCAGTTAGCCTGCGAGAAGAATCCTCAGGAGACACGGCTCGTCTTGTCAGAGCTGTTCCCTGCCGACGTGGCACCCAAGGACTATTATTCATACATGATTGAGAAACTGAAGAAATGAACTGGATTACGACACTACTTGGCAATTTGAACTACGGCACCATATTCTTTCTGATGCTGTTGGAGAGTACCGTCGTACCCGTACCATCGGAACTTGTGGTGGCACCCGCGGCTTATCATGCAGCAGGCGGCCACCTGAACGCAATATTAGTGGTAATCTTTGCCACATTGGGAGCTGACGTGGGCGCCAGCATCAACTACTTAGTGGCACTCTATGTGGGACGTCCCGTCATCTACCGTTTCGCCAACAGCAAGTGGGGCAAGATGTGCCTGCTGAACCAGGAGAAGGTGGAAAAGAGCGAGCGCTACTTCGACAATCATGGCGTCGTGGCCACACTGACAGGACGACTCATACCCGGCATACGCCACCTTATCTCGCTGCCCGCCGGACTAGCCCGCATGAACTATTGGAAGTTCCTGCTCTACACGACCATCGGCGCTGGTGTCTGGCATACCATTCTGGCCGCAATGGGCTGGTATCTGCATGCCGTTGTTCCCGAGGATGAACTCGAAGCAACCATCGAGCGTTATAACCATTACATCGTACTGGCCATCGTCGCCATCGTGGTGCTGGCTATCGCCTATTTCGTCATCAGAAAGAAAACAAAGAAACAACAATAACTTATTTTCACTATGGCTCGTATCAACAATCATCTCGTCATTATGGCAGGCGGCGTAGGTAGCCGCTTTTGGCCCATGAGTACCGCCGAATGTCCCAAGCAGTTCATCGACGTGCTTGGCGTAGGCAAGACACTACTGCAAATGACTGTCGAGCGCTTTGGCTCACTCATTGCAGCTGACAACATCTGGGTGGTTACCAACCAGATGTATGCCGACATCGTGAAAGAACAGTTGCCCGATATGCCCACCGACCACATTCTCTGTGAGCCCTGCCGACGCAACACGGCTCCCTGCATCGCATACGTTTCGTGGCGCATCAAGAGCAACGACCCCAAGGCCAACATCATTGTCACCCCCAGCGACCATCTTGTCATGAACGTTCAGGAGTTCCAGCGCATCGTTAAGGCCTGCATGAAATTCACGGCTGACACAGACGCCATCGTCACCCTGGGCATCAAGCCGACACGTCCCGAGACGGGTTATGGCTACATCCAGGCTGACCCCGCCTCAAGTTCTCCTCGTAACAAGGAGATTTTCCGCGTAGACTCATTCCGTGAAAAGCCCGATTTAGAGACCGCCAAGAAGTATGTCAGCAAGTCAAACTACTTTTGGAACGCCGGCATCTTCATCTGGAACGTTAACACCATCGTCAATGCGTTCCGCATTTACCAGCCCACGCTGGCTAAGACATTCGAGTCAATGCTTCCCATCTACGGTACACCGCAGGAACAGCAAGTAGTCAACGAGAAATTCCCCGAGTGTGAGAGCATCTCCGTCGACTACGCCATCATGGAAAAGGCAGAGGAGATTTTTGTCTGCCCGGCAGACTTCGGATGGAGCGATCTGGGCACCTGGGGTTCACTTCATCAGCAGTCAAAGAAAGACCTCTACGGCAATGCCTGCATCGGCAATGACATACAGATGGTTGAGAGTCATAACTGTATTGTTCATACCACCGAGGAAAAGCGTGTCGTCATACAGGGACTCGACGGCTATATCGTGGCCGAGAAAAACAACACACTGCTCATCTGCAAACTGTCGGAAGAACAGCGCATCAAGCAATTTAACGGCGATAACTAATATAATATGTATATGGAAAACAAGAAAATTGCCCTTATTACAGGCATCACCGGTCAGGACGGCTCTTACTTGGCAGAGTTCCTGTTAGAGAAAGGCTATGAGGTCCACGGCACCATCCGCCGCTCATCCGTAGACTTCCGTGAGCGTATTGCACACTTGGAAGGCAAACCCCATTTCCACCTGCACTATGCAGACATGGGAGACTCCATGAGTATCCTAGGCGTCATCGGTAAGGTAAAGCCCACAGAGATATACAACCTCGCTGCTCAAAGTCACGTACAGGTATCGTTCGACTCACCTGAGTTCACGGCTGATGTAGATGCTGTAGGCGTACTCCGTATCTTGGAGGCTGTACGACAACTTGGAATGACAGACCAGTGTCGTATCTATCAGGCCAGCACATCAGAGCTCTACGGCAAGGTGGAGGAAGTTCCACAGAACGAGAATACGCCTTTCCACCCCTATTCGCCTTATGCCGTTGCCAAGCAGTATGGTTTCTGGATTGTGAAAGAGTATCGCGAAGCCTATAATATGTATTGCTGCTCAGGCATCCTCTTTAACCATGAGAGTGAGCGTCGTGGAGAGACCTTCGTCACACGCAAGATTACGTTGGCAGCCGCACGCATCAAGCAGGGCAAGCAGGACAAGCTCTACCTCGGTAATCTAGGTAGCCTGCGCGACTGGGGATACGCAAAAGACTATGTGGAGTGCATGTGGCTCATCCTGCAGCAGGAGAAACCTGAGGACTTTGTTATAGCCACAGGTGTCCAGCATTCTGTCCGTGAATTCTGTTACTACGCCTTCAAGCATGTGGGCATCGAACTGGAATTTGTTGGTGAGGGAGCCGACGAAAAGGGTATTGACAAGGCAACCGGTAAGGTGCTTATCGAGGTCTCTCCCGATTTCTATCGTCCTACAGATGTCGTCAACCTCTGGGGTGACCCCACCAAAGCAAAAGCAAAACTGGGCTGGAATCCCAACAAGACTTCGTTCGAGGAACTGGTTAAGATAATGGTTGACAGCGACATGGCCAAGGTCGCTGCTGAAGGTGCTGCCGCCAAGGTGCGTACAAACCTCGCAGAATATCTGGAGAAAGGAATTGTGAAGTAATGGAGAAAAATAGTAAGATTTACGTTGCAGGCCATCGGGGAATGGTTGGCAGTGCTATTATACGTGAACTGGAGCGACAGGGCTACACCAATATTATTACACGTACGCACAAGGAACTCGACCTTACGCGCCAGGTTGACGTAGAGCAGTTCTTCGCCGAGGAGAAACCTGAGTACGTGTTTCTCGCAGCAGCGAAAGTGGGTGGCATCGTAGCCAACCAGAGTGCGTTGGCCGACTTTATGTACGACAACATGATTCTCGAGATGAACGTCATTCACGCTGCATGGAAGAACGGCTGCAAGAAACTGGAGTTCCTTGGCAGCAGTTGTATTTATCCGCGCATGGCCCCGCAGCCTATGCCAGAATCATGCCTTTTGACAGGTGCCTTGGAGAAGACCAACGAGGCCTATGCACTGGCAAAGATTAGCGGTCTGAAATACTGTGAATTCTTGAACAAGCAGTATGGTACGGACTATATCTCCGTCATGCCCACGAATCTCTATGGTCCCAATGACAACTACCACCCAGAGCACAGTCATGTATTACCAGCACTGATCCGCCGCTTCCATGAGGCAAAAGTTGCAGGAGCAGAAAGTGTTACGTGCTGGGGCGACGGCAGTCCCCTACGCGAGTTCCTCTATGTTGACGATCTGGCCAACCTGTGTGTGTTCCTGATGAACAACTACAGCGGCGACGAGACCGTGAATGCCGGCACTGGTAAGGAGCTGACCATTAAGGAGCTGACGGAGCTGGTAGCCAAAGTCGTGGGCTATGAAGGCCGTATTGAGTGGGATACGACACGTCCTAATGGCACCCCACGTAAGTTGCTGGATGTCAGCAAAGCCACGAAACTTGGCTGGACTTACAAAACGGAACTGGAAGACGGCATACGCTTGGCTTACGAGGACTTTCTCAATAACCCCATGCGTGCCGAGAGATAAGAATAGTCGCCCTATCCTTTGTTCTAGATTGGGCGACTATTTAAAGAAACCCCATGACTTTTGAAAAATAGTCATGGGGTTTTCTCTATATTACATATTCTTTTTCAGTGTTGCTTTCCATGCCTCGTAAGCAGCCAGATAAGCCTCACGATTCTTCGTGTCAGGCTCAATCACCTGCAACTTCTCCAGCGATGCAAATGCCTCATTGGCATTAGCATAGATGCCTGCACCGATACCAGCGCCCTTGGCAGCACCAACAGAACCGTCAGTATCATAGAGCTCAATGGTAGCACCGCTGACGCCAGCCAGCGTATCGCGGAACAGCGGACTCAAGAACATGTTGGCCTTACCGGCATGAATTTTCTTGATGTCCATACCCATCTGCTGCATAATCTCCATACCATAGCAGAAAGAGAATACGATACCCTCTTGGGCTGCACGAACCAAGTGAGCCTTGTTGTGCTTGTTGAAGTTCAGACCGTTGATAGAACAACCAATCTCCTTGTTCTCCAACACACGCTCAGCACCATTACCAAACGGGATTATCGTCACACCTTCACTGCCGATGGGTACACTGGCAGCCAAATCGTTCATTTCTGCATAACCAATCTCCGGCGTAATGTTACGGTGTGTCCAAGCGTTCAGAATACCTGTACCGTTGATACACAACAACACGCCCAAACGTGTTTGGTCTGCCTTGTGATTAACGTGAGCAAAAGTATTCACACGACTCAGTTTGTCGTAGTTTACCTCACCAAGCACACCATAGACAACACCGCTGGTACCTGCGGTAGCAGCAATCTCACCAGGATTCAACACGTTCAGCGACAGAGCATTATTTGGCTGATCACCACCACGATAAGTAATCGGCGTACCAGCCTTCAGCCCCAGCTCAGCAGCCGCTTCGGCACTCACCACACTCTGCTCGGCAAAAGTCGGAACAATGTCGGCAATCAACGAAGCGTCGAAACCATAGTACTTCATCAGGAAATCAGCCACCTGATTGTTCTTGAAGTCCCAAAACATACCCTCTGACAGACCACTCACCGTCGTATTAACTGTACCACTGAGACGCATAGCCAAATAGTCGCCAGGAAGCATCACCTTATATATTTTATTATAAATATCAGGCTCATTTTCCTTGACCCACGCCAGTTTGGCAGCCGTGAAGTTACCCGGTGAGTTGAGCAGATGGCTCAAGCACTGGTCAGCGCCCAGTTCTTTGAATGCTTTCTCGCCATAGGGAACAGCACGTGAGTCACACCAGATAATAGCCGGGCGAAGCGCCTTCAGATTCTTATCCACACAAACCAGACCGTGCATCTGATAAGAGATACCGATGGCCTTAATATCCTCACCCTTCACTGAGGCATCAGCCATAATCTTCTGAAGAGATTGCTTGGCATACTGCCACCATGAGTCAGGATCCTGTTCAGCCCATCCAGCTTTCACAGCCATAATTGGTGCCTCTTTCCCCGGGAAGAAGGCAGATGCTACACACTTGCCGCTATCGGCATTTACAAGCGATGCTTTGACAGAAGAACTGCCAACATCGAAACCTAAAAGATATCTATTTGCCATAACTATAAATAATATAAAGAATATTCATATTATAATACGTCGATGGCATCATTTCCCCCCATAATAATAGGAGTTAACCACTTTTTTAGCAAAAATTGCATTTTTTTTAGCGTAAATATGATTCAATTCAAAAAAAATGCTTACCTTTGCGCGGTAAAGCGTAAACTACAACCGAATATAAAATTTCATATATGAAAAAGAAAATATTGATTCTAGATGACAAAGAGACAATCGCAAAGGTTTTGTCAATCTACCTCATGAGCGACTATGACGTGCAGTGGTTGCCGGACGGATTGCAAGGTGTTAAATGGCTTCAGGCCGGTAACACACCCGACTTGATTATCTCCGACATCCGAATGCCAGGCATGCGTGGTGACGACTTCTTGGAGTGGATTAAGCAGAACGAGTTGTTCCGCCACATCCCTGTCATCATGCTCAGTAGCGAAGATTCTACAAGTGAGCGAATCCGCCTGCTTGAGATTGGCGCAGAAGACTATATTGTCAAGCCCTTCAACCCTATGGAGTTGAAAATCAGAGTCAAGAAGATATTACCCAATTGATTAATTTCTTAGGATGATAGGCGTAGTATACCTTGGAAACAACTCTCAGACGGAGGAACGTCTGAAATACATTCCCGGACGATTAGTGCAGTTGACGAAGAACTACAAGGCAACGGCAACTGCCTGTGCGCCCCATGTCAGGAATGAGCATTTCATCGTTTTCTATGAGAAGAGCGTACGCAATGAAGATATCACTGCCATCACATACCTGCGCAAGAAATGTGATAACATCTACATCATTCTGATGACAGACACCTTGTCAGAGGAGGAGCGCAAAACCTATCAGAAGTGCGGCATTAACGACACGCTGTCTTTAAATGCCTCTGTCACGGAATTAAACAAGAAAATCCAATTCATCAGCGACCGTGAAAACATTATGTTCGACGACCAAGTGTCCAAAAAACATATCCTACGCTTTAAAATTCCCATTTGGAAACGCGCTTTTGACATTGTATTCTCCCTTTTGGCCATTATTATCCTGTCTCCTGTTTTCATCATCACGGCTATTGCCATTCGTTTGGAGAGTCCGGGACCCATTTTGTTTAAGTCGAAACGTGTCGGCACGAACTACACGGTATTCGATTTCCTTAAGTTCCGTTCCATGTATTCCGATGCTGAGAAACGTTTGAAGGAAGTCAGCAAAGCTGCTGGCAATCAATACACTGAAAAGAGCAAAATAGAAGAGGCAGAGGATACCAAGAACAACATCAAAGCACCTTTAGGTGACGAGGCCGAATTGGCCATGATGGCTATGGGCATGGAGTCCGACATGATGATTAGCGATGACGAGGTTATGCTCGTCGGTGACGACTTTGTCGTGGCTGAAAGCGATTTTGCCAAGGAGAAAGAAGAAGAAATCAACAACGCCTTTGTAAAGATTGAGAATGACCCGCGTGTCACCAAGGTTGGCCGTTTCATTCGCAAGTACAGCATCGATGAGCTTCCACAGCTATTCAATATCCTTAAAGGCGACATGTCTATTGTTGGCAATCGTCCCCTCCCCCTCTACGAAGCAGAGAAACTGACCGTCGACTCTACAATTGACCGTTTCATGGCTCCTGCTGGCCTGACAGGCCTCTGGCAGGTAGAGGAGCGCGGAAAAGGAGGCATGATGTCTGCAGAAGAGCGTAAGCAACTCGACATCACCTATGGCCAGACCTACAATTTCCTTCTTGACATGAAGATTATTTTCCGCACGCTCACGGCGTTCATCCAGAAAGAAAACGTTTAACATCCTTGCAAATAATGAAATTATATAAACGCCATATTGCAATCATCGTCTCTTTCTTCTGTGCCAACATAGCGATGGCACAGTTCAATGAAAGTGGTATCAGTGCAGGCTTCTTCGATTCCAGTGAAGAGAAAACAATCAACTTCTCTGAGTTCAAGTTACCCCCTCTGGCTGTCCTGTTTGAGAATGCCAAGGCAAATCCCCAAATCCTCACATTGGCAAAAGCACAAGAGATAGCAGAAGCTGAGGTGGCCAAGCAGAAACGTCACATTTTCTCATACGTCCGTGGTCATGCAAGTTATAGCTATGGTAAGACCGACATGTGGGGTAACAACTCTTCGACCTACAGCACCATGATTTATCAGTTTCAAGGCAGTAAACAGAGTTATTGGAACGTAGGTGTAAACGTGTCTGTTCCCTTAGAGGATATCCTTGACTTAGGCGCATCCGTTAAGCGAAAGAGAATGGAAGTAGAACAGGCCGTATACAAAAAAGATATTGCTTACGACCAGCTAAAACTTGACATTGCAGCATTATATGTAAAAATCACCAATAACCTCGTTGCATTAAAGACTGCCAGCGAAAATGCCGCCATCTACCAAGGTGCCGGCGCTTTGAACTTAGAAGACTTCCACAATGGCAATCTAAGTATTGAGGCCTTTGCAGACACAAAACGTTGGGAGCAAAATGCCGTTTCTACTTATCAAAACCTTCAGACAACTATCACAACAGACATTCTAACCCTTGAAATCATTACACACACACCGATTCTAACCAACTCTACGACCGAAATCACCTTGGATAGCACAGTTCAAAAGAGTGAAAAGGAAATTAAAAAAGAGAACAAGGCTGTAGAGAAGCGTATCAAACAGGCAGCAGCCGAAGAAGAAAAGCGAATAGAAGAGTTAGAAAAGGCTGAGAAAAAAGCCGAGAAAGAGGCTGCTAAAGCAGCGAAAGACACTGGAAGTAAGTAGTATTATCGTCCAACAATCATCAAAAAAAGAGTTATGGATTTATTCAGATATATTGTCCGTTTTCTATTTAAGATACGTTGGTATCTCATCATCTTGCCATTGATTGCGCTTATAGTGGCGTGGTTCCTGACACGTAATATGGAGCGTGTTTACGACACCAACACAACCATCTATACAGGTATGATTACCGGTTATAATATAGAGGGAGGCATTGGTGTCGCGGGAGGCCATGCACAAACAAATATTACCAACCTAATTCTGATTATCCAAACAGACAACGTCATCCATGAAGTAGCCTTGCGTCTGTTTGCCCGTTGTATGATGTATGGTAGTACATCAAAGGACAACAACTACATTTCTGCAGAGCATTTCCGCCAACTCAACAGCCAAGTTCCAGCCGAAGTAAAGGCTCTTATCAATCACAATAGCGAAAGGATGACCTATGCGAACCTCAAGGCCTACGAGAAGCCGCTACAGAACAACTACATCTTCAGCCTACTGAACTACCATCCTTATTTCGGCATCGACAAAATCACCAGCCGTTTAAAAGTCGTACAACTCAAAAATAGTGATATCATCAACATTGACTATTCTGCCAATGACGCTGGTATTGCCTACAATACGCTTGACATTCTTAATGAGGTCTTTGCCCGTCAATACCAACAACTTCGCTATGGTGAGACCAACAATGTCATCAAGTTCTTTGAGCGTGAGGTTGCCAAACTCTATAAGATTCTGACAGGTGCAGAAGACGACCTCATTCGATACAACGTTGAGAAACGTATCATTAACTATAGTGAGCAGACTAAACAGCTTACAATTCTAGACATGAATCAGCAAACCTCTGACAACAACCAGCTGATGAACTATACCACCACCAGAGCTCTTATGGACTATCTAGAGCGTCAATTGGGTAATCGTGCCAAGATAATACGTGCCAATAAAGAATTCACTAATCAAATCACAGACATTTCCCGTATACAGTCACGCATCTCCAACCTACGTCTGATGAGCAGTGAAGGAGGAGGCAACAATGAAGAGTCGCAACTTGAATTAGCGAAAGCAGAACAGATGCTGCAAAAGGCGACAAGCAACGTGCGTGACTTGACAAAAGATATTGAGGCCAGCACCTATAGTACAGAGACCGGTGTCAAATCCAGTTCTATGATTAGTCGCTGGCTTGAGCAAGTGCTGCTATTGGAAAAGACCAAGGCAGAAATGTCTGCTCAGGATATCATGCGTTCGAAATTGGACAAGCAGATTCTTTATTACGCTCCAATTGGTGCTACTATTCAACGTAAATCACGACATATTGGATTCATTGAAGGCAACTATATGGAGATGCTAAAGGCATTGAATGCAGCCCGCCTACGCCAGCGAAACCTTCAGATGTCAACAGCAACGCTTCGTGTGCTGAATCCGCCGATGTTCCCAATGAACGCACAACCGACCAACCGTATGATGATTCTGCTTGGTGCTTTTGCGCTGACATTTATCTTTACAGCTCTCTACTTCTTCATTATTGAGTTGCTCGACCGCACCTTGCGTGACCGCATGCGTTCAGAGATTATGACTAAAATTCCTGTCATGGGTTGCTTCCCCAAAGAGAGTAATCTTCGCTATCGTCGATACAACAAAACCATCGCCGATATGTCTCTACGCCAGTTGTCAAAAGCCTTGCTTCCACATTTTAAGGAAGGCCAGCAGAATGTGCTTAACCTATTGTCCACCGATGCCTCTAATGGCAAGAGCTACTTGGCCCAAGAACTAGAGAACTATTGGGTGAGCATTGGACTGCAAGTCCGTCGTCTCACCTACGATGAGGATTTCTTGGCCGAGGACAGCCGTTATGTCATGGCTAAAGATGTGAAGGACCTCTGTCCTGATCTTATGCCCAACGAAATTGCCATCATTGAATATCCCAACCTTGACGACAATTCCATCTCTCCTGCTCTGCTTAACATGGGCACCATTAACCTCATGGTAACCCGTGCGAACCGAACGTGGAAAGATGTTGACCAAAAAGCATTGAAGGAGTTACAGGGTCAATTAGAAAATAAGGATACACTCTATATGTATCTCACGGAGTGTAATCGTTATGCTGTTGAGGAGTTCGTTGGTCAGCTGCCACCTTACACGCGGTTCAACAACTTCGTCTATCGAATGTCTCAACTTGGCTTAACTGCCATTGAGAACGAGCACGGAAAGTAAACAACCGAACATGGCGAATTCGATATTTAGAACATACGCCCAAGACAATGGAGGAAGAGTAGCTATACTCTTTCTCCTGTTTTTGCTGGCTTTGTTCCGTTTCTATGTTTCGGGATTCAGTGGTTTTGCCACCATATGTACGATTCCGATTATCATATTAACAATCATAGCATCGTTCCGTCATAGAATGATGATGTTTTGGGTATTAATCGTCATCAATGGTATCATTCAATGGCATAGCATATCCTTGCCAAGAGGAATTCCCATATCTATGTATAATGAGATTATAGAAATTATTCTCATCATGTTAGCCCTTCTTGACTTTAACAAGTCCAAAGGCGGAAAGTTATACAACTTCATGGGCTTTTTCCTTCTGATATGGTGTGGTTATTGCACATTAGAAGTTTTAAACGACACTTGTGACTTAGGCATCAATGTTGAAGCATGGTATCAGGGAGTGCGCCTCATTGCTTACCAGTTACTTTATGCATTTATAGTATTCACCATATACATCAACAGTACGAAAAGACTAACCCAGTATTTATACGTATGGGGAGCTTTAGCTTTATTAGCTGTTGTGGTGGTCTGGAAGCAGAAGTATATAGGACTAACAGAGAAAGATACCGCTTGGCTATATGGTCCGCATGGTCGTCAGCATCTACTCCATGCTGGTACACTCATCAGATATTGGTCCATTTATAGTGATGCAGCTAATTTTGGTGTTGGCATTGCATCAACAGCTGTTGCTTTCATCATTTTCGGCATTACGAGCAAACTCAAGAGACATCGCTATATTTTCCTCATTATAGGAGCTGCTTGTACATGGGCAATATTTCCATCTGGCACACGAACCGCCATTGCATGTTTGATGGCAGGGTTTATGGCCTACATATTTTTATCCAAATCCTTAAAGATTGCCATTCCATTCACCATTATATTTGGTATTTTAATTTTCATACTTGCATTTACCAAAATAGGAAACGGCAATCAGCAGATACGCCGCATGAGATCTGCCTTTGATAGAAATGATGCCTCTGTAAGTACACGTGATATCAACCAAGAGGCCATGAAAAAATACATGAAGGACGCGCCTTTTGGTATTGGCCTTGGCATGAATAACACTAATGTCCCCGCCAATAACAAGTTCAACACAATGGCAACACTTCCTGCAGATTCGGAATATGTCTTCATTTGGATGCGCACAGGCATTGTCGGCATTACAATATTCATCATATGTACAGTCTTCATGATAGGAGGAGCCTGTTGGATTGTCTTTTTCCGACTGAAAAGTTCCTCCCTACGAGGAATTGGAGCTGGTATGTGTTGTGCCATGATTTCACAGCAATTAGGAGGCTATGGCAATCAAGTTCTCATGCAGTTCCCCAATTGTCTCACATTTTATGGCGGTTTGACCATCGTTTACGTTCTACCATATATCGAGCAAGAATGGATAGCCTACGAGAACCGTGAATTGGAGAAAATTGCTGAGAAGAAACGGTTGAAACTGGAAAAGAAGAAGGCCTCAAGGATATGGTGGCATTGAAGAAGAAAATGACAGATGAAAGGTGAGATGGAGAAGATTATATCGATTATAACCATTAATTACAATGGGGTGAAAGACACCTGCGAATTAATGGAGACATTACCTTTAGAAGACGATTCAATAGAGGTAATCGTAGTCGATAATGCATCTACACTTGATGAAGCCTCTGTCATAGAGCAACATTATCCGCTGGTCATCGTCATCCGCAGTCCAAAGAACTTAGGCTTTGCTGGTGGTAATAATCTTGGCATCCAAGCCGCCCATGGCAAATACCTGTTCTTCATCAACAATGATACGGTTCTTAGAAAGGAAAGTGGAGAGAGAATTCTCCGAGCACTAACAAATCGTTTGGAGAGTTCACCGAAGATTGGTGCCGTCTGTCCCAAATTACGCTTTGCATGGGGTAATTACCCTATCCAGTATGCCGGCTACACCCCCCTCTCTCGCATTACCATGCGCAACAAGGCCATTGGCTGTGGCGAAACCGACAGAGGGCAGTATGACACGGCCTCCCCCACCCCATACGCTCATGGCGCTGCCATGATGGTCAAACGTGAGGCTATTGACAAAGCCGGACTGATGCCCGAATGCTATTTCCTATATTACGAGGAACTCGACTGGTCTATGATGCTCCGTCGTGCAGGCTATGACATCTGGTACGAGCCAGCCTGTTCCATTTATCATAAGGAAAGTCAGTCTACAGGTCAAAACAGTCCGCTTCGAACATATTACATCACACGCAATCGTCTGTTATTCGTCAAGCGGAATGTCCGCGGCATGGAGAAATACTTGTCCTATGTCTATATTACCGGTATTGTGGCGTTAAAAGACATTCTCAAGCATCTGTGTCAAAGACGATTTGATTTAGCAAAGGCTACCATCAAAGGCGTCCGTGATTTCTGCAATTCTCAGTTCTCTATTATCAACTCTCAATTCGAATAGACATGGATTTCTGGCTTATACTATACATCATCGACGGAATACTCTTCTTTGGGGTAGCAATGACGACACTCTATCTGCTTGTGTTCTCCATTGCCTCACTTTTCATAAAGCATCCAAACGTCGCCAAGGCCAAGCGCCAGAATCGCTTCATCGTGCTCATTTCGTCATACAAGCAGGATCATGTCGTCAGTCAGTGCGTCATCTCCATTCTTAGCCAGAGCTATGCCCAACGAATGTTCGATGTCATTGTTATCAGCGACCACCAAGACGAGATGACCAACATGAAGTTGGCCCAATATCCCATCACCTTGCTGACGCCAAACTTCGAGAAGAGTACTAAGGCTAAGCATTTGCAATATGCCATCATGAACCTGCCGGAATTCAAGATTTACGATGCCGTGGTTGTACTCGATGCAGACAACATTGTAGAGCCTGAGTTTCTAGAGCAAGCCAATAACGCCTTTGAAAGTGCCGGAACGAAAGCTATCGTCACCCACCGTTTGCCAAAAAACATGGATACCACGACCGCCCGTCTGGATGCCATCTTTGAAGAAATCAACACGTCAATCTTCCGTCGCGGCCATATTACCCTCGGACTCTCTTCCGCCATAAATGGATCTGGTGTCATCTACGATTTCGAATGGTTCAAGAACAACATCATGAAGGTTCGTAGCTCCGAGGAGGATAAGGAACTGGAGGCCACGCTTTTACGCCAACACGTTTACATCGACTATTTCGATCACATCCATGTCTACGACGAGAAGAAACGTAAGACCGGTGAAATCAGCAGCCAGCGCAGCCGCTGGGCTTTGGCTCAGTACAAGACACTTCTCAAGAACATCTACAATCTACCGAATGCCATTGTCAGACGTGACTATGACTATGCCGACAAGATTCTCCAATGGCTACTCATTCCTCGTATTGCTGCCGTTGTCATCATCATCGTCATGAGTGTAACACTACCGTTTATCTATTTCACGCTGGTTCTTAAATGGTGGGTTACAGGCATTCTTCTCGGCTTTGCCTTCTCCTTTGCCACTCCCGACCGTATGGTTGACAAGCATTGGGACAATGATTTCCTTATGCTGCCAGTCCGGGCTGTTGCCAACGTTGCCAAGCGTATTATGAACTGTTTCAAGAAATAAAGTTTAACGAAAACATATCACTATGATTTGGACCGTTATTCACTATTTGGACATTGCCCTATGGATTATCGTTGCTGCCTCTGCAGCGTATGTCTGTTTCTTCGCCATCATCTCATTATTCTATAGCAAGGACGACACCTTCATCTATAACCGTTCCCCCCATCTTGTTGGTCATGAACTACGCCGTTTCTTGATTCTGTTTCCTGCCTATAAGGAAGACCGCGTCATCGTCAATTCCGTTGAGCAGTTCATGGAACAGGACTATCCCGAGGAATACTACACCATTGCTGTTATCTCTGACCACATGCAGCCAGAGACCAACAAATTTCTGGCCGAGCTCCCCATTCAACTGCTCCAACCTACATTCGAGAAAAGTTCCAAAGCCAAGGCGATGCAGTATGCCATCAATTTGTTGAAGGAGCAAGCTGCAGGAGATAAGACAAAAACTTTTGATTATGTTGTTGTTCTTGATGCCGACAATGTCGTTCAGCCCACATTCCTGAGTCAGCTCAATGTACTATGTAACTCTGGTTATGAGGCCATCCAGTGCCACCGTTGCGCCAAGAATTCCAACAACGACGTGGCCGTACTTGACGGTGTCAGTGAAGAAATCAACAACACCCTCTTCCGCAAGGCCCATAATCGCTTGGGGCTTTCCTCTGCCCTTATTGGCTCCGGCATGTGTTTCAAATACGACCTTTTCCATCAAAACGTGTTTATGCTGACTACTGCAGGCGAAGACCGCGAGATGGAAGCCCTGCTGCTGCGTCAGAACGTCTTTATCAAATATGCCGCCGACATCCATGTCTTTGATGAGAAGGTCAGCAATCAGGACAATTTCCAGCGCCAACGCATGCGATGGATGACAGCGCAGATTCAAAGCTTGCTAAATATGCTACCCCAAATTCCACATGCCCTTGTCCATGGCAATATCAACTTTGTTGACAAGACTATTCAGCAAGCCCTTATCCCCCGCTCTATGCTCATCATGATACTTGGATTTATGTCTGTACTGATGACACTAGTTAATCTAGCTTGGAGCATCAAGTGGTGGATCCTCTTCGGCTGTTTAGGGTTATCCCTCTTCATCGCCATCCCTGGCCCTCTCCGCATCCGTTCTTTCGGTAAGGTTCTCACCATTCCCGGTTTGGTTATGCGCATGCTGAAGAACTTTCTGCATATCGACCACAAGAACACAGATTTCTTACACACAGAACACGGATAAAAAGGAAAAGAATAAATGAGTGAAAGAGTACATAGAAGTATAATGAATATCAAAGTGGGCATGTTATTCTACGTGCTCTCTTTATTGTTAGCATTCTTTTCCCGCAGAGTTTTCCTCGACTGTTTGGGTGCCGAGTTCATTGGAATGACAGGCATGCTCAAGAACATCATGGACTACTTGAGTGTTGCAGAATTAGGTATTGCTACCAGCATTGTCTACTTTCTCTATAAACCATTACAAGAAGATGACCATGAGAAGATTAATGATGTCATGTCCATGTTGGCCTTTCTCTACCGTTGCATTGGTATTATCATCCTTATTGCTGGTATTCTTGTCAGTATCTTCTTTCCTTGGTGGTTTGGTAGACTTGAGACAGGACTACCACTAACCTACTTCGCTTTCTATTCCTTTCTTCTGTCATCTGCTGCAGGATATATCTTCAATTACAAAAATCTGTTAGTTAGTGCCAACCAAAAACAATACATGGTTAGTGCTTATTTCCAAACTATCGGAATCGTTCAAAGTATTATCCAGATTCTTCTTGCCTGGTACTATCGTAATCTGTGGCTATGGGTAATTGTTGGATTGATTTTCACTATCATCGGCATTATCATTTTCAACATTCGCATCCGTCAGATTTATCCTTGGCTCGATATCAATCTAAAAAAAGGCCGGCAAAACCTAAAGAAATACCCCGAGGTATTGAAGAAGACACGTCAAATATTTATAAGAAAGATTAAAGATTTAATCCTATATAAAAGTGATGAGATTCTTGTGGGAGCTTTTGTTTCTGTTGTAAAGGTTGCATTTTATGGCAATTATACAATGATTACCAACAAGCTACTCTATTTAGTTAATATTTTGTCAGATGGACTTAGTGCAGGTGTTGGAAACTTAATAGCCGAAGGAAACGAGAAGAATATCATGAAAGTATATTGGGAGATGACTGCAGCTCGTTTTTTCATCTTAGGCATCATCATATATTCCCTTCTCATTTTTCTCCAACCATTTATTGGTTTATGGTTAGGCATAGAATATCAACTCAGCGACATAATCGTATACTTGCTGATTTTCAATCTATTTATTCGATTGCAACCTGCGGCAGTCTACATATTTATTGGAGCATCAGGATTATACTCTGACCTATGGGCCGCTTGGACAGAATTAATAGTGAACATTTTGGTAACACTTCTTCTTGCCCCAACCTATGGAATCATTGGAATTCTATTAGGTAAAATAATGAGTTTCTTCTTCATCAGCTTTTTCTGGAAGCCATACTACTTATTCTCACAAGGATTCCATAAAAGTGTATGGCACTATTGGCGAGGGATGATACCATATTACCTTTTATTTACATTGTTCACAACACTTACAATTGTTGTAAAGATTGCCATTATTAACCAACACTCAGAATCCCTTATTTCATTGTGTTTATATGGCTTCGCATTCTTAATACCTATACTCATACTATATTTCCTCTTTCTGTTCCAATTCACTAACGGAATGAAATACTTTGTGGCTCGTAAGCCTGCAATTTATACTACTATAAAGCGTATTACATTTTAATAATGAAAGGTTACAATTATGAGAATAGCAATTTTAACCAGTGGAATGTTACCAATTCCCGCTGTACAAGGAGGGGCTGTAGAGAACAAAATCGATTTTCTGCTAGAATATAATGACAGAATGAAACTCCACGACATCACTGTATATAGTCCGTGGAATAAAGAAGCCTCCATGCATCCTGCCGTTTCGTCAGATGTGAACCACTATGTCTTTATTGACGTCAGCAGTCTCAAGGCCAGAATTGCCAGGAGACTGTATGGTTATCTTCATTCTGGCGAATACTATAACTATTTCATAGAATACTACTTTGAAAAGACATATGCCCATCTAAAGAATCAGAACTATGATTGTATTTATCTGGACAACTGTCCAGGGTATGTCTATAAGTTATCACAGCGGGGCTTTAAGAACATCATCTTGCGCTTAGGTAACGATCTCCTTAATTCCACGACAAAACACAATGAACTAATATTCAATAATCTCAGAAAAATCCTGACTTGCTCAAATTTTGTAAGAGAGAAGGTTTCCACTATCCGACGTGACGACAAGATACAGACCTTATATAATGGAATAAATATCAAAACGTTCTCTTCAAAGAATGAACAGAAGAAGAAGCGAACAGACATTGGCCTGTCCGAGGATGATTTTGTAATGGTTTACACTGGTCGTCTCAACAAGGAAAAAGGCGTTTCCGAACTGATTGATGCTATGCTTCTGCTTCAAGACAAGCCCAATATCAAATTGATGATTATCGGCAGTCCATTCTTTGGTAACGTTGCTAATGAGGATATATTTGTAAGAGGGCTCAAACAAAAGGCAAAAGATATCAAAGACCGAATTGTATTCACAGGGTTCATCCCACACTCTCAATTGGCACAATACCTGAAAATGTCCGATATTGCAGTTATTCCTTCCTTGTGGGATGATCCGTGTCCCAACACAGTACTTGAAGCTCAAGCGATGGGGTTACCTCTAATTACAACTTGCCGTGGGGGCATACCAGAAGAAGTCACGGAAAAGAATGCCATCCTTCTTGAGACAGATGAACATTTCGTGGATAATCTTGCCGCTGCCATTCTCGACCTCTATGAACATCCCGAGAAGCGCCAACAAATGGCATCGGTAGCTCTTGAACGCGGAAAACTTTTCACAAAGGAGATTTACACCAAGAATTTCTTTGAAGCATTGGAAACAATGTAAAATACCATTTATCACAATTACAATAACATCAATAATATGAAAAGTATCGTCCTGATATTTCCATATTTCGGGAAATTACCCGTTCAATACGGCATGTGGCGTGCCTCCGCATTGGAGAATCCTACTATAGACTTCATGTTCTTTACCGATTCAGATGTAGAGCCAGCCACTAACATCATTGTACACAAAATGGAATTTGCAGATTTCAAAGCAATCGTTCAATCTGCATTTAACTTTCCCATAGTACTAGACCGCCCCTATAAACTGTGCGACTACAAACAAGCATACGGTTATATTTTAAAAAATTACATTAGCAAATATGATTATTGGGGATATGGAGACTTAGACGTTGTGTATGGAAACATTCGACACTTCCTTACTGATGACATTCTCAGTTCTCATTTATTCTTTCTTGGCGAAGGACATCTCACATTGTTCCGCAACAATGAAGATGCAACAACCTATTTTATGAAAGCCATACCAGAATACCAAGACTATCATAACGCATTCACTACTTCAAAAATCAAATATTTTGATGAATATGGTTATAAAGGATGTAGTGACAAATGGCATGATTGCCGACCGCAAGACCATTGGAATGAACGGCCCTACGACAACATCTCCAAGCCCAAGAAAGCATACCATTTCTATAGTGTAGCACCAAGGAATTGGAAACAAGTTGTTTTTGAGCACATAAATGGGAACCTATACGTCATTCGGTTTCAAAAGGATGGAACAATTGAAAAGAAAGAATCATTATACGCTCATTTTCAACATCGTCAGAACATGAAAGACAAAGTCCATAACTACGGACATTTTCTTGTAACTCCTGATGTCATAATAGACTACCCCAAACATTTTCAAAAGTTTTGGCTAAGATACTACTGCAGAAGTAGAAATCTCACCACAAAATACTACCAATGGTGTGCAAGACTACAATGGCGACTACATACTTTATTCAAAAAGAAATGAAAATGTGAATTTAGTCGATAGGCAACTTCATACAATCACCAAAAATATAATCCCACTTCAATGGCCTGAATTCTTCCCAGCCACCACCATGGTAAAAAGTAAACTCCCCGAAATAGGCACGTCCATCAATGTTATACAAATCAATTCTGACATGAGGGAAACCTTTTGAAAGGATTCTTGCCATTTCAAGCATTTCGTCTAAATTCTGCGGACGAGGAATCACCCGATTTCTATCTGAAGGGAACTTGATTTCACATTCTTGCAGATTCCAATTCACATCATAGATGTTACGATGATGATGAGTAAAACGATCAAAGTCGACCTCAATATAACGCGGTTCACCATTAAAACAAAAGAGTTTATAGTCCTTCAGTTCTTCACCACTTTCGTCAACCATATATTGTTCTGCCAAAATGCGAGGCGGAACATTTTTGTACGCCCACTCTCTTGACCAACGCCAAAAGTCGAGTTTCAGAGCTCTTTCAATTAGATCCTTAGCAGCTTTCTTATCAAATGATTCTTTGTCCTTACAAATGACGATTCCACCAGAATCGTGAGTACACTTTAATACGAATTGATTGGGAAGTTTATCAAAATCTATCTCGTCGAAATTATTCCAAACCCCAAAACAGGGAAAAACATATTGGCTTCCTATCTTTTGTGAAACATATTCTTTTACTGCATACTTATCAACTAATGTCGTATACAAAGGGTTATGATCATGAATTTTTAACCATTGCAGTTTCTCTGTATAGGCTTTCGGACACTTCAAATGCAATTTACGACCATGTTTGGCTTTATAGGCAATTTTAAGCCACATTGAATCTGGCCACCATCTATGAGTTGCATCTAAAAAAGACCAATAGTATTTTGACAACATGCTTTTCAAGTCTCCCATCATTATAAAATATGATTTACATATAACAGAAATTCAATTACATTCCTTACAACACATCATTAAGAGTTCTCAATAATTGGTAAATGTATTCTATCTCCTATCATTCTGTGGAACTCCATGGTGAAGTGATTGTTCATGCCAGAGAAGGCAGTGAAGGTCATTTCACCAAAATAGATTTTGCCCTTCACATTATAAAGGTCAACACGCACCTGTGGGAATCCCTCGCTGATTTTCTCGGCAATCTCTATCATCTTCTCCAGATTCTCCGGTCGCGGAACTGGTCTGTACTCTACACCAGGATCAGCCAGATACTGGTGCATCGGCGTCCAGGTATTGATGTCATACAAGTCATAGACAGTCTTTCCTCCCCCACTTCCGCTTTCCAACTTACGGTCGTAGCACACGAAGTCATACTGAGCCTTGCCATCAATACATCTTATTTTGTGATCGACTGTGGTTTCTGACGAGAACTCGGAAGAATTATCCATCTCAATCAGGCTCTCAGCCATCACACGCGGCTTGATGTGTGTGTAGTGTGGCTCACACGATGCATAACCATATATCACGTCCAGGTGTTTCTGTAGGAAATCAAGAACCTTCTGTTTATCCATCTTGCTCTTATCACGGATAATGACAGTACTGCCGCAGTCATGCGTACACTTCAACACAAACTTCTCTGGCAGTTTGTCGAAGTCAATGTCAGCCGCCCGATCCCACACGCCATAACACTCCGTCAGGATTTCTTTTAGGCCAAGTTCTTCAATATGTTTACGCACCTCATACTTATCAGTATATTCCGTCCACTTCGAAGTATCGGTCATCACCGCCATCCATGTCACCTTCTCATTCAGCGTCCGCGGATTTTTCCATGGGAACTTTTCCCTATAGAAACGGTTCCATTTCAACTCAAAGGCCTTCTTCGGATTGGTATCCACAAGTTCCCTGAACTTATCTGTGCGCTCGATATTGTGAATGAAATACAATGCCTTTAGTGATCGTATAGGATGCAAGAATGATTTTGCACGAAGCCTGAATTTATAAGAGAACAATGCCATATTTATCTGTCATATTATGTTTTCAACCGCAAAATTAGATAATTAACTTCATAAAAACAAGAAAAAAAGCAGTTATTTCTCATATACTGTAAAAATGCGCCACGGAGAATCTACTCCGTGGCGCATTTTTTTTAAGTTAGCTGTGGATTAGTCACAAATGCCTTTGATGTCGGCGTACTCGCTGGTGGCATCAAAGCACGGACACTCCTTCTTCACCCACGGCAGGTCGCGATGACCGACGATGACCATGTCAGGATAGTCGGTCTTCAGCGAGCGGAGCAGCGCATGGAGGGCGTGCTTCTGTGCCGGTGTGCGGGTGTCGGCGGGACGGCCCTGCTCGTCCAGACCACCTTCGTAGCAGATGCCGATGGAGCGGTGGTTATAGCGGCGGGCATGGGCTCCCACCATCTCCTCGGGACGGCCTATGTGCATCTGTCCGTCGCGGGTGATGTAGTAATGGTACCCGCACATCTTGAAGCCGCGGGCACGGTGGCAGGCGTCGAGCGCCTCAAACGTAAACGCGTGGTCGCAACGCGTTGCGGAGCAGTGAATCACTGCCAAATCAATTCGTCTCATAGGTTGTTAGTTAGGCCCCCTCCAAACCTCCCCCTGTAGGGGAGGCTTGTTTGGGGTGTTGGGTGATAGGTGTTAGGTGTTGGCTATTGGCTGTTAGCCTCCCTCCCTACTGGGGAAAGGCTACGGGTAGGCGCGTAAGCGGGAATGGGCCGGGGTGGGGCTTATGGCTGCGGTGTGTTCATCGCCTGTTTGTCGGCGTCAATCAGCTCCTGCGCCTTCTTGGTCCAGCCGAGCACGGCATCCTTGTTCAGTTCCTCGCGGGTGTAGGTACCTGTAGACTGTGCCAGCAGCTTCACGTTCTTCACGGCGTTACCCGTCTCCACGTTCTGGCCGTTCACGCGGGTGGTCTTCTTGCCAATGGCAGCCTTCATCACGCCATAGCGTGCACAGGCATTAGCCTCCACCGAGGCCTTGAAGATGGCCAGGTTCTCGATCTTGACGCAGTTGCCATCGAGCGTCAGGTGACGGATGCACTTCACCATATCGGTCAGGATGCCTCGGATGGTACCCTCACTGAAGGGCGTGTTATGCTCCGACATGTGCTTGGCCAGCTTGGGCACATCGAACATCTCCTTGTAATCTACTCGCGCATAGGCCTTGCCGTACTGCGCACTCGTACTGTCTGTGTTCTTGTAAACGTTCAGTTCAATCATAATTGTGTGTTTTTAAGCCCCCTCCATCCTCCCCCCCATAGGGGAGGCTCGTTTTGAGGGTTGTTGGGGGCGGGTTAATGGTTAGAGGTTAGAGGTTATTGGTTAAGGGTTAAGGGTTAAGGGTTAGAGGTTAGAGGTGATGGGTGATTACATCTTACATCATACATCTTCCATCTTCCCTCTTACCGCATGCAGCTGGTGGTCGTCAGTGCTGTGAGGAATGCTGTGAGAGCGGCTACTAACATCTTCACCGTAATCTCGATAAACTTTGTCTTTTTCATTTTTACCTTTTTACATTGTCTAATTTTAACATTTTCTCAAGTTTGGGCCCTTTCTCAAGTTTTGTATTGCAAGTGAAGTGCAAGGCGAACTTTTGGAGCAGCGAGAGCCAACAAGTGCACTTGATTGGCAGAGTCGTGACAAAAGTCAACAGAGTTAGTGCAGAGCCGAGCTCGCTCGAGCTATGCTGAGCCGCAGCCTTCACTCGCCATTGCATCTCCAAATGCAATGGCAAAGGTAATACTTTTGTTGGGACCATTGTCCTCATCAGTCCTCATCCGTCCCTATTTGTCCACATCTGTCCTTATCTATCCATCTTCTACATACAAAAAGCGCCCCAGCTCATTAGCCAGGGCGCGAATATTGTTTGATGTTCAGGCTGAGTACAAATCTCTTGGATAGTGCAAACCGAGCGGAATACAAAGCAAATCACGATTATCGCATTTGCAATTCTTATTTGCTAAGCATCTGTTTATAAAGTGCGTTGCACTTTTTTCCCGCACGTTGACAGTGTATGCAGATATTCAATCATTTTATCCTGAGCCTGAACCCTCCTTTAGAAAATCTATTGATGGTATCCCACCACAAAATTTTCTTAAGTCTAAATATCCAATAACTCAATCCTACTGATAAAACTACAGAGCGGTTTA
>Ga0265301_10001459_pt1 | contig 30681 bp, 47 predicted proteins | sample AusTroGonzalo_MG_2_FD_193488 | JGI IMG/M metagenome (GOLD analysis project Ga0265301, IMG submission 193488) | Bovine rumen microbial communities from tropical cattle in Woodstock, Queensland, Australia - Gonzalo_04 | ecosystem: Host-associated > Mammals > Digestive system > Stomach > Rumen ... | reverse complement strand
GTCTTCTCCCCCCCCGAATACATCAAAATATTTTTTTGGTCTGGATAGCTCGACGGAGCGACAAGGGGGCAGCCTTACCCTTTCCAGGCCAAATCAAGGCATAAGGCACAACACGGAAGGCGGTGGACAAATGGAAATTATCAAGTTATCAATTGACGACTTGACACCAGACCCTAACAACGCGAAGGACCACCCGGAGTGGCAAATCGAGCAAATAAAAATGAGCATCGAGACCTTCGGAAACATTGACCCGATAGGAGTCTGGGGAGACGACAACCTAATCGTTGAAGGCAACGGAAGGTATCAGGCATTGAAGGAGCTCGGCTACAACGAGGTCGAGTGCATCAGGCTGGACTGGCTGACGGAAGAAGAGCGCAAGGCATACGCCCTGGCGCACAACAAGCTGACCATGAACAGCGGCTGGGTTCCAGGGATGGTAGAAGAGACGCTGGCGCAAATCGGCAATATTGACATGGCCCTTTTTGGGTTTGAGGTAGACGCGCCGGACGACATCGACGTCCCGATCCAGGAAGACGTCGCGCCCGAGGATGCAGAAGCAAGGACAAAGCCCGGGGAAATATGGCAGCTCGGAGAGCACCGCCTCCTATGCGGAGACAGCACGGACAGGGAAGCCCTTAAAAAGCTCATGGCAGGAGCGGAGGCAGACCTCTGGGTCACGGACCCGCCGTACAACGTCAACTACGAAGGCAAGGCGGGCAAGATCGCAAACGATAACCAGGAAGACGGAGCGTTCCGTCTATTTTTGCGGGATGCTTTCACAGCAGCCCTGTCGGTTATGAAACCGGGGGCGGCTTTTTATATATGGCACGCGGACCTGGAAGGTTACAACTTCCGTGGAGCAATAACGGAGGCAGGCGCCAAAATACGCCAGTGCCTCGTATGGAATAAGAACGCGCTGGTTTTAGGACATCAGGACTACCAGTGGAAGCACGAACCGTGTTTATACGGATGGAAGGAAGGGGGTAACCGATACTTCACAGACAGCAGGAAGGAGACAACGGTCTTTGAAGACGCGCGCCCTGATTTTTCCAAAATGAAAAAGGAGGAAATGCGAGCGCTTCTCGAGGACATCTTCTCGGACAAAATCAGCACGACGGTCATTAATGAAGACAAACCGCTGGCGAATGATTTACACCCGACCATGAAGCCAGTCAAACTGATGGCGCGGTTGATCCGAAACAGCAGCAGGGAAGGAGAAAAGGTTCTCGACACCTTCGGAGGCTCGGGGTCTACATTAATGGCTTGCGAGCAATTGAAGAGGCGCTGTTATATATGCGAGCTCGACCCCCACTACGCGGACGTTATCATCGAGCGCTGGGAGACATTCACAGGCGGGAAGGCGGTGCGTTTAGATGGCTAAAAGAATTAAAGCATCGGCAACGAAAATTAAGCCAAAGAGCAAAGCGGAGCAAATCTGCGCCGGAGTTCCCGAGAACATCCGCGAGCAGACCGTGACCCTTGCCAACGCGGTCCTGACCATCCAGGAGAAAATCGAGCAGCAAATCCCAATATATAAACAAATGCCGCTCGCACAACAGGTCAAGGTCGGGACAGGGGAAACGATGCTGCGAGCCAACCCGGCAACCCAGGAGTTCAGGGCAACGGTCAGGGACTACGCAGCAGCGCTGAACTCCCTCAATGCGGTTTTAGAAAATCACGGAGAGACGGAGCAGGCGTCCAGCATCGAAGACCTCCGCGCCAAATTCAAGGTGGGCTAATTGAAGGGCGTAACGGAGCCGAGAATATACACAAAGCCGCTGCGGAAGCTGACAAAAAGAACCAGCCTCGGCTATGCGGCCATAGAATACGCGGAGACCATCCTCGGCGTGGAATTATACCCGTGGCAGAAGTGGGCGCTGATCCATACGCTCGAAATCACAGGCGACCTCGAAACGGAGTGGGCCTTCAGATATCGAGTAATCGTAATCATGGTCAGCCGCCAGAACGGCAAAACGGTTTTATCAAAGGTGATAGCTTCATTTTTTATGAACGTTTTGCAGGTTGAGGCCGTCTTCGGGACATCCCTCTCGCTGGACAAAGCGGAGGAAGTCTGGGAAGCGGTTATAAACGACCAGGAGAACGTGCCGGAGCTTGCGGCGGTAATAGATCGCATCAGCAGGACCAACGGCAGCAAAAAGTTAGTTTTGACAGGGGGCAGGACATACAAGGTCGGAGCCCCGACAAGGAGAGCAGGAAGAGGCGACAGCAACGACCTCGTAATGCTGGACGAAATAAGAGAGCACCGCGACTGGGAGACATGGAGCGCTGCGGCAGCATCCACAAACGCCAAACCAAACGGCGTTATTATTTGCTTCAGCAACGCAGGAGACCCCGACAGCATAGTGCTCCGACAATTAAGGTCACAGGCCCTCGAGATAATCGACGGCACAAAGGCGTACGACTTCGGAGGCGACGTGGACGGGGACAGCATCGGGCTCTTTGAGTGGAGCGCGCCAGATAAGGCGGAAACAAACGACATAAAAGCACAAGCACAAGCAAACCCCGCGCTGGGTTACGGAAGGCTCACGGAGAGAGCCCTGCAGTCGAGCCGGGCAACATTACCCGAGGCAAAGTTCCGAAGCGAGTGCCTCTGCCAGCAAGTCGAGACGATCCTTCCCGAGCCGTTCCCGGATGGAGCGTGGCTGGGCGGACAGGATGCAGACAGCAGCATACGGGAAGACAGCGAGCTCTTCTGGGGCGTAGACATGAGCCAGGACCGCCGCTACACGGTTATTGCGGTCTGCGGTTTAAGGGAAGACGGGAACTACCACATAGAGCTCGTAGAAAGAAAAATCGGGACGGAGTGGGCCATCGACTGGTTCAAGGCAAGGGCGCCGAAATACGGACAAATGAAGGTCGCCTTCCAGGAACGCGGAGCGCCCGTGAGCGGACTTGCGGAGCAAATCTGCACAATTGACGGAGTGATCCGTATGGCGCAAGGCGGCCCCGAATTATCAGCAGGCTGGAACCGCTTCTATGACGCGGTCGCAGCTTGCGCACCAAACGACGAACGGGGAGGGGTCAAGGTATACCACCTGCCGCAACCCGCCCTCGATACACCAGGAAGGACGTGCCAGCTTCGCAACCTGGGCGGCGGCATCATGCTACCCGACAGGGTCAAAAGCCCTGACGACATCTCGCCGCTTATGGCTTGCGCGATGGCATACGCAGGAGCAACGGAGATTAAGCAAGAAAAAAAGATTTATGAGTCTGCCTACGCATCCGGCGCGGGCCTTCTCTTCGTCTAAATCACAACAGGAGGCAACGAGACATGAGCATACTTGATCGCTGGCGCAAGGTTAGCACGCCGACGGTTTATAATTTCACCTTCAGGAGCGACGCCCCGACCCAGGTGTTAAACCTATCGGCAAAGGAGCTGTACCAGACGCAGGACAACCTGCGCGCGGTAATTGATTTTATATCAAATAGCGTCGCACAACTTCCGCTCAAGGTTTACATCAGGGACGGAGAGACGGAACGCCGAAGGGATCGCACCAGCGACGCCGCGCTGACATTATGGCAGCCGAACGACTACCAGACACAGTTCGAATTTATAAGGGCTCTCGTTGACGAATACAACGTCTTCGGGGCCGTTTATATATGGCCCGTCCCGAGCATCGCGAGCGCTTCGGGATGGATGCTTCACATCATCCCGTCGGACTGGATAATTAAAAGCATCAGCGCCACGCCATACACACCAGCCGCCCTCCAAATCTGCGCACGGAGCGGAGGAACGGCGGTAGAGATACCCTTCAGCGAACTCGTACAGTTTAAGACATACAGCCCGGGCAACCCCGGCGGGTATCTCTCGCCTATCAGCGCCCTGCGCCAGACATTAAACGAGCAGGTCGAGGCGGGCCGCTTCAGACGCCAGCTCTGGCGTTCATCAGGAAGACTGAACGCGCAAATAATCAGACCGAAGGACGTGAAGCCCTGGACAGAAGAGCAGAAGCTCGCCTGGGTCGAGACATTCAGGGAAGCCTGGGGCGCCGGAGGAAACAAGGCGGGGTCAATTCCAGTAATGGAAGACGGTATGGAAATAAAGCCGTTTAGCACCAGCTTCAAGGAGAGCGAGTGGGCCAACTCGGTCAAGTTATCCAGAGAGAGCGTGGCGGCCGCATACGGCATAAACCCGTCTCTTATATGGCATAGCGATACACAGACCTACGCCAGCGCAAAGGACAACGCGAGGGCGCTCTATGCAGACTGCCTGGGTCCCGTTATCCAGATGCTGCAACAGCGCATAAACGCGTTTTTATTGCCGATGCTTGGAGCAGCGCCCGGAACATACGTCGAGTTTGACTTCGAGGAAAAGCTCAAGGGATCGTTCGAGGAACGGGCGGCAATATACCAGAGCGCCTGCGGCGGACCATATCTCACCAGAGACGAAGTCAGAGCGGAGCTGAACCGCGAACCGCTGCCTGACGGACAGGGCGCGGAAATCATCACCCCGCTCAACGTTTTGGTCGGAGGCCAGGCAAGCCCCCAGGACACGCGTGACGACGCCGTAAGCTATCCGGGCATAGATAACCAGGCAAAAAGCCTGAAACGCTGTGTGTGCGAAATCTGCAAGGATAAAGACGATATACGCATCAAGGGGAAGAGCTACAAGGAAGACGACGAAGCCGTCGAGGCCGTCCTCGTTTCATTTTTTAAGCGCCAGGCAAAGAGCGTGCTCCCGAAAATCGGAGCGGATGCTGGCGACTTTTGGAACGCGGAGCGCTGGAACAAAGAGCTGACCGAAGACCTCGAGCCCGTTTTGGTAAAGATAGCAGACAAACACGGCAAGGAAGCAGCAGCGACGCTGGCCTCCGAATATAGCACGGAGGTAACGCGGGCATACATCGCGAAGGCATCGCAGGCAAGGGCGGAAAAGATAAACAACAGCACCCTCGAGAAATTGCTCGCAGACCTTGAGCAGGAGGAACCCGACCCCGCGCATATATACGAGGTCAGGGAGAACACCGCCGGGGTCTTGGCAAAGAGCGCCGCTGGCGCCCTGGCATCGTTCGCGATCCAGGAGGCGGCTCACCAGGCTATCAGCGACGGAGCCCCGAGGGTCGTCGGCAAGATAGTCGAAAAGGAGTGGGTAACAGGCCCGAACGCACGCCCGAGCCATGAGGCCATGAACGGGGAGCGCGTGCCTTTGGATGCAGACTTCAGCAACGGGCAACACTGGCCCGGTGAAGACATCGGAGACCCCGACGAAAGCTGCGGTTGCAATTGCACAACAGAAGTAATCATCACAGGAGGTTAAAACATGGCGGAGACAAAGCACCTTTACAAGTCTTTTGAAATGAAGGCTGACGAAGCGGGCAAGATCGCGGGCTTTTTCAGCACATACGAAAAGACGCCAGACAGCTACGGCGACATCATAGAGCCCGGAGCGTTCACAAAGACAATAGAGGCAAGGAAGGCAACGGGCCACCCGTTCCCGCTTTGCTGGAACCACGACTTCTCTGCGGTTATCGGAGCCGTTGAAGTCGAGGAAAAGGAGCGCGGACCATTCTGCTCCGGCGACTTCATCGAGACGCAGCAGGCGCAGGACGTCCGCAAGATGGTCCAGAGCGGCGCCGTTTATCAGTTTTCTTTTGCATACGACGTCTTGAAGAGACGCGACCCGACAGCAGAAGAGACAAAGGCAGGCGTTACAAACGTTTTGCAGGAGCTCGAGGTTTACGAAATCTCGGTCGTTACCGTTCCAGCAAACACCAACGCACAGGTAACGGAGATTAAGGCGGCAGAAGAGCCCGAGACACCCGAGACAAAAGCGGGCAGGAGGAACAGCAGGAAGGACGAAGACACCATCAACGGTGCCATCGGACAGTTAAAGTCTTGCATCGAAGCGCTCCAGTCATTAATAGACGAAAGCGCCGAAGATACACAGCCGGAGGAAACCGACGCAAAAAGCGCGGAGGCGGAGCCCGAGGTCAACGCGGCAGCGGAGGAACCGAAGGACGACAGCAACGCGAAGAGAGCGGAGGCGATCCTGGCGAAAATTTCAGAAATGAACGGAGGTTCCCAGAAATGAACATCAAGGAACAGCTCGACGCAAAGAAGAAGGAGCTCCTCGACATGGAGCCCGCCCTCAAGGATGCAGACGTAACGTCGGAGACCATCGAGAAGGCGGAGGCCATCTCCCAGGAGATCGCAGACCTTGAAGAGAAGGTCGAGAAGGCAGAAAAGGCTAACGCCCTTCTGCAGAACATCACAGCAGCAGACGCTGACATCAACACAGACACAACGGAGGAAAAGACCATGACAGAACTCGAGAAGTTCACAAAGGAAGCGGCAGAAATGACCGACAAGAAGGCAGGCGCAACAATGCACCTCAAGGCAGCAACAGACGTCGTAACAGGCGTTCAGATCGCAGACATTGACAGGAGCGTAGCACCCCAGCCCACAAGAAGAGCGGTAGCTGACTTCTTCACGAATGTCAACATCAGCGGCAACGCGATAACATACTTCCTGCAGGGCGCGTACGAAGGCACACCCGCCGTAACAGCAGAGGGCGCAAAGAAGCCCCAGAACAGCACCAGCTTTGATCCCGTTACCCTCGCTCTTTCAAAGATCGCGGCATACATCAAGGAAACAGACGAAATCATCTATGACGCACCCTTCCTGGCATCCGAAGTACAGAACAGCCTCGTCTATCAGGTTGGCAAGGTTGAGGACACAACAGTCGTCGGCGCCATCGCAGGCACAACAGGCCTCCAGGTTGCAACATACGACACCAGCCTCACACCCCCGGAGGGTCTCGCAGAAGGCATCCTCAAGGCGATCCTCGGCATTAAGGGCGGCAGCGCTTACGACGCATCCGTCGTAATCGTTAACCCTTCGGACCTCTACGGCCTCATGAGCGCAAAGGACAGCAACGGTCAGTACATCGGCGGCGGTTATTTCAACGGCGCTTATGGCAACGGCGGCTACACAATGCCCGTTACAATTTGGGGCGTTCCCGTTATTGCATCTTCCGACATCACCAGCGGAGAGGCTCTCGTTGCAGCAAGAGAGGCTGTCAAGATTTGGAGAAAGTCCGGCATTGACGTCCGCCTTTTCGAGCAGAACGAGGACGACGCTATCTACAACCGCGTAACACTGGTAGGCGAAGAGCGCCTGGCTTGCGCGGTCGTTGACCTCAAGGGCGTTTATGCAGTAGAGGCTGACTCTTAAGCAAAAAGACATCAGGGGAGGCCCGAAGGGGTCTCCCCAATTTTTCAAGGAAGGAGGCTGCAGCATGAAGACATACGAGCTGAACGGAAAGCTTTTTAAGTTTCCAGACGACAAGGTCCCGGCAGGCGCAAAGCTCCACACCAAAGCACCCGTAAAAAAGGAGCAGAAGGAAGCGGAGACTGCGGCAAAGGAGACGGTCGAGGAAGCAAAGCCGAAGGCAAAGAAAGCTCCGGCAAATAAAGCAAGGAAGGCAGGCGCCAACAAATGAGCGAGTTTGAACACGGACAGCAGAGCCCCTGGGGTTATATCATCGACGCGGAGACCATCCCTGGCTTCATCACAGACGCGGAGTTTGACGCTTTCACTGCAAACAAATACCACGGAGACGTCAGGATCGCAAAAAACATCCCGAGCGCATCCCAGACGATCCGTAATTATTGCGGCTGGCACATCAGCCCGAGCCTCGAGTGCGGTATGCTTTACCGCATCCAGGATATACGGGACGCGTTCATCGGCCCCGATGTTTTGATCCAGCTCCCGGCAACATACGTCTCGGCGGTTAGCAAAATCGTTTTAGATGCAAAATGGAACGCAGACGAAGACGACTGGGACGGGGAAATCATAACCGATCCCGACCGCTTCGACTTCGGGACAGCCAACGGCCTGCTCCGCGTTTTTGACGTCGGCCCGAGAGACCGCCGCTCAAAAATCTTCATCAGATACACAGCAGGACTTCCTGACGGAGCGATCCCGAGCATTAAGGAGCTTACAGCAAACCTGATAACTCACGCCATCGCGAGCCCTTACGGGGTAAGCAGCGAAGCGGCAGGAGGCGTCTCCATATCATACAGCTCGACCTGGGCAGGAAGGGCAGGCTCGACGGCGCTGACCAACGACACGCGCGAAGTTCTCGACGCATACAAGGTGAAGGGGGTTTATTAAATGCTTCCAACATTTTGTAATCAGGAAATCACACGCGTCAGACCAAGCACAAAGGTAGAGCGCGGCTCGACGATCCCGGACTGGGACCCCGAGAAAGTCTCGGAAAAGACAATAAAAGGCTGTTCAATTCAGCCTGCGGCAACATCCGCGACTTTTGACGGCAGGGTTCTCGGCATCAGCGAGCAGCTCACGGCTTACCTTCCGCCGGATGCAGACGTCCAGGCGGGGGACCGTATCGTTTTTAATGGCGACGTTTACGAGATAAACGGAGAACCAAAGCTCTGGACGGCAGCAGCAAGCCTGCACAACATACAGCTTAATCTATCCAGGTGGGAGGGATAACCCGTGGCTGATATACGAATAGAGTTTAACAGCGACGGCTTCCGCGAGCTCTTGAACTCGGACGGATGCAGGGAGCTGGTAAAGGAAGCGGCGGACGGGATGGCGGAACGCGCCAACGCGAACGCAGGACTTGACAGCTTCGAGGCAACAGCCGTCCAGGCGGGGACCCGCTGGGTCGGTTTTGCATCCACGACAGACAAAGCCTCCCTTATTGCGGAGAGCGAAGAAAAAGCACTAACGAGGGCAATTTACACATGAACATTTTGAAACCCGTAGACATTGAGGAAGAGGTCCGCCTTGCATTGAAGGACACCCTTACAACATATTGCAGACCGCTCCCGAAGACATACGACCTGCCGTGCATCCTGATAACAGCGACTGGCGGCAGTTCCGTCGATACCATCGACACGTTCACGGTTACCCTCGACGCCAGAGCGGAGACCGACGCGGCGGCATACGACTACCTGGCAACAGCGCTGGGCGTTTTGGAGCAGCAGGCAAGAGAGCAGACGGGAGCGCTTCGGGGCGCATCCATCAACAGTCTGGCACGCTGGGGAAATGATCCCGTGCGCCCGGACTTAAAACTATGCACGGCAACGGTGCTCATCACGGCGCACCGCCAGCCCGTGACAATATCATAACAACAAAAGAAGGAGGCCTTAAAACATGGCTAATGTTTATGTAGGAGCAGGAAACGCCGTCGGCATGGCGTACACAGCACCAAAAGGAACGGCGCTTCCGGCAACACCCGGAGAGACCCTGACAGCAGACTGGTCCGAAATCGGCTCCGTAGGAGAGGACGGTCTTACAATGACCCTCCCCAACGGCGACGTTATCAGGAACTGGGCGCTGGTTGCAGAGCGCAAAATCAACACGGAGAACGGCAAGGTACAGGTGCCCTTCATCAGCACAGACGAGAGCACCCTCGGAACCCTCTTTGGCTCCAATAACGTCGCGCTGACAGCAGCAGACGCGACACACGGCAACGTCGTCAGCGTCACCCTTGCGCCGGATGTTTCAGCAGAGCCCGCCGCATATCTCTTCCTTATCAAGGACGGAGACCGCCTCGCGATGGTAGGCACGGAAGACGGACTTATAACAGAAATCGGAGACGTTACCTTCAACGCATCCAACGCTATCTCATGGCCCGCGACAATTGACGCGACCTGGACGGTAGCGTTTGACGACGGACAGATCGAAAGCGGTTCCTAATCAAACGGAGGTTTAAACCATGCCAAAGTATCAGTTAACGAAGAAGAACGAAGCGTACCTCACCCTCGAAATCACGGGCAAAGAATACAACATCCCGCTTGCAAACACGCTGAAGGTTCGAGAGATTAAGAAGCTTTTGAAATATGCGGACATGGACGAAGGGTCGCAAGTCGACTTTTTAACGGAGTTCCTGGGCGCATATATCGGGGCAGACATAATCGAGGAAATGACCGTCGCGGACATTTTCGAGATTTTCCAGCTCTGGACCAAAGCCAACAAGGAAGCGGGCGGTCTTACCCTGGGGGAATAATAGGCCTCGCGCGTTTCATTGAGGAACACGCCGGGGCAATTGAGTACGACCTCATCACGCGGACCCGATACACGATAAACGACGTGGGGGGAGCCCTTCCTTGGGGCTCCTTCCGCGCTTTTATTCAATATTTGGGGACAGACAGCGCGCTCGCACGCGACCTGGGAAAAGACACGGGCTGGGAGACGCGCGTCAAGACAAACGCGATCCTGGCGGATATATTCGACGTTTTGTCCGCCATCAATTCAAACCTGATCGCTTTTGCATCAGGAGGAAAAAAGAAAGTGAAAACAAAACCGTACCCGAGACCGGGCGCGGATAATACTCGCAAGATAGGAAAAGGCGCCCTGCCGATCCCGGAACTTCGCGAGTGGATAAAGGAGAGGCAACGACATGGCTGACGGTCAGAAGATAGAGCTCGCAAAATGTTATATAACCATCGTCCCGAGCCTTGAGGGTTCCCAGAAGACCATATCACAGGAGCTGGGAGCTTCAGCAGGAGAGGCGGCAAAGGAAGTCGGACAGAAGAGCGGCGAAGACTTCGGTAACGCGATGGCGACAGGCCTCAAAGCAACGGCAGCGGTAGTAGCGGCAGCGGTTGCAGCGGTTACGGCAGCGGCAGTAGGCGTCGGGAAGGCATTTATTGACGCAGCAAACGACGTTGCGGAGTGGGGCAACACCGTCGACAAAGAAAGCCAAAAAATGAACATGACCGCTGCCGGGTATCAGGAGTGGGCGTTCATCCTTGAACACGCGGGCGCATCCATTGACGGAATGAAGACCGCCATGAAGAAGCTCACGGTTGCAGCAGAAGAAGGCAACGACGCGTTCACGGCTCTCGGCATCAGCCAGGAAGACCTCGCAAACATGACACCGGAGGAAACCTGGAACGCGACCGTCGCAGCCCTTCAGCAGGTCAGCGACGAAGGACAGCGCACGGCCCTCGCAAACGAGCTCCTGGGCAAGGGAGCCGTAGAGCTCGCCCCGCTTTTCAACATGACAGCGGAGGAAACGGCAGCGCTTAAAGACCAGGTCTACGAACTGGGCGGAGTTATGAGCGACGACGCGGTAAAGGCGGCGGCAGAATACGAAGACCAGCTCCAAAACATGAAGACGTCCCTCACGGGCCTGAAGAATAACATAATGACCCAGTTTTTGCCGGGCATGAGCTCGGTCATGCAGGGCCTGTCAATGATATTTTCAGGACAGGACGGCGGGGTCGCGATGGTTCAGGAAGGCCTAAAAAGCATATCGGACAACATCAGCGAGCTGACGCCGCAATTATTCGAGCTTGCAAGCGGAATTTTAACCAGCCTCCTGGAGAGTTTCGCGGCACAAATGCCGACATTGACAACACAGGTTTTTTACTTTTTAATCGACGGGCTGGTCGCAATATCGGAGCTGATCCCGCAATTATTGCCGACCATTCAAACGGTGATCCAGGCATTATTGCAAACGGTTTTTGTTTGCCTGCCTTTGATCGTTTCAAGCCTTTTAGATTTAATAACAGACCTGGCAACATGGCTCTCGAGCGGAGACACGGTCAAGACATTAGTAAACGGGATCGTTTCTTTGGTTTCGACCATTGTAACCAAATTGGGCCTTATATTGCCAATTTTGCTTCCCGCAATAATAGAGATTATAAGCGAGGTAGCGACGACCCTGACGACGCCGGAGAACATCCAGATACTTTTAACCGCCGTTTTGGTTTTGGTTGGCGCAATATTGCAGGCGCTGGTTAACTCCACGCCCGAAATTATCGGATATTTTACGGGCTTAATAACCAACATCATCGGGGTAATAAAGAGCCTCGGGGATTATTTGCTCCCCAAATTGCAGAGCGGCTGGAACACGGTCGTCAATATTTGCAAGAGCGCCGGAGAAACCGTCAAGACATGGCTCTCGGGATTAATTGAAGGAATAAAGTCAGGCATCAGCAACTGGCTTATTAATCTGCAGAACGGTTTTATAAATGCTTTTAACAGCATCAGCAACTGGGTCGGCAGCATCGTCTCAAATATTCAGGGTTTCGTAGAAAATTGCATCAATACCCTTTCAGGACTTCCCGCCGAAGCCATCGAGGTCGGAGAAAATCTCGTCAAGGGCCTCTGGGAAGGCATCAGCGACAAGGTCGACTGGGTCTGCGAGAAAATCAAGGGCATGGGAAAGTCAATTGAAAAGGCCATCAAGAAAACCCTGGGGATCGCGAGCCCCTCAAAAGTTTTTGCAGAAATCGGACGTTATACGGCGGAAGGCTTCGGGCTTGGCTTTGAGGACACAATGGAAGACGTAGAGGGAGACATGGTCGGACAAATGGACGGCCTGACCGCATCCATGAGCGCCGAGGTTAGCGCGTACGGCGCGCCAGGAACGCTCGCGGGAGAAAATACCACCTACAACGGCGGAGCCATCAGCATAAACGTGTACGCGTCAGAGGGGCAGGACGTAAACAGCCTGGCCGAGACCATCGCGGAAAAGCTCGAAGACATGACCGCAAGGAAGGGGGCAATATATGCTTAATGAGTTTACAAACAGGCGCGGCCTTTTTGTATACGGAGGCGAGAGCTCGGCTGATTATGGCATGGTGGTCGCCGAGCCTCCCGTCTTTGACCGCCCCGCCAGGAAGCAGACGGTCTACAAGGTACCGGGCAGGAACGGGGCGCAAATCATCCAGCAGGACGCCTGGGAAGACATCCCGAGAACATACAGGGTCTGGCTCACGGACAACAAGGACAAAGGCCTCGTCGAGATAATCGACGCAGCAACGGCCTGGCTCAATTCAGCAAACGGATACCAGCGCCTCGAGGATAGCTTCGAGCCCGACACCTTCAGGCTGGCATATTACAGCGGAGGGGCAGACATCAGCAACAACCTGATGCAGGCAGGAGAGGCAAACATCAGGTTCACCTGCAGACCCGAGCGCTTCTTCAAGACGGGAGAGCATCCGCTGGACATAAGCGGAGCTGATCCGATTTTCAACCCGACAAGATACACAGCGCTCCCGCTTATTCACATTGAAGGAAGCGGAACGGTCGCGCTGACCATCAGCGGGCGCCAGATAACGGCAGACATCACGGACTATATCAACATTGACTGTGAGACCATGAACGCCTACCGCGAGCCGACAGAATACAAAAACGACAAAATAAGCGGGACCTTCCCGCTTTTGGAGCCGGGCGTCAATGCCATGCTCATCACAGGAGCGATAACGGCAGCAACCCTCGTCCCGCGATTTTACACAATTTGAGGTTTTAACAAATGATCCCGATATTATATAAAACCATCACGGAAGGAACGGTGCCGTCACATTACGGCATCGGACCTCTCACGGATGCTTTAAGCGCGCAAGTAACGGAGGAACGCAACGGAGCCTACGAGCTGGCGCTGACATATCCCGCGTCCGGCATCCATGCGGAAGACATCGAGCCTAACGCGTTTATCATGGCAAAGCCTAACTTCATGGACGACCCCCAGCTCTTCCGCATCAGCAAAGTAAGCGCAACAATTGCGGGCAAGTTTACGGTCCAGGCATACCACATCAGCTATGATTTATCGGGCAAAGTGATAGATGCAGGCACGGCTGGCTCATGCGCGGCAGCCTGCGCTTTATTGACAACAAAGGCGGGTAATTTTGCCATCACGACGGACAAAACGAGCGCGGGAGATTTTACCATCACGGAGCCGTCGTCGGTCCGCTCATGGTTTGGAGGAAGAGCGGGCAGCCTTCTCGACATATACGGCGGAGAGTGGGCCTACGATAACTACGGGGCAAGCCTTAAGACATCCAGGGGCGCTGATCGCGGCGTTACCATCCGCTACGGGGTCAATTTGACGCAGCTTTCACAGGTTCTCGACATGAGCAACCTATGCACGGGGATAATACCATATTACAAGGACCAAAACGGAAACCAGACGGTAGGAACACGGGTCCCGACAGGGCTCTCCCTTGACGCCCCCAGAGACAAAGCCGTGGACTTTTCCACGGAAGTGAAGCCGGAGAGCTCGGTCCCGATCGCGACACAGCTCGCCAACCTGGCGGCGGCATACATCAGCAACAACGAATTAACAAACATAACGAAGAGCATCACCCTGGACTTCGTCCAGTCGGGAGCCATCCAGGAGCGCGTGGACCTTTGCGACACGGTCTCGTTATATTTTGAGGCGCTCGGCATCAGCGCAAAAGCGAAGTGCGTGAAGACGGTCTGGGATGTTTTGGAGGGCAGGTACACAAAAACGACCTTCGGAAGCATCCGCCCTAATATTGCGGACACGATCGCGGAAAACAAAAAGGAGCTGACGACAGCAGCATCAAGGGAAGACGTCAGCAGGGCAACGGAGCTCATCACGGGCAACCGGGGCGGCTATGTTATCCTCCACGACAGCGACGGAGACGGCCTGCCGGACGAACTCCTTATAATGAACACGGACGACATCAACACAGCAACAAAGTGCTGGCGCTTTAACAAGGCGGGCTTGGGGTATTCAGACACCGGGTACGCAGGACCGTACGGGCTCGCCATGACATCAGACGGAGAAATCGACGCGGACTTTTTGAAGGTCGGCGTCATTTCAGACATTCAAGGCAACTCAACTATTGACATGACGGACGGCGAAGCCATCCTGAACAATTTGAAGGCAAAGCGGGCGCTGATCCTGGTCGACGCAAACGGAGTCGAGCGCGGCCAAATGAAGTACACGATCCAGACGGGCGCGGCAATTTTCCTGCGAGAGCCAAATAACCAGGCCACGGTATCCCTTGTAGCAGGAACGCAAAACGACGCAGCGCTTTCGCTCATCCGTTCCAACGGCACCAGCGGCGCCGTTTTAGAGGTTGACGAAGACAACGGCAGTATCGGGCTTTATTATGACGCGACCAACAAAGAGCGCATAAGGCTCCAGGCTAACTGGGGCTTCGTTTTCAAAAACGCATCCAACAAAATGGTCGCCGCCATTTACAATTCATCAGCAAACGGCGGAGACTTCTCCGTTTATAACAGCTCCGGCGCATTGACCGCCACAATGTATTCAAACGCCAGCAGCGGAGCGGTGGTCATATATAACAACAATTCGTCCATCATTGACCTCGACGGCAACAACGGGCGCGTTACTTGCGTCTCGTTGGTCCAGACATCCAGCCGCAAGGTCAAAAAGAACATCAAGGAGCTGACGCCGGAGGAAGCGGGCGCGATCCTGCAGCTTCAGGCGGTCAGCTTCGATTATAAGAACGAAGGCCAGGGCAAAGACAAACGCGGCTTTATTGCAGAAGACGTCGCGGAAATCATCCCGGGCTTAGTTACGCCAGAGACGGAGACGACGCCAGCGGCGCTTGATTATATCGGGATGCTGCCATATATACAGACGGTCCTCAAAGAGCAGGACAGGCGCATCAAGGAGCTGGAAAAGAAAATCAAAGACATAACAGGAGGCTGACAAAATGGAAGTTATCAACTTAAACCTGATCCCGAGCGGAGCCAACCCGGTGGCGCACGCCTCACAATTTGACACGGGCAGACACACGCGGTTTAACCTCATGAACGGAGCGACGCCCTACACCCTGGACGGCACGGAGACCCTCACGGTATCAGTTAGGAAGAACGACGGCCACATCGTAACGGAAGCCATCACCAACACCAGCGACAGCTACGTCGAGGTAATCACAACCGAGCAAATGACAGCCTGCGCCGGAGACAACCTGGCACAAATCAAAATCGAAAAGGGCGGAGACATCCTCGGTTATTTGAACTACATTTTGCGCATCCAGGTAGACCCCGAAGACGGAGGCGACCCGTCGGCTTCATTCATCCATGACCTTGAGCAGCAAATCTCGGACGCGGTCGCAGACCAGTACGACAGCGCCGACGTTATCTTTGACGCAGCGCCAACAGCAGGCCACGGCATCGGTTACGCCGTCACTTCTGAAGGCATTGAGTCGGCTATCCCGAAGGATCTTGACGACCTGTCCGACGTTACCTATACAGGCACGCCAGCAATGGGCGAGGCGGTGGTCTGGGACGGCACAAAGTGGACGAACGGCACAGTCTCGACAGTCGGCTCAATCGACGACCTCAACGACGTTGACACGACGGGAAAAGCCGAGGGCGACAGTTTAAGGTATGATAGTGGCTCGGGCGAGTGGGTAGCAAAGCCGATAGTTATTGAGGTAACACAGGCGGAGTATGACCAGATCGTTCTTGACGGAGATTTGCAACCGCTCACAACCTACATCATCACCGACGCCCCCAACCTCAACGCAACGGCTCAAAATTTGAGTTATGACGGGGGAGTGGATAGCGTTTGGGATATTCTTAACCCTACGGCTTATGATACAACAGGGTTGAGTTATACAGGTGTTACATTACAAGATGGCGGATATATCAAAATCGGTAAATTTGTAATTGTTAACATCAGAATAAAAGCAAATAGTTCTCAACCACTTGGCACGGCGGTTGTTAGCGGTTTGCCAACTCCGATAACTACAAATAACACAATCACAGCCTCAAATAACATAAATGCGTCAATTATCATTTCCACAACAGGACAAATGATAGTTCAAAAAGCATTGTCAACAGACGAGGTAGTAATGGCAAATGCGGTTTATATTTGCTCATAACAAGGGGGTAACACAATGGCTAAACAGATTTACATAGACGAAAATGGAAACGAAGTGCTTGTTAGTGGCACGATAACAGATGCGGGCAACTTGCCCCTAGGCACAGACTTCACCGACCCGACAAGCACGGCGGGGGCGATTAAGGCGCACAGCATAAGCGGTGTAAGTGCTACGAGTACGAGCACCCCAATTTCAAGCCTTGACATAGCAAGTTGTTATCAGTCGGGTGATGTAGTCCAATTGAATTTAACCTTTACATTAGCGGTGGCAACCTCAATGGATATTATAGCCATATCGGGAGTAACACCAAAGGCGAATGTAAACTATTGCGTAACTGGTCCGAATAACGAGTTAATTGCGGGTACATTCTACACAGACGGCAATATATCCATTAGACGAGTAACCGCACAAGCGGCAAGCCGTAATTACGAGATTAGTTTGGTGTTTATAAAAGCGTAAATTCGACAATAACAGACTTGCCCCTCAAATGAGGGGGAGCGCCCATAATCAAGGTTATGGGTTTTTACAAAAAAAGGAAGGAGGTAATTGTATGACTTGTTGTTGTAATGATTGCAAATTTGTTGATAATTGCCCCAAAAGACAAGAAAACCCCGAAATAATTGGTTGTTGTGATTTTGGTGGTTTTGATGAGCACGGAACTTTAGTACAAGATGAGTAATTTACCAAAATAGGAACGAGGTTTTGAAAATGTGGAAACCATAACTGTCCACCTTTGGGCAACCGTGATAGTCGGGTTATAGAAAAGGGGTTAGACACTTTCCAACACGGGTAAACTCATTTGAATACTTTGTGGGGGTTACACTTTTATAAATTCGGTATAACAAGAATTATGTGGATTTTTCTTCAACATAACATAAGGAGATAAACCAATGGACGCTATTTGGGTGGCCGTGCTCACTTCGGGCGCGGTTTTTTCATTCATTCAATTTTTGATAACCCTCGCTTTTTCCAGGCGGGACAAGTCAAAAGCAATTGAGCAGAAGCTGGACGCCCTCGCGGATCGCGTGGACGAAAACCAGGCAATACTTGCACGAACGCACATTTTACGGTTTAGCGACGAAATCAGGAACGGCGTGGAACATTCACAGGAATATTTCAGGCAGCAACTGGACGACTGCGACACATACAACAAATACTGTGAAAAGCACCCCGAGTTCAAGAACAGCTACACCGCAATTGCAGACAAGCACATCAAAGACACCTACGAGAGACTAACGAAGGAGGGCAAGCTATGAGCAATAAGGCATACGACATCCTGCGCTGGGTATCAGCCGTCGGGCTTCCGGCATTGACGGCGCTTTGGTTAACCCTGGCCAACATTTGGGGCTTTCCTTATGCGGAAGCCATCGGAGCTACCCTGGCGGCAATAACGACGTTCCTGGGCGCGATCCTGGGCGTTTCCAGCATCCAGTACGCAAGACAGCAGAAGGAGGGCCTCACGGATGGCAAAAACAAATAAGGGGCTTATAGAATATTGCAAGGCGCAAGTCGGGAAACCATATTTTTATGGAACGTTCGGACAGAAAGCCAGCAAGGCTTTATACAATGCCAAAAAGGAGCAGTACCCCGTTTACTACAAGTGGGATTATTCGAGCAAATACGACGGTCAGCGCGTCCACGACTGCGCCGGACTAATCAAGGGTTACCTTTGGAGCGCGACGCCAGACAGCCCGCCAAAATATAACGCAAAGGAAGACTACGGAGCTACGGCTTTTTATGAGCACTGCACAAAGAAGGGAACCATCGACACCTTCGACCGCATCCCGGGCCGTTTGGTATTCAAGAAGAGCAAGGGCTCGAAGATGGCACACGTCGGCGTTTGGGATGGAGAAAAAATAATCGAGGCAAAGGGCCACGCTTACGGCGTAATCATCAGCAGCCTCGACGACACCTGGACGCACTGGGGCCAGTGCAACCTCATAACAGAAGACGCGGCGCCTGCACCTGATCCAGCACCAACACCCGCGCCCGATCCGACGCCAGCTCCGACACCAGAACCCGCCAGCAACGAGTACCGCGTGAAGACCAACGGCTCGCCCCTGGCATTAAGGAGAGCCCCAAACCCGAAGGGCGCCTTAATTGTTTGGATGGCAAACGGCAGCAAGGTCACGGTATCAGGAACGAACGGCTCCTGGAGCCGCACGACTTACAAGGGCATGACGGGCTGGGCATATACAAAGTGGCTCGCCAAAGCATGAGCAAAGAACGCGCCGTTATTGACCTCTCATTTATACGGTTTCCATATTTTCAACATTCTGCCTGATTTTTCTTTTTGACGGCGCGATCCCAGACCCTCTCCCGCACACCCCGGGAGGGGGCCTTTTTTATTGCCATTTTTACGTTCACACTTTGTTGTCAATTATAGTATTGACTATAAGGGGTAAAGGGATTATAGTTAAGCTATCAAAAGCAAGGAGGAAGGAAAAATGAAAAAGACATTAAACAGAACGGAAGCGGTCAAGATAATAAGAAAATACGTTTTCAGCCTGCAGCGCGCGGTCGAATTATACAATTACCTTTCATGCTACGGCGAGCTCAAGCTGACAAAGGACACAATAGAAAATTACTTCAATAATTATTAATCAGGAGGAAGCAACCATGAAAAAGACTTACACAATATATACGGCATATTTCAAGGACGGCCACACGATAACAGCAACATCAAACGAGTACAGCAACAGGCTGCGTTTTTATAATCATATCTGCCTGAACAGCCTGGGCAAGGGACACGGGGAATTATTAAGAATAGACTGCCGCGCGATGCATATATAAAGGAGGGCGAAGAAATGGAAGACTTGACAAAAGCGCTGGCGGAGATGGCGCTCAACAGATGGCAGGAGTTAGCCTTCAGAAATTGCTCAACCGACATCCTGGTCAATGACCTTTTGCAGCGGATCGCGGGGGAAAAATACGACGACTACGAAGAGCTGGACAACCCCATCGTGACAATAATAAACAGGCTGACGACAGACGAACTCATCGACTTCTTAAGCGGATGCAAGCACATTGATTATTCAGACAGGGGGCAGACATGAAGGAGCTTATCAAATGGCAGAAAATAGGCCGTTACATTATCAGGTGGGTAGCCATCGGCAACGATAACTGGGTAACCATCGCGGAGCAAAGAGACAAGGTCTTCTGCATCATATCCAGGCGGGCATATATCAGGAGAGCAGACGCCAGACACCGTTATTATTATCTGATCGCAGAATATACCAGAAGAGCAAGGGAGGCCAAAGCATGAAAAAGCGTGTTATCATAATGCAGGACGGCGCGAAGATAACCGAAAAGCTGACGAAGGTCCAGAGCATCCAGGTCTACGGATATTATTATAAGGGGGCGTTCATTTTTGGAGCAGAACAGACCTGGACGGAAGAGAGCCTCCGACAGCTTTATAACACGGGTTACTTCGACATATAAGGAGGAAGCGGAGACCATGAGGGAGTCATTGAAGAGAGCGCAAGCGGCCTACGGGAAGAAGTGCAAGATATTTACACTTCGAGTTAACAAGGAGACGGAGCCGGATATAATCGCATGGCTGGCAAAGCCAGGAGCGGGCAGCAGGATAAAAAAGCTGATCCGTGAAGACATCAGCAAGGGCGGTGTTTGACTTTTTGTTTGACTTTTCCAAAAATCAGACACCACCACCGCAAGGAACGAAAAACAAAAGGCCCGAAAAATCGGGCTTTTTTGGATTTTTCAGTACACGGGTAACCCGAAGGCTACGGGTTCGACTCCCATCATCTCCACCAACCAAACCCTCGAGAACATGAGCCCTTCGGGGCTCATTTCATTTTTGAGTACATGGCTTTGTGCATGGTTTTAACAGGAGCGGAGCCGTTCGAAGGTTAAATTAATAACATCAGCAGCGCCGGAGAGCTCCCCGTCAACATCATGTTTATAGGTTCCGAAGGTGTCCATATTTTCAGAGTGGCCGACGATGGAGCGGAGGGTACCCTCTGCCAAATGCGTCTGGCTGGACACGATGGAGACGAAGGTGTGGCGGAGAGAATACGGAGAGCCGGGAAGACCCCTCTCGGCTTTTAAGTCATTCCACTGATGGCGGGCCGTGTTTGGTATAGGCGGACCGCCTGCGCCATTACAGAAGACCCAGGGGCCGTCAAAGCCAGCCTCACGGTTGCGGCGGATGGTATCAGCAAGGACCTGGCGCGCCATCGCAGGGAGCGGGACGGCACGGCGGGCGTTTTTATTTTTGCCAGGAGTAACCACCCCTTTATTATTGACCGATCGCGAAATATACAAGACGTCGCCCCGGACATCCTGCTCCTGGATCGCGTACGCCTCGCCGGGCCGGAGCCCGCAAACGAGCATAATAACAAAAGCTGGATAGTACCACGAAGAACACGGAGCCAAAAAACGCCTTATATCATCAGGCTGCAATATATCCCGCTCGCCCTTTTTATGGCCCTGGGGGATATACAAAGACCCCCGCCAGTCTTCACAATAATAATTATTATATGCGAACCGATGCAGACCGACGATAACAGCCCGAAGGTGGGTCAAGGTTTTGTGGCTCAATGCAGGAACGCGCCCGGAAACGGGCCTGGCTTCATTTATAACGGCTTGCCAGTCACGGAGCGTTAACTTATCCATTTTACAGCGCCCGAGCGCGGGGAGGATATACAGACGCGAGTACGTCTCGGCTTCACGATAAGAGTCACGGCGCCCGAGACGCGCCTCAATATCAGCAAGGTACAAAGCAACACAGCGGTCAACGGTGAGGGAAGCACCGCCGCCGAAGGAGAGCCAGTCGTCGTATTTTTCCATTACCTCACGCCTTCCGGCAGGACCGGGCGCGCTCGAATAAAAAGTCTTTTTGATCCCGTTATTTTGCGCCTGGATAATCCAGAGGCGGCGGGACTTACTCCAACGAGGGGTCGCCATGAGCGCCTCCTTCCTGCGCATCCAGAAGCGCCTGATAATACGCCAGCAGGCGCGCCTGGTTTGCATCCGTCAACAATTCCACATTGAGGGACGGCTTCTCTTTGCCATCAATTGTCAGATTATACCCGAGCAGCCACGCGGGGGAGACATCCAGCGCGGTGGCCATCTTCCCGAGCGCCAGAGATCGCGGGACATTCTGCCCGGAGAGATAACGGGAAACGGACGACTTCTGCAGCCCCGACTTTGCCGCTAATTCAGCAGCAGAAAGGCCGCGCAATTTCAATGCCGCGTTTAACCGTTCCTTGATTTTATCGTTGATATTCATATAAAAGCTCCTTCCAAAAATCATTATATTACTCGTTTATGACAAATTGCAAATATTGCAATTTCCCTGTTGCAAATTATGCAACACAATGCAACAATGAGGTCAGGTTGCAAGAAATGCAACAGAAAGGAGGAAGCACAACGAGTGGATAAGTTAAAGGAGAAAATCGACGCAACGTTCCCGAGCAGGGCAGCCTTTGCGGAAGCCATCGGAGTGGACCCGTCGACCCTTTCCAGGATGCTGAACAGCGGAAACTGGAAAGCGGACAGGATAGAGGTAGCGGTTAAGGTTTTGAAGATAAAGCCTGCCGACATCCCGCTCTATTTTTTTACGCCTGCGGTTGCAAATAAAACAACCCAGAAGACATGAAGACGACGGGTTACGGCAAGGTCAGGTTCCCGCGATTATACCAGGCCTTCAAAAATTCGCAGGAAATCGCGGACGTTATCAACAGGAGCCCGAGCTACGTCAAAAAGGCATTGAAGGTCGGGTTCACGGATCGCGAAAAGCGACTGCTCGAGCAGTACACAGGGAAGGAGCTGTTCACATGAAGAGAGACAAAACGCCGTGGGAGCTCATGCTCGGGGCGACATTGACAGGGCTAACCATTATCGGAGCAGCGGTCTGCTGGATATATGAGCCCGTCAACGCAGCGGAGCCGGAATACAGGAGGCTGGACGCAGACATCAGCGTACCGACGCCAGAACCCCCGGACATGGAGCGCGCCTTCGAGATAATTGCGGCATATCAGCAGGCCAAAGCCATCACAAAGGAAGTAACAGGCATTAAGGCGACAATTGACGCCGTCGAGTTCCCGAAGATGGAGACGAAGCTGACCAGCCTCGGGAAGTATTACATAACAGGCTATACGAGCATCGAGTGCGGAGGAAGCACGACGACAGCATCAGGAACGACGTGCCACAAGGCCGCCAGCATCGCGGACAGCATGAGCAACCCTACCACCTGCGCAATTGATCCCGCGCTTCACGATTTTTCAGACGTCTTCTTCATCGAAGGCTTCGGTTATTACATCGCAGAAGATACCGGGTCGGCAGTCAAGGGCAAGCACCTTGACCTCTATTTTTGGGACAGCGAGTACAACTACGCCTTGAGCATAACGGGCAAATATGAGGTCTTCGCGGTCGAATACATCCAGACAACCTACCAGCCCGCCGCCTATGACATCAGAGACAAGGTCGCGGCGATCCAGACGGGCTGGACATTCAAAACACAGGAGGAAGCAGCGTGAGTGAATTTATCATTAAACTTTACATTTTTTTGGCAGGAGCAGGGGTCGGGTTTAGCGCGGCCTGCCTAGGCGCGGCGCAATTGATCGTTGAAAAGCACGACCTCAAAAAGAAGGTCGCGGAGCTCGAGGAAGCGGACCGCAAGGCAAAGGAAGCGGCGCTGAACACCCCAAAAATATCAATTGACATCAGCGACCCGACGACGGGAGACGGCGTGGACTTCTCCCAGAAATGGTAGGAGCCTGCATGAATAACGATTTATTTTTCAGCAGCAAAAGCGACGACTGGTCCACCCCCCCCCCAATTTTTCAGGGAGCTGGACGCGGAACTTCACTTCGACCTGGACGCATGCGCAACGGAAGAGAACCGCAAGTGCCTCCGATATTTCAGCAAGGAGCAGGACGGCCTGCAGCAGAGCTGGGCAGGATGCAGGGTCTTTTGCAACCCGCCGTACAGCCAAATAAAAATGTGGGTCGAAAAGGCGTACCGCGAAGGAACGCAGGAAGGCACACTGGTCGCCTTGCTCATCCCGGCGCGGACAGATACCCGATACTTTCACGATTTTATTTTGCATCGGGCGGAGGTGCGCTTCATCAAGGGAAGGCTCAAGTTTGGAGACCAGAAGAACGCCGCACCGTTCCCGAGCATGGTCGTGATATTCAGAGGACCAAAGACAACTTAATCAAATAACACAAAAGGAGGAAGAAGCAAAACATGGCAAAGAAGTACAGAAAAGGGGTTTATACCCTTTCAGAAATCGGAGAGACGGTCTACAAGAAATGCCCCGGGCGTTTCAAGAACACGGAGAGCGCCTGCGCGATGGCAAGGAAGACAGCAAGACGTCTTGGCATTGGAGACATAAACGGCAAACAGCGGTTCCGTTTCATCACCGCCAACGATGCAGCAAGGATCGTCGCTGCCATTATCAGCACACCACCAAAGAAGAGGAAGAGAGCGGAACAAATCAGCCTCGGAGACATCCTCGGAGGCGATCCTATCGACTGGCTCGAGCCATACACACCAGACACCAAGAAGGAAAAGCCGGAGCCGATCCAGGAGCCGGAAGAGGTCCCGCTCCCGGCAGAAATAACGCAGGAGCAGTGGGAAGCCTTCCAGGACTTCAGAAGAGCAGCGCTGCGCTTTATGGAAGTTTTCCACATCGGAGAGAAAAAGGAGGAAGCGTAACACATGGCATCAATTTACACATTGACAGAAGAGTTTAAGACCCTCTGGGCCTTAATGGAAGACGGCAGCATCAGCGACGACGTCTTGAAGGAAGTCTTCGAGAATACGCAGGAAGAGCTCGCCGACAAGATGGAGGGTTACTGCAAATTTATTAAAAATTGCCAGAGCGACCTCGCAGGCATCAAGGAAGAAATCAAAAGGCTCAACACCAGGAAGGCGGTTATCGAGAACACAATTGAACGTTCAAAAGAAGCCATGAAGGCAGCCCTGGAAGCATCAGGAGGAAAGCCGCTGACCTGCGGAACATTCAAGGTGTCTCTTGCGAATAACCCGCCGAAAATGGTCTTTGACGATGCAAACCTCGCCAGCATCCCGAAGCGGTACCTCATCCCGAGTGATCCGACAATTGACAAAGACGCCATGAAGGAAGCCCTGACCAACGGCAGCGATGCAGACAAGGCGGAGCTCGAGGGCATCGCACACATGGAGCAGGGCTCACATATAAACATCAGATAACGGAGGAAGTAGGCCTATGAATAAGAACGCATTAATTTTTCGAGACCTCGAGGCGGACGAAATCGAGTGCCGCATAGCAACAGTAAACGAAAAGGGGCTGTCATTATTGCTTTACAAGGACGCCCGCTGCGACATGAACATACTGGACGAGACGGTCGGAGCATATAACTGGCAGAGACGACACAGCAGGGAGAACGCCAACTGTTCCGTTGAAATTTGGGACGAAGACAAACGCCAGTGGATCGCGAAGGAAGACACCGGGACGGAGAGCTTCACGGAGGCGCAAAAGGGCCTCGCATCCGACAGCTTCAAAAGGGCCTGCTTCAACTGGGGTATCGGGCGCGAATTATACACAGCGCCGTTTATATGGATAAAGGCGGAAGACTGCACAATAAAACCCAGGAGCGACGGCAAGTACGTCAGCTATGACAAGTTCAAGGTCCAGGCCATCGCGATAAAAGACAAACGCATAACGGGGCTGTCTATTTACAGCATCAGCGAAAAAAAGATCGTTTATACATACGGCAAAGTGAGCGACCCGCGCCAGGAGTTAAAAACATTCATCCAGGAGAACGGCCTCGACGAAGCGACGGTATGCAACGCCTGCGGTTTAAATTCGACATCAGGCAGTAAGGACTTCAAAGCGGCGCTGGAATACGCAAGGGGGTTAGTTAGTTAAAACCATGATTATAAGGGCGGAGCATCAGGACGGTTACACCGTCATATCAAACGAGACGCTGCGCGACACCCGCCTCTCCATTGAGGCGCGGGGCTTCCTTGCATATTTGCTGACCATGAACGACGCCTGGGAGTTTTCCATCAGCGGGCTCGCCATCCAGACGGGCCTGCCGGAGCGCTCAATAATGAAATTGACAAAGGAGCTCAAGGCGGCGGGTTACATCCAGCAAAAGAACATCACGGGGAACAAGGGGACCTTTGAAGGACGCGAGTGGATCGTGCGCGAGACATCCGCACTGCAGGAAAACCGCACTGCGGGAAAACCGCACTGCGGGAAAACCGAAGTGCGGGGAAACCACACTGCGGACGCACCGCACTGCGGAAAAAGCGCACCTATAAGAAATAACAACAGTAAAGAAATAACAACAGTAAAGAAAGAACAAAAGGGAAGAAGTAACAAGGGGTTTACACCCCCGACGATCCAGCAAGTGGCGGAATATTGCCAGGAGAGAGGCAACACGGTGGACCCGGAATGCTTCGTCGCACATTACAAGGCAAAGGACTGGAAAATAGGCAAAACCCAAATGAAGGACTGGAAGGCCGCCGTAATCACCTGGGAGCGCCGCCAGAAGGACGACAGACGCCAGGCAATAACGGAACCCCTAAACCAACAGGAAGGGCAGGAGAGCCCCCTCCAGCGCCTTACACGGCTCGCAGTAGAGAGAGCGGAAGGAGGAAACGCGTGACCATTCAGGAAGCAACGAGGGTCGTTTATATGATCCATGCGGTCTACCCGCAAGACAGGAGAGCAACAGAAGCGGAGCTCTTGGACCGCGTCGACCTCTGGGCGGTATTTTTTGCAGAATATCCGTTCCCGATCGTGGATGCAGCGGTCAAATCATGGATTAAAAGCTCTTCATATATGCCGACGCCGGAAGAGATAAAGAGGGCGTGCGACACCAGAAGGCGCTTTGAAAATCTCATCAAGGACGCGGGGTACATAAACCAGCTTCCAGACCCGAGCCCGGCGGTTGAAGCGATGCTTGACAATTTAATCGAATTTTTAATGGAGGAAGAAGTAGCCACATGACAAAAACTTTTATTTTGGAGTTTGAAAACGGGCTCCCGAGAACGACGGCACAACAGAAGGGGGAGGCGATCCGTTACAACAAGGAGGGACGCGCATACATCCAGCATTACCGCAAGGCAAAGGTCCAGGCATTGAGGTCAGAACTTATTTACCGCATGAAGAGGTACGCCCCGGCGCGCCCGAGCGCGGAGCCGATCCGACTGTCGGTATTAATTTGCTTTGACATCAAGGACAAAAAGCTCTGGGGCAAATACAAGACGACACGCCCGGACGGAGACAACTACATCAAGGAGCTCAAAGACGCCATGAAGGAGTGCGGGTTTTATATTGACGACGCCCAAGTCTGCGACGAACGCATCGTGAGGACATACGCGGAGCGCGGCTCCATCCGCGTCCAGATGGAGGACTTACACCAGCCAGGGAGGGTAATAACATGAACTCGGAGCAGGCTTTAACAATTGCCCGGATGCAGGAGACGGGGCGCAGGGAAGCAAAGAGGTGGCTCCGCCGGGTATTTCAGCAGACCTTAAGGGTCGAGGCGGAAAAGAGGGCGCTGGACTTCATCGAGGCACGGGTAAACAATGCCGTCGGCAAGATGGAGACGGACGGCTCCAGCATCGACCGAAACCAGAGCACCAGAAGGCGCGAGGAAAATTTGCTCGACTACGTCCAGAAGCAAAAGGACCTGGAAGAAGAGGTCATGAAGCTCGCCAAATTGAAGGCGGAGACACGCGCGGTTATTGCGCAATTAAAAGACCATAAGCTCCAGCGGATCGCAGAACATAGGTACATAGACTGCCTCGAGTGGAGAGACGTCGAGAAAATAGACGCATACAGCCACTCTCATATTATGCGGTTACAGGCGGACATATTAAACGGGGTCGCGGCGATCCTATCCAGACAGGAGGGCAAGACATGAACGAAGACAGACGCAAGGACAAAAACAGAGAGCTTCCGAAGACAACCTACAAGTACACCAGCGCGAACGGGTACACGGGCATATTATACGGTGAAAGCTCCATGAGCATAGGCAAGGTCCGCGAAGACGGGAGCTTTGACGAATACCTCCACACGGGCAGCAGGAACGGCAAAGGGTTTGCATATTTGAAGCACCAGGTCGACAACTTCCCGGAGTTTTTGAAGATGCTGGACAAGGCAACAGAAGACCACATCATAAAAGCGGCAAACGGGGAGGCGGACCTATGAGGAAATACAAGTGCGGGAAATGCGACTGCTGTTTTTCAGAAGACGACGCGGACACGGTAAACGTTGAAATCGACTACGACCCCCGCTGGGGCTCATATTGCGAGAGTTACTACGCCTGCCCCGAGTGCAGGGAGCACGAAGACCTCGAAGAGCTCGACCTGGACAAGGAGTGCCAGGCATACGACGAAGAGCACGGCTGCGACGGATGCTGCGACAAATGCCCTGTACATCAGGAAGGAGAACAGGAGGAAGAAGACGGTGAGTGATCCATTTATTGACGACATGGCGAAGAGGCTCGGAGACATCAACAAAGGAACCGCGCCAGAAAAAATGAAGATCGCTCTCATCGTACCATTTAAGAACGCGAAGGCATGGCTCCCGAGGTGCCTCCGAAGCATTGACCCGCGCTTCGAGCTCATCCTCGTGGACGACCACAGCGACGACGGGACCAACATAAACGAGCTGGCGGCGAAACATCTCCGGGGCGACGCATACTTCGAGCGGCTGACTTACACGGCGCTCGCGGGCGTGGCGGATGCAAGAAACGTCGGGCTGTCGAAAGCGCAGAAAATCGGCGCGGATTATATCACCTTCCTCGACGCAGACGACGAGCTGGCTCCCGACGCCTACGACCAAATCACGGCAGCGATCGCAGAGGCGCCTGCCGCCCCGATCATCCAACTCAACCACACCTTCGTAAAGCCAAACGGCTCAAAGTGGCCGAGGCTCCCAAACAAGAGGGGAACGTACGGGCTCCGCAACCTCCCGAAACTTTGGCCGAGTTCATGCAATAAGATAATCAAGGCAGACCTCGCGGAGAATATCCGCTTCCCAGACATAAGACACGGGGAGGACGAGCTCTTCGTTCTCGAGTGTCTCGCAAAGGCGCGGAGGATATACAACTCGGAACGCATCGCGCTATATTATCACAAAGACAACCCGAACAGCCTCACCGCATCGACAACGCTCGACGACATAATCGGGGAGCAGATGGCACTCCTGGCGTTCATCCACGAACACAGAGACGACAAGGAGGTCTGCGAGGCGGTCCGCATCCGGCAGAGCGAGCTGTGGACCAACAAAACATACAAGAAAGCGGTCGGTGGCGCAAAATGAAATATATAATATTATGCGGCGGAGTCTACGACAAATGGAAGGAGCCGAAGCAACTTATCAAGATAAACGGGGAGCCGATCGTCGCGCGGACCATCCGCCTGCTCCGGGAGAACGGAGTGGAAGACATCGCGATAAGTTCAAACGACCCGCGCTTCGAGCAGTTCGGGGTCCCGGTCCTCCGACATCACAACCCCTACCACCTAAAAGAAGGAGAGGACGCCAAAACGCCCTGGCTCGATGCTTTCTATCCGACTCCGAAACCCGTCTGCTATATTTTTGGGGACGTCGTCTTCAGCCCCAAAGCAATTAAGACCATAGTGGAAACACCCACGGACAGCATCCAGTTCTTCGCATCCGCGAAACCGCTCCCGCCGATATATCCGAAGCGCTGGGCGGAGCCGTTCGCCTTCAAGGTCGAAAACACGGCTCAATTTTTCGCGGCGATCGAGAAAACGAAAGAGCTCGAGAAAAAGGGAGCATACTGGCGTCAACCCGTTTCCTGGGAACTTTGGCAGACCATCAAGGGAACCCCGCCCGGGAAGATTATTTATACCAACTACAAGGCGATAAACGACTACACCTGCGACGTGGACACACCAGAAGACGCGCGACTATTTGAGCGAATAATAAAAAGATGATACCCAATGAGACAAAAAAGGGTGTTAATCTGATAACGTGAAAAGATCGCGGAGCGGTTCCCAATATATCCGCGATTTTGCTTCTTCCACCAACCCCCCGCCAAATAGACGGGGGGTTATTCATGGAGGCAACCATGCAGCAAACCGACATTGTCTATATATTGCGCGACAGAATAAACCCAGCGGAACTCCGCTACTCGCTCCGATCGCTTGAGAATATCCCGCATCGGTTCGTTTGGTTTGTCGGAGGCGTCCCGGAAGGCATCACGCCCGACCGACAGATAAAGCACAAACAGCAAGGACCGACGAAGTGGGATTTGATTAAGTCTTCGATGCTACGGGTCACAAAGGAGGAAGAACTCACGGAGAGTTTCCTCCTTTTTAATGACGACTTCTTCGTCATGAAGCCGTTCACGGGGGCGTGGATAAATTACATCGACGGAACCCTCGCCGAGAGGATCGAGCAGTTCCAGCAGGAGAACGTGCGGTTAAACCCGTACGCCCGCACCCTATACAAGGCAGAGCAGGAGCTGAAGAGCCAGGGCGCGACAACATACAACTTTGACGTGCATCTGCCAATGCTATTTGAAAAAAGCAAAATCGGCGCTATCATGCGCTGCTATTCACCACAAATGCGGAGCGTATACGGCAACATCACAAAGAGCGAGTTTAAACAGCACAAAGACGTCAAGGTCTACAAGCTCGACGAGGTCCCCGAGGACCCCGACTTCATCAGCACGAACGACAAAACGTTCAGAGACGGAAAAGTCGGCGAATACATCCGCGCAAGATTTACAACACCATCGAGGTTTGAACAATGAGCGAGAGGTCAAGTCGGTGGCCGCGCATCAGGAAGCAAGCCTGGGACAGGGACAGACAGGCACGGGCCGTTTGCCATATATGCGGCGAACGCATCGACTACAGCCTCAAACCATCCAGCGCACCGCTGGCCTGGGAACCTGACCATATCCTCCCCTTCAGCAAAGCGCCGGAGCTGGAACTGGACTTAAACAACATAAAAGCAAGCCACACCCGGTGCAACAGACAGCGCGGAGCAGGCAACGGAGAGAACGCCCTCGGGCAGCGTTCCCGCATTTGGTAAGGGAGGGGCCCTGAAATCTTCGGAGAAAAGGACGGAAAAGAG
>Ga0265301_10001458_pt1 | contig 30693 bp, 29 predicted proteins | sample AusTroGonzalo_MG_2_FD_193488 | JGI IMG/M metagenome (GOLD analysis project Ga0265301, IMG submission 193488) | Bovine rumen microbial communities from tropical cattle in Woodstock, Queensland, Australia - Gonzalo_04 | ecosystem: Host-associated > Mammals > Digestive system > Stomach > Rumen ... | reverse complement strand
CAGCACCGTCAAGGATTCGCAGCGAACGCTCCACCTCTACCGTGAAGTCCACGTGCCCCGGAGTGTCTATCAAGTTGATCTTGTATTTCTTGCCATCATAGTTCCAGTAGGTAGTGGTGGCAGCAGACGTGATGGTTATACCACGCTCCTGCTCCTGCTCCATCCAGTCCATGGTAGCAGCGCCGTCGTGCACCTCGCCGATCTTGTGGGTCAGACCCGTATAGAACAGGATGCGCTCCGACGTAGTAGTCTTACCGGCATCGATGTGAGCCATGATGCCGATGTTTCGATTCAGATGTAAATCGTGTTTTGCCATTTGCTTGTTGTTGCTTTAATTGTTTTACACGTGTGTTTTTCCGTGGTTCAATTGATTTGTGTACCTTATTAAGTTATGCACACGTGTACGCGCGCTTAGAAGCGGAAGTGTGCAAATGCGCGGTTAGCCTCAGCCATACGGTGCATATCCTCCTTACGTTTGAAGGCGCCACCCTGGTTGTTGTAGGCATCCATGATCTCGCCGGCGAGCTTCTCGGCCATCGAGTGGCCGCCACGCTTACGGGCGAACGCGATCATATTTTTCATTGCGATGGACTCCTTGCGGTCAGCACGGATCTCGGTCGGAACCTGGAAGGTTGCGCCACCGATACGCTTCGACTTAACCTCTACAAGCGGAGTGATGTTATCCAGCGCTTGTTTCCAGATGTCGAGAGCGGGCTTCTCCTCCTTCTCCATCTTCTTGCCAACGAGGTCTAACGAGGTGTAGAACACGTTGTACGCGATGCTTTTCTTGCCGTCGAGCATGAGGTGGTTAACGAACTTGGCTACCATCACCTCGCCGAACACGGGATCCGGCAAGATCACACGTTTCTTTGGTTTTGCTTTTCTCATTGTTGTTTACTGTTTTTGTGGTTGTCCTGATCTCTTCAGCCTCAACTCGTGAAGCTTACTCAACCTTCAACCCCTGTTTGTAATCGTCCCAACGTATGGAACATTTAGTTAGTTAATCGGAATTACTTTTTAGCTTTTGGACGCTTTGCGCCATACTTGCTGCGGCGTTGCAGACGGTTAGCCACACCGGCGGTATCCAGCGTACCACGTACAATGTGGTAACGAACACCCGGCAGGTCTTTAACACGACCGCCACGTACCATTACGATACTGTGCTCCTGCAAGTTATGACCCTCACCGGGGATGTAGGCGTTCACCTCCTTCGAGTTCGTCAGACGAACACGAGCCACCTTACGCATTGCGGAGTTAGGCTTCTTAGGAGTGGTTGTGTAAACACGTACGCAAACGCCACGACGCTGAGGACAGCTGTCCAGAGCGGGGCTCTTGCTCTTGTCGGTAAGTTCTGCTCTTCCTTTTCTAACTAATTGTTGAATTGTAGGCATTGTAACTTGTTTTGTTAATTTTTGTTTGTTAATTTAATTGGTTAACTTTCTTCGCTTTGACTGCATTTCTGCGCCCATTTTCTCTTCGCGTTTGCGCGCTCGCATGCAGCTCGCGCGAAAAAAGCAAGCAAAGGTAGTGTTTTTTTTCGAATTATGCAAACTTTCCTCTTCTTTTTATGCACATACGCGCGCACAAACTTATTTTTGCCAACTCCTCCTTGCAAACGTGCTGACTTATATGCATTTTGCGTCCATTCCCCTACTCTGCCGCCGATTAGCAAAACTAAGATTTTTCGAACATTTCGATAGAATTATTTGCAAATGTCAGATATTTTTTGTAACTTTGCAGGCGAAAACGAAAACACACAATTATGCCAAAGATTTTTGAATACTTCGGATTCGTCTTTTTCTTTTACTCAAACGAGCATGAACCTATTCATGTGCATGTAACGCACAAAGGTTGTCAAAGCATTTTTGAGCTCATTATGCAAGACGGCAAGTTAGTAGAGATACGCACGCGAGAAAAAGCCGGGGCAGAACCGCTCTCGCCAAAAGACCAAAAGACCGCCGAAGCATTTATTCAAAAATACAGCAAGAACATTATCTCTAAATGGGTGAAGTTCTTTGTAATGAGGCAAGTTGTGAGAAGTACAGTCATTAAAACCAAATTGTAACTATGAGCAGATTATATATAACAGGAGCGAAGGATGCCGGTAACCTGTCGGTAGATTTGCTGTTTAGCGACAGCACTTCTCGCCGTGTGGATATCGGCGCATTTATTCGCAATCATCCGCATCCGCAATATAACAAATATCTCGACCCGCGTAAATTCAGTCGCTTTGCCATAGAAGATGGCAATATTGTTTGGGGAAAGAATTGGGATTTAATATTCCCTGTCGAGCAATTATATGCTGGCACTATAAATTAAACATCCCCACTTGCATGATGTTCCCCGATAAACCGGGGGAAACGAGCATGCAGAGCATGCAGAGGAAAAAGGGGCAAATAAATAACATCACTGCCACCTCAACAGTGCATAAAAAAATGAGGTTTTTTGACATAAAAGACGTTTATTGACGTTGTTTGCGACTAACCGGAATCTTCGCAAAATTCTAACGAATAAAGTCCAGACAACAACAGTGAATGTCCCGAGGGTATGTAAATATCTACTCCACGCCTGTACAAAGGGTGAGGTGGGTTGTACATATCAGGCGTGGACTTCGGTTGTTTTTCTACTTTATTCAGGGATTGCGAAGCCCTCGGTTAGCGTGAAAGACAAGTGGATTTCACGCTTTTCGCTTGTATATACCATTAAACCACTATTATATACATCCAACCCCCGAAGGAGTAAGAGGGGAACACAAAATCTAACAATTATGAAAAAGAAACTTTTTACACTTCTGCTTGCCATCGTGGCAAGTATCGGACTAACTCGTGGCGCGGACGTTTGGGGCACATGCGGGGACGCTCTGGTATGGTCTTTGACCTTTGATGACAGCACACTTGTCGTTTCACCACACCCAGATATCATTGGGCCCATTGACGAAAAGGAACTAACAATGCATGACTGGACAGTTGAGGAGCCCGCTCCCTGGCATCAATATTGGTACTTTATTGCACATGTCATCATCGGAGAAGGGATTCCAAATATTGGAAACTATGCATTCTACGATTGCCCGGGATTGAACACTATTGATATCCCCAAAAGCCTCAAATACATCGGAGAAGAAGCTTTCACGCAATGCGACTACATGCATAGAGTCATCATTAACGACCTTGCTGCATGGTGCGACATCACCTTCTCAGGGCCCCACTCCAACCCCTTGTCCTATGCACATCATCTATACCAGCGCTACGTATATACAAACGAATATACAGATTTAGTTATTATTAAGGAAATTAAAAAATTAGTTATACCTGACAGTAAGCAGAGTATCAACGATTATGCTTTCAAGAGGTGCTTAGGTTTTACATCAGTAACTATCCCTAACAGCGTTACAAGTATCGGAAAGAGTGCTTTCGAGAGTTGCGTTTATTTGGAATCGGCGACTATTCCCGAGAGTGTCACAAGCATTGCAGACAGTGCGTTCTCCAGTTGCTACAGCTTGATATCGGTAACTTTACCAAACAGCGTCACAAGCATCGGAGAGAATGCTTTCTCTATGGTTCCAAACATAGCATATTCCGGAACAGCCACCGGCTCACCTTGGGGCGCGAGATGTATGAACGGATTTGTAGAGGGGCAACTTGTCTATAATGATGCATCCAAAACGGTACTACGTGCATGTCCTGCCAACGTTTATGGAACGCAACACATAGCCAACAGTGTCGAAAGTATTGCAGATTATGCATTCTTTCTATGCAGCGGTTTGGAATCGGTGACTATACCAAACGGCGTCACAAGCATTGGCAATTATGCATTCGCCTTGTGTGGCAACTTGGAATCGGTAACTATACCTGGTAGCGTCACAAAAATCGGAGACAGGGCATTCTACAACTGCGTCAGTTTGGGTTTGGATAACGTAGTCAATTATGCCGCTACGCCACAAACTATTAACAGTGATGTCTTTGAAGGAGTTAATCTTGCTAATCACAGAATACTACGCGTTCCGTATGAGAGTGTTGAACTATACAAAGATGCAGCTGTTTGGAAAGAATTCGAATTCATTTGGCCGATTTCAGCAACCCAAACAACCATGGAAGACGATGAAGTTGCCATCACTCCTGAATTCTATTCGGTTGACATCACATGGCCGCCTGTGCCGAGTGCTTCTGTTTATAGTCTGACCGTCAAGGACAAGGACGGCAACACTATCTGTGTCATGGCATTCAATGGATCTGGTCTGCTGACAAGCCTCGCCTATGCTGCACCAAGCCGTACGCAGACAGCCACACAGGTTACAGGATTCACGTTCACAGTAACCGGTCTTGACAGCGGTAGTGAGTACACCTACTCAATAGTAGCAAAGGACTCACAAGACCAAGTACTCGACACCAAAGAAGGCTCATTCACTACGAGCGGAGGCACACCCACAGCCGTGGATAATGCAAGCGTTGATACGAAGCCTGTTAAGGTTATTCGTCACGGGCAACTCTACATCCTCCGCGACGGCAAGACCTTCACCCTCCAAGGACAAGAGCTGAGATAACCCGACCGCGAGGCTAATAATAGTTCTGGATACCAGCCCCATACATTCAGCAGGAGACTTCCGCGAGGTCTCCTGCTTTGTTTGCGAATTATTCCGTGCCATAGACCTCATTTCATCGGCACTCCCTCGTGGTTGCAATGTATACTCAATGTATGCTGAATGTATGCTGAATGTATGCTCAATATATGCTTCTTACGACTTCACCTTACTCACAACACAACATATATATATTACTATGTAATATATAGTGAGACGCGTATTACCACGCTACGGTGACGTCCGTAATGCAAACGAGATGCGTAATAATCGTTTGAGCAAAGCGAAATAAGAACGAAAATGATTCAACCATGAATGCACTAACCACTGACTTATATAGCAACTGACTACCGGCTAATATAGCAAAACAATGCAAAAAAACAATCCTCACAAATCGCATAAACCACTCATAATTAGCAAATAAAGTAAGTAAGAAAGAATTTAGTAATAATTTTCTTACTAACATGTTTTTTACATTTTTTTGAAAATAATCATCGATTATTTGCAAATGTCGATTTTTTTTCGTAACTTTGCACCCACATATGACATCGTACTACGGAGTGCAGCTTCAAACTTCTTTTTGAATTCTTCCAGTATTGTGTTCAATCTCATAAATACCAGAACGCTATGAAAGCACAACATGTAACAAGCCGCGTTATGAACATATCGGGCAAAGTAATCGCCATACTGGCACTTGTTCTGTCAACCACACCGTTACAGGCAGAGACCTATTCTCGCGGAGCACTGAGTTTCGATTATCCCTCCGGATATGAAATAACAAACTCAGAGATCATGGATGTAGTGGTTGTAACTGCTATGGACAAGAATGGCAACTCAGTGGTATTCACATTGCTGAAAAACACGCAGTTTGCCATGATAGATGAAAATGCTTGCGAAGAGATCTGCACGACGACCCTTGAAACCAGCGCGTCAACACTTCAGGAGAAGCTGCAAAAGAACGACAAAGATCTGAGCGTTCAACTGACCTCGCCGCAAAAAGTCCAATACACGCATTTTACGGGCATACAGTCGTATTTGGACATCTACACTGGCAAAGGTGAGCATCTGGGCGGACTGATCGTCACAAACATTCAAAATGAGTATTTGCTGATGATCGTAGTCACAACGCCCAAGGCTATCATAAGCGAAGAATTGTATTCGTTCCTATATTCGACTCGTATTGTGCCTCCTCTTCCGCCGGAACAGAAGTACGCAAAAGGCGACACGATCTATCTGGATGAGGATTTTGAGATCTATCCCTCCGCAGAAGCCTACGTCTATTATGGCATTGTAAGTGCTATTGACACCACGCAAAACATAGCAACCGTCCGCGTATTCACTCGCGCAGACAACACCATCGTTTCTACGGAACGACGGGTAGCCTCCGGCAAAAACATCGGCTTGCAAAAAGGTGCACAGCGGTACTTCTACCCGAACTTGGCAATCAAGCGCTTGGTGCAATATATTTTAATCATCGACGAAGAGAGCGGCATTGCCAAAAGCCAATTGGCTTCCGACAAATACTTCCGCGAGGACGGCAAGACGCTGCAAGAAGAAATCACTTTTACAAACATTGACAAACCAAATTCTATCCACACATATATCCGCAAGTGCTACTATCCGTCCGGCGCGCTTATGTACGAGGAGAGTTATGATGAAACAGGGTTTCAGACGCACTACTACAACGACAATGGCAAAGAGATAAAGAATCCCAAGCAACCGATTGAGCCACTGATCAAAGTACCGGAGTTCCCGGGTGGGCAAAACGGATTAGCCAAGTATCTCAACGAGACAGTCAAATACCCGACGATAGCCAAGGAGAACAGGATCCAAGGTAAGGTTATCTGCCAGTTTGTTGTGAACAAAGACGGTTCAATCAGCGACATCGAGGTCGTCAAATCCAGTGGCGAAATATCGCTCGACAAAGAGGCTGTACGCGTAATCAAAGGCATGCCGAAATGGAAACCCGGTACAATGTACGGCAAGCCTGTACGCGTAAAATACACGGCACCGGTAAACTTCAAGTTGTAACGGACGACACTCTGTGTCGGCAATAGATGATGTCACTAACTTAAAAATCACCAAAAGTTATCCTAAAATTTGCAAATGTCAAAAATTTTTTGTAACTTTGCAAGCGAATTTAAATACAGTTTTATATGGTACATGATTTATACATCTTGATGATTACAGCAGGTGTAGTGAGTCTGCTGTTCAAGTTGATGAAGCAGCCGGTAGTGCTCGGATACATCGTTGCGGGCGTGCTGGTTGGTCCTAACCTGCTGGGCGAGAACGTTGTCAGCCACGAAAACGTGGAAGCGTGGGGCAACATCGGCGTGCTGTTTGTGCTGTTCTGCATCGGTCTGGAGTTCCGGCTAAAGAACCTGTTCCAGAGCGGCAAAGTTGCTGCTATCGGCGCTGCAACGATCATCATCGGCATGATGGTGTTAGGCTACGGCGTTGGGCGTTGGGCGTTGTTGGATAACATGAACTCGCTGTTCCTCGCCGCGATGCTGTGCATGTCGAGTACGACGATCGTGATGAAAGCCGTTGACGAGGCGGGACTGAGCAAAGCACGGTTCGTAAAAGGCGCGACAGGCATCCTTATTCTCGAAGATATAGTAGCCGTAGTGCTGTTGGTGTTGCTGTCGAGTATAGCGGTCAAGAACAGCTTCGAAGGCGTTGAGCTGCTCAAGAAAGTCGGCGTGCTGGCGGTGACGCTGGTGGTATGGTTTGTGGTTGGCATACTGATCATCCCTACCCTGCTACGCAAAGTGCGCCCGTACCTGAACGACGAGACGCTGATCATCCTGGCGTTGGGTCTGTGTCTTGGTATGGTGCTCACAGCAGAGGAAGCCGGCTTCAGCAGCGCACTGGGTGCGTTCGTGATGGGTATGGTGCTGGCTGAGACATTGGAGGCACACCGCATCGAACATCTGATGGCACCGCTCAAGAACGTGTTTGCCGCTATCTTCTTCGTGTCGGTAGGTATGATGATCAACCCCTCGTCGTTGGTGGAGTACTGGTCACCGATACTAATCGTATCAATCGTGATCATCATAGGAATGATCGTGTTCGGCACCCTGGGCTGCTGGTGGGGAGGCGCTACATTCAAGGACTCGATGCAGACCGGCTTCTCCTTCGTGCAGATCGGTGAGTTCTCGTTCATCATCGCTGCACTGGGCAGCAAACTTGGTGTGACCGATCCTGCCATCTACCCGATCATTGTGGCAGCGAGTGTACTGACGACGTTCCTGACGCCGTACATCATGAAGGCGACCGTGCCGTGCTACAACTACCTGTACAACCACGCCTCGCCACGTCTGAAGGCGAAGATTGACAAGCGTGAGCAGGAAGTGGAACTGGCAGAGCATAAGCAGTCAGGTTCGTCGGAAGAGAAGATAGGCTCGCATGCCGAAAAGGTGCAACACGCATTGCGCCACACGATCATCACGAAGCGGGTGGTAAAGTTGTTCTTCGAGAACATGACGGAGAATGACAAGGTAGCCGAAAGTGACAAGAAAAGTAAGGAGTGATTATGAATAGGATTTACGTTATGATTGCCGCGGTGACCATCGGTGTTGCCTCGGCATTGGCTCAGGAAGCCCACATTGGCGAAGGACTTGCCTCGGTAGCAGCGATAGCCGGTGAAGTTCATGCTACAGGAGACAGCACTTCCGCAACCGCTCCGGTAGTAGAAGTGCCGCTGTGGAAACAGAAACTCTACTACGGTTACAACTTCGACATCTACTTCCACCATGACTCCAGAGACACCAGAAAGGAGAACGGCTGGTCGTTTGCCATAACGCCTGAGATAGGTTGGAAATTGAAGGAGCGCGTATATTTGGGAATGCGCTTCGGCGGATCGTACCAGAGCCTGCGTACAACCTATATCTCCGAACAAAACGGGACAAAAACGGCAGAGGATATACGCGTACTGCAAGGTTCGTGGGAAGTAACCCCCTACGTGCGCTATCGGCTGAAGACGCTGTTCAACGGCAAGGTCGGCATCTGGTTGGAGGGACACCTGTACACGGGAATGGAATTTCCGCGTGTGGTAGAAGGTGGCGTGGTCGGTACAGACTATGACGGTCTCAAGCACAGTCTGACGTACGGATTGCAGGTATCGCCGGTCATCACCTATCAGTTCAACAGGAAGAGTACGTTCCAGGTATTCTTCTCAATCATCAGTTTCGGCTATAGCGGAACGACACGTTTCTACGGCGAGACCGCATCTGGAGGGAAACACAACGAGTACAGCAACGACATCATCATCTTCTCCGGCAAACTGTCCAACTTGCTGGCGAACCAGTTCACGCCCGGGTTGTACGGTCTGAAATTCGGTATTCAGAAGAGTTTCTAAGAAGGTGACAATTGACATTGATAGTTGACAGTTGATAGTTAATATACATCCATGAAGAGATTCACAATTAGATTACTGATTGTCGTCATAAGCATGGGCGTTTTCTGCTCATGCAACGTGCAGAACGAACCGGCGAAGAAGGACTATTTCACGCTTTGGAATGAATGCACGGCTCTGACCGCCTTGCAAGAGTACGTACAAGACGTTACCAACCCTCAGTCGGCGAACTTCATCCCTGTAGCCGACCGCATTGCTACGTTCGATATGGACGGCACGTTCGTGGGCGAGCTCTACCCTACGTACTTCGAGTACAACATGCTTGAGTATCGCGCACTGGACGATGTCACCTACCGCGACACCTGCCCGAGTGATGTCAAGGAGGCTGCGCAGAATATTCGCGACTTTGTGCGCAATGGCACCAAACTCCCCGACCATTTCGACATGATCCACGCCCACGCTGCCGCCAAAGCTTACTCCGGCATGACGGTTGCGGCGTTCGACACCTACGTCAAGGACTACGCCCGCAAACCTGCCAACGGCTTTACGGGAATGACCTACGGCGAGAGTTTCTACAAACCGATGTTAGAAGTGTTCAACTACCTGGAAGACAACGGTTTCACATACTACGTCGTATCGGGAAGCGACCGTTTCATCTGCCGCGCACTGACGCAGTCTATCGGCATCGAGCCAAACCGTGTCATCGGTATGGATGTCCGGCTCAAATCATCAAAGCAAGGCGATAATGCCGGTGTGGACTACACCATGGGTAAGGAGGAGTATCTGCTTCGCACAGACGAGCTGATCATCAAGAATCTGAAGACCAACAAAGTGCTGCAGATATCGCAGGAGATAGGCAAAGTGCCTGTACTCTCTTTCGGCAACAGCGGTGGCGACTGCGCCATGCACAACTATTGCCTCGGCAGCAGCAAGTACAAGTCCGCTGCATTCATGCTTATAGCCGACGATGAAGCCCGCGATCACGCCAATCGCGAGAAGGCACTCCAACTCGGCGAACAATGGCGCGACGCGGGCTACTACGTCATTTCCATGCGCGATGATTTCAAAACCATCTACGGTTACGGCGTGGAAAAGACAGATTTCGTGTTCGAATAATCAGATACGCTCCAGTACGGTGCGAACGAGCTCCTTGATACGGGGCTTGTAATCAGTGTTAGCAGCCTCGATCTTACGCTGTGCGATGACGCAGCATACAGTCATAGCGCGGTGACCCATATGCAGAGCCAAACCGGCGATGCACGAACCTTCCATCTCATAGTTCGTGATGCGTTGTCCCTCATAGCGGAACGCGGTGATCTTCTCGTTGATGTCGGGCACAGCCAGATCTACACGCAGCACGCGACCTTGAGGACCATAGAATCCGTTGGCGGCAATCGTGCAGCCACGCATCATATCGTCCTTCGCAATGCGGTCAACGAGCTCGGGGTTAGCGGCTACAACATAAGGAACAGCAGCTTTCTTCGGGTAACCGATAAAGTCCACAAGCGCCTTCTCAAAACCTACATCCGCAATCTTGTCACGGTCGTGGTAGAATGCCAACACACCGTCAAAACCGATAGACTTCTGGCTAACGAGGAACGTACCCAGAGGTATATCCTCCTGCATGCCGCCGCAGGTACCGATACGTACGATATCCAGTACGCGTTTCTCGGCTTTCTCGGTGCGCGTAGCGTAGTCGATATTGGCGAGCGAGTCGATCTCGTTCATCACGATATCGCAGTTGTCGGTACCGATACCCGTGGAGATACACGAGATACGTTTGCCTTGGAACTTACCGGTGATGGTGTGGAACTCGCGGCTCTGCACATCGCACTCGATAGATCCTTCGTCAAAGAACGAGGCTACCATATTTACACGATCCTGATCGCCCACAAGGATTACCTTGTCAGCGAGAAACTCAGGTTTGAGATGCAGATGGAATGCTGAACCATCCGCATTGATAATCAATTGACTTGCTGGGAATGTTTTCATGATTATAGTGTTTAATTGTTATTATAATGACATTTTATGCTTCGCCGCTGCCGAAGCTTAGAGGAAAGGTTGAGCCCGGAACAGGCTGCTGGCGGTTGCTCAGGTTGAGTTGTCCGAACTGCTTCTCATATTTCGTCACATTGTCTTGCAACGCGAGCAGCAGACGCTTGGCGTTCTCCGGCGTCATGATGACGCGACTCTGCACTGTAGCCTGCTGAATACCCGGCATCACAGACGCAAAATCCATGATGAACTCGTTCTGCGAGTGCGCAATGACAGCGAGGTTCGAATACGTGCCGGCAGCTTTATCCGGCGCAATGCTGATATTCATTTTTTTCTCTTCCATAATCGTATTGACAATTTAACTTTTGACGATTCTATTTATTGATTCATTGTTTATAACTGATTATTTACCACCTTTTCTGCTTGGGGCGCAGCGGCTCGATGAGCATCATCGAGAGCGAAAGCAGCGGCAGCAAAATCTCCCAAACGGGTATAAGCAGAACAGACTTTGTTGTTCCCCAACGGTTGGCTGCAATACCGAGCAGTACGCACTGCCAAATCCAGCGCAGCAACATCGCTCCCAGCGCGATAAACATCGGCATTTGCCAACTGATGACAGCCTGCTGACTGCTGATCGCTTGACAGCCGACAACCACCAGCACTATCGCTGCGGCATAGAGCAGTCCGCGTGTCATCGGTTCAATCCCCAACATCAACTTCGTCGACGTTTTGTAGTGCGGAGCGACACTCAGGTGACGGCGTTTCTGATGCAGCCATTCGCTGAGCGAGCTTTTCGGCACTGACCATGTCAGACTGTCGCGTGTGCAGACCACGGCTGTATTCCGCTTGGTTGCCTCGCGGTTAACGAACAGATCATCATCACCGGCTTTGTTGTCGAGCAGTCCCACAAAACCTCCGTGCTCGAAGAACAGCCGTTTGCTGTACGCGAGGTTGCGTCCCACACCCATATACGGATGTCCGCAAACTGCCAAACCAAGGTACTGCAGTCCGTTGAACAACGTATCGAACTGAATCATCCTGTTCAGCAGCGTCGGCTTGGTGAAATAGGCACCAAAACCGAGGACAATATCCGGTTGCTGGCTTTCGACCTTCGACTTTTTATTTTCGACTGCAAACCCTTTCATCATCTCACTGATCCAGTGCGTTGACTCCGGACGGCAGTCGGCATCAGTCAGCAGCAGATAGTCATATTGTGCGGCTTTGGCGCCAAGAGTGATGGCGAGTTTCTTCGTCGAGGTCACCTTCGCTCCCACCGGCACAAATGTCAACTTCAGGTTCTTGTAGCGTTTCTGCCAGTACTCGAGGTATGTACGCGTGTCGTCCACGCTGCCGTCGTTGACAATAATCACCTCATATTCGGGGTAATCTTGCGTCAGCAAAGCCTGCATGTAGTCGCGCAGGTTCGCCAGTTCGTTCTTTGCACAAACGATAACGCTTACGCCCGGTTGCTGGTTGCTGACTGCTGATTGCTGATTGCTGACAACTGACTGCCTCGTCCGCCGTACAGCCGCCAGAATATACCTCATCCAGAAGTACAACTGGTACAACCACATCACGGCAAATACGCCGAGTAGCACCTGCTCTGTCAAAGTCCACTCACTCATTTCACAATCTTCACCTTGTAGGTGTGCGTACTGCTGCCATCTTCGGCTTTGACGGTAATCGTCCAAGGTGCACCGTTCACCACGCCGGGCGTCACGCTCATCTCTTTGCTGTCCAGTTTGCGCCCCTTAAACTGCGCCGTCTTCCCCTTCATGTTCGTCAGCGCACCTATACCGCGCAACGCCTCAATCAGCACTCCTTCGCTTTCTACTTTCGACTTTTGACTTTCGACTAACTTGCACGTCTGCACTTTCTCGCTGTTTGGATCAAAGCCTTTCCACTCCACGCCGTTAATCAGCAGTTTGTCGATCTTCGACGAGTAGATCAGCTCAACATCATCGACATAGATATCGTTACCGTCATGCAATCCGTCGTTTGCACGGAACGCAGGGTAGTTGCCCGACGAGAATATCACATTGCACATAGCCGGCTTGGCATCGCTGCAATAGAAGATCGGCACCTTCACCAGCGTCCACTGCTCATATTTAGCCCTTGCACGCAGCCAGCCTTCCGCCACCTGTTGCGCTTTCTGCTCCACGCCGTACTCGTTGCCGTCGGTCATCAGACGGATGTCACTCTCCTCGTTTACGCGCTCCGTCACCGTCGGTTTGCCTACTTTGTTCTTGTACTGGCTGCTCTTCGATTCCCCGCGCCACGAGTAGTATAGCACATGAAAATCCTCTTTGTCCGTATCCGCTCCCGTACGTTTGATCCACACGGCAAGGGTATCCGGACGATGCGTCCAAGCTATACCTCCCGTCGTGCCGGCTGTTGCGCTGCTAACGGTCAGACCTTTTAGATACTGCCACGGTGTACCCAGCGTTATATACCCGGGTCCTACAGCCGTGATGCCGAGTGCACCGACCAAGGTGTTACGCACGTATCCGCACTTGCCGGTTCGTCCGGGTTTTTGCTTCGCAAACACGAACTTCAGTCCTATCTGCGACACGTTTGACCCGTGCCAGTCGTGCAGTTGCGGCTCGTCCTTGAACATCTCCGACCAGTTCTCGAAGTGCGGATCAGGCAACTGATATGACTGCGCCTGTATCATCACAGCCGCGCACAACAACACTATCGTCAATATACGTTTGCTCATTGACGGATTCGTTTGCTGAGGATATTCTTCTTGTCTTTTTGCAGAGCTCCCGCTATAAGCGCCGCTACCTGTTTTGCACCTTCTTCGGTCAGTGCATAGCCCTCGCGTGCAGCCTTGTGCTCGGCAGCGGGAGTAGCCGGCTGTACGGGTACAAATGCAGCCGCGGATTTCTCCACGCCTTGCTCTGTCAGCCAGTCAAATGTCAATTGCTCCAGATCCACCAAAGACAGGTAATCGCGCTTGCACAGACGACGAACGACTTCCGGATAGGCGCCCTGACGGTGTACCTGCACACTGTCAGCGGTAAAATACCGCGGGCAGGCAGGCGTCATCCACACGACCTTCACACCTTTCTTCTTCGCAGCCTGCACGATAGCCTGGAGTTGGTCAAGATACACATCTGCCATCGTCTTGTCTTCCACCTCGGCTTCTACGGGACGCTTGCATATTAGCGCCACGTCACCCTTCTTCACGGGATCAAGAAGCGCCGCTGCATCGTTCGGCAGCAAACTCGAAGAAGCCAGTACATCTACTGTCACGCCTTCATCAAACAACGGTTGCAGCTGTACGGCATAACCCATTGAACCGGCAGCTTCATCTACCACCATCATCGGGTCATCACCCAACACGACAACTCGCAGAGGCTTGGGCTCCGCCAGCATCACTACGCTCATCACGAGCATCGGAAGAATAGAAAAAATTCTTTTCATATCACTGTTAGTTTTTGTTTACAAACATCGTATATGCGCAGGCGTAAAGGCGCGCGCACAATTAAACACTGCAAATTTACGAAAATTTATTCACATTTGCAAATTTTGCGGCACTTATTTTTGCAAAACGTTCATTTTTCTGCAAAAACGCCCATTTTCTGCACTTGCGCGAACATTTCTTGCACACTTTCGCTTACATAACAAAAGCGGAAGCTGAACTTCCGCTTTTGTGGTCCCACTAGGGCTTGAACCTAGGACCCCCTGATTATGAGTCAGGTGCTACTAACCAACTGAGCTATGAGACCATCGCGTTCAGTAATCGAACGCTATATTTACTCGCCACGGTAACTGGCGCACATATCCTTGGCTTCCTGCTTGGTGATGGAGAGCTGGCAAGCATTGAGCTTGGGCACTTTCAGCACGCACTTCGGCATGATCAAGTTAGGATCGGGTGCAATACTACGGTTAGCAATCCACAGATATACCCAGCAGAACGTGTTCTTGTAGAATATACGAGCTAACTTGCTGAGCGATTGACCTTCTACTACCACGGCGTCTGCCTCGGCTTCCCAACCCGGATAGAGCGTCAGGTCGCAACGACCTGCTGGTTCCGGTTGCGGTTCTACTGCCACAGGAGCTTCGGTTACGACAGGTGCAGCAGGTGCAGCAGGTGCCATGAATACCGTATCGCGATGGATAACAACGATTGTGTCACGATGGTAGAACAGCACTGTATCAACTGCATGGTTACGTTTGCGACGATGCGGATGTGACTGATAGTATTTATCTTCAAGTACATCAACCGAAGCCACGTTGCGCATGTGGTTCTTCTTCTGGGCTGCAATCTTCCAACGGAGCATCAGTTCAAGTTCGAACATGCCGTCGTTGTTCTTGTTTGCCTTATCCTGATAACGGTTGTCAACATAATCGTTGAAATACATATCGTATTGGAAGCGTACACCGAGAGCTATCTGACGCGAAACATTGAACTCGGCAGCAGCACCAAGCGGAGCGTACGCTACTTGTGCATATTTGCTATGCGCGTGTTCATCATCACCGTCTTTCACATATTTGCCGGCATCACTTACCTTACCTGCTGCGTTCAAATCACCCGTATCGTGGAACGAGATGCTGTTCTTATACCACGAAGACCCGACACCGGCAAAGATCGTCAAGCCAAAGATGTCCTGTACGGCACGCGGGAACCACGCATTAATCAAGTTGAACGTAACATAGACTTGCCCGCTGTGCATCATTCCACGGTGCATCACATCGCCTGCTTTGATGCTGTAAGGGCTCACGCCGTCTATATCACGACCGCTGATATCTTTCTTGGCTTTCACCTGAGGCATAGCGAAATTGTAACCCAAACCAATACCCCAAACAGGAGTGAAGTTGTACTCCAGCGCAATACCTGCTGATGGATAACCAAACGTGTTAAAGCGCCCGTTATCCGTCGGGTAGTCACCGTTAAAGAAGTTGATACCACCATGGAAAATCAACGAATAGCCTGTCGTATTCCATGTCATGTTGTGCGTATCCTTGTAGGGATGCACACCCATCTCTGTCGTATCAACGGCAGCTGTGTTTTTCGCCATTGCTGCCCCCACGACACCGCAGAGAGCAATAGTAAGAAGTAAAGATTTTATGCGCATAGTTATAATCTTTGTTTCAAAATTCCACAAATCGGCTACAAAGGTACAACTTTTTTTTCAAATATGCAAGAAAAATTAAAAAAAAATCACTTTCAGAGCAAAAAAAGTGCAAAATACTTGCAAATTTGCAATTTTATGTGTAACTTTGTAGTATATTTCTAATCGAAAACGAAAAGCTCACTTATCCGACAACTAAATTTGAATTACTATGGACATATTAAAAGCAATGTACGCGCGTGCGAAGCAACATCCGCAGCGCATTGTGTTGCCTGAGGGCGACGAGCCTCGTACACTGGAGGCTGCAAACATTATCCTTGAGCAAGGCCTTGCCAAACTCACCCTGATCGGTAACCCTGAAGTCATCCGTAAGATGGCAGCAGAGAAAGGCTACGAGCACATCGACAAAGCCACGCTCTTTGACCCAGCCACCGACCCGAAGATGCCGGAGTACGCTAACCTGCTCTTCGAGCTCCGCAAGGCCAAAGGCATGACGGAAGAGGAGGCGAAGAAGAAAGCCCAAGACCCGCTGTATCTCGGTTGCCTGATGATCAAGGCAGGTGACGCCGACGGCGAACTCGCAGGCGCTCGCGGCACGACAGCCGACACCATCCGTCCGGCTTTCCAGATCCTGAAAACCAAACCCGGCTGCAAGATCGTTTCCGGTGCGTTCCTGATGTTCACGCCCGCCAAGCATCTCGGCGAGGAAGGATTCCTGCTGTTTGCCGACTGCGCCGTTAACCCGAACCCGACATCCGAGGAATTGGCACAGATAGCCGTATCGACTGCCGAGACAGCCCGCACTATCGCAGGCATAGAGCCGAGAGTAGCTATGTTGTCGTTCTCAACCAAAGGCTCAGCCAAGCACGAGAATGTGGACAAAGTCACCGCTGCCCTCGCTATGGCACGCGAACTAGCTCCCAATCTCCAGATCGATGGCGAACTTCAAGCCGACGCAGCACTCATCCCGTCTGTTGGCGAGAAGAAAGCCCCGGGCAGCAAGGTCGCAGGACATGCCAACGTCCTCGTGTTCCCTGACCTGCAAGCCGGTAACATTGGCTACAAGCTCGTAGAGCGCTTCTCGGGCGCCGATGCCGTAGGGCCGATCCTGCAAGGTATAGCGGCTCCCGTCAACGACCTGAGCCGCGGCTGCAAAGTGCAGGACATCGTACAAATGGTAGTCATCACAGCGAATCAGGCAATCAAGGACTAACCCGTCTTTACTCCTTTAGCGAAGCGATCAATAATCATTAAAAATTAAATAACCATGAAAATCTTAGTTTTGAATTGTGGAAGCTCGTCTATCAAGTACGCATTGTATAACATGGACGACAAGAGTGTCATGACCTCCGGCGGCGCAGAGCGCGTTGGTTTGGACGGTGCGTTTGTCAAAGTCAAACTCGCTAACGGCGAGAAGAAACAGATCATGCACGACATGCCGGAGCATACCGAGGGCGTGAAGTTCATCTTCTCCCTGCTCACCGACCCCGAGATAGGCGTTATCAAGAGCCTGAAGGAGATTGATGCCGTAGGTCATCGAATGGTGCACGGCGGCGAGAAGTTCGCCAAGTCCGTAGTCATCACCCCGGAGGTGATCAAGGCGTTTGAGGAAGTGAGCGATCTGGCTCCGCTGCATAACCCCGCGAACCTCAAAGGTATTCGTGCCGTGGAGGAGCTGATGCCGGGTCTGCCGCAGGTAGGCGTGTTCGACACCGCTTTCCACCAGACGATGCCGGCTTACAGCTACATGTACGCCCTGCCGTACGAGGTTTACGAGAAGTTCGCCGTACGCCGTTACGGCTTCCACGGAACGAGCCACCGTTATGTGAGCGCACGCGTCTGCGAGTTCCTCGGTGTGGACTACAACAAGCAACGCATCATCACCTGCCACATCGGCAATGGCGGTTCGCTGGCTGCCGTTAAGGACGGCAAATGCATGGACACCACGATGGGTCTCACACCGCTTGAGGGTATCATGATGGGTACGCGCAGCGGCGATGTTGACGGCGGTGCTGTAACGTTCCTGCAAAAGAAACTCGGGCTTAATCCCGATCAGATGTCCGACCTACTGAACAAGAAGTCCGGTGTAGCCGGCGTTTCGGGTGTAGGTTCGGATATGCGTGACTTGGAGGCTGCCGTAGCTGCAGGCAACGAGCGTGCCAAACTCGCCACGGATATGTACAACTACAAGATCAAGAAATACGTCGGCGCCTTCGCAGCAGCCATGGGCGGCGTGGATATCATCGTCTTCACAGCTGGTGTGGGCGAGAACCAAGCCTCGATGCGTGCTGCTGTTTGCCGTGACATGGAGTTCATGGGCGTGAAGGTCGATGAGGCACTCAACGCTACGATCCGCGGCAAGGAAGCCGTCATCTCGACGCCTGACTCGAAGGTCAAAGTCGTAGTGATCCCGACCGACGAAGAACTGATGATCGCAAGTGATACAGCCGCACTCGTTAAATAACATGAGTAAAATAATAATCTATCAATGTTTTCCGCGCTGGTTCACGAACTACGTGACCGCGCGTGTGCCCCGTGGCGACAAGTCCGTTAACGGCTGTGGTACGTTCAATGGCATCACTACCAAGGCACTCAAGGGCATCCTCGAGCTTGGCGCAACGCACGTCTGGTACACAGGCGTGTTGCGCCACGCTACGGCGGAGCTCAACACCCCATCCATCACCAAAGGCAAAGCCGGAAGCCCCTACGCTATCACCGACTACTACGATGTGGATCCCGACCTCTCGCCCACATTCAGCGGTGCAGGCGGAGCTATTCATCCGGAGAAACGTCTGGTGGAGTTTGAGGAGCTGGTTGCCCGCACCCACAAAGCCGGACTGAAGGTCATCATTGACTTCGTGCCGAACCATGTGTCACGCGAGTACAGATCGTCGTGTCGTCCCGCGGGTATAGAAGACCTCGGAGAGAAAGACCACAGCGAGTGGGCATTCTCGCCGCTGAATAACTTCTACTACATCCCGGGCGAGGCGTTCAGTCCGCAGTTTGACATAGCGGGTTACCACGAGTTCCCCGCCAAGGTCACCGGCAACGACTGTTTCAACGCCCATCCTTCGGAGAATGACTGGTACGAGACTGTCAAACTCAACTACGGCGTGCATTACATGGGCGGCGGCGAGAAGCAGTTCGACCCTATACCTGACACCTGGCGGAAGATGTGTGACATCCTGCTGTTCTGGGCGGGAAAGGGCGTTGACGCTTTCCGGGTCGACATGGCACACATGGTGCCCGTGGAGTTCTTTGACTGGGCAATCCATCGCGTGCGTGCCGTGTTCCCTGATGTGCAGTTCATTGCAGAGATATACGATCCGGGCATCTACCGTCAGTACCTCAACGCAGGTTTCGATTACCTGTACGACAAAGTCGGCATGTACGACTACCTGCGTGGCGTGACGAGCCGCGACTACTCCGCTGAGGGCATCTCCTACCAGTGGCAGGCGGTCGATGATATCCGCGAGCACATGCTCTACTTCCTCGAAAATCACGACGAGCAGCGTATCGCCTCGGGCTTCTTCTGCGGTAGCGGACGAGCCGCCGAGCCTGCGATGATCGTTGCCGCCACACTCGGCACGAACCCCGTGATGATCTACTCCGGGCAGGAGCTTGGCGAGAAAGGCATGGATGTGGAGGGTTTCTCCGGTATGGATGGTCGTACCACGATCTTCGACTACTGGGGTGTACGCAGCATCCAGGCGTGGACGAACAACGGAAAGTTCGACGGCGCTAACCTCGATGACGAGCAGCGCGAACTCCGTGCTTTCTACTGCAAACTTCTGCAGATAGCCAAGACCAACCCCGCCATCACCAAGGGGAAGATGTACGACCTCGAGTATGCCCAGGGTGAGGGTTTCAACCGCCACAAGCAGTTCGCCTTCCTGCGCAAGCAGGAGAAGGAGACCCTGCTCATCGTCGTGAACTTCGATGACCGGCAGGTCGAGGTGCCCGTCACTATCCCTGCTGACGCGTTCCGGTACATGCAGATCGACGAGAAACTCAGCGTGCATGCCGAAGACTTGCTCTCCGGCAAGGTCTTCGAAGGACCGCTCATGGCTTCGATGCCTCTGCATGTCTCCCTGCCCGCGTGGACAGGAGCTATTTTACGCCTTAGATAATGGAAAAGGTTAGAGACTACTTGATGCTCGTTCGTTGGCAGAACCTGCTGATGACGGCTATCGTACTGTTCGTTATGGAGAAATGGGTGGCAACACCCATTCTCCGTGCGGCATACTTCGGTGAGCAACTGCCCTGGTGGCTGCTCACGCTACTGATGCTCGCCACGGTGCTCATCGCCGCAGGAGGGTACGTCATCAACGATTACTTCGATGTGAAGATCGACGCCATCAACCGCCCCGACCGGCTCATCGTCACACGCTCGGTCACCAAACCCCAAGCGATGCGACTGTTCCAGGTGCTCACGGCGGCGGGTATCGTCTGCGGACTTATCTCTGCTGCCCTGCTGCGCAGCTGGGTAACGGCGGTAATCTTCATCTTCGTACCCGGACTGCTGTGGTTCTACTCGGCGTCGTACAAACGCCAGCTGCTCATCGGCAACCTGATCGTTGCCCTTGTAGCCGCCCTCAGTCCGCTGCTCGTTGCCATAGCAAACGTAGCATGGCTGCGACATCTGTACAGTGATGTCAACGGCATCGACGTGCTCGGTCTCACTCCCCTGCCCCGCGACCTCTATCTGTGGATCGGAGGGTTCGCGGCATTCGCGTTCCTCGGCACACTGATCCGCGAGGTTGTCAAGGATATGCAGGACGTCATGGGCGACCGCGAACTGGAGTGCCACACCCTGCCCGTCGTCTTGGGCGAACCGGCAACGAAAGGCATAGTCACCGCCCTGCTTCTGCTGATGGCGGGCGCTATCGTCTGGCTCGCGTGGTGGGTAATCCCCTTCCCCGGAGGCTGGAACACTCTGCACGGACGTTATGTCGTCCTCGGACTGCTCATACCCATAGCCTGCGAACTATGGCTGCTCTGGTCGGCACGGATATCCTCCGACTACCGCACCGCACAATCCGTCATGAAGTTCGTCCTCTTGATGGGAGTCCTCTACGCCTTTGTTATCAACCGAATGCTATGAACATCATTCTTGGTTCGCAATCCCCTCGTCGCCGTGAGTTGTTGACCGGCCTCGACCTACCGCACACCGATGTCACCATCGATGCCGATGAGTCGTACCCTGCCGAGCTTGTTGGCGGCGATATACCTAAATATATATCGCGCGCGAAAGCGGAGGCGTACACGCGCACGCACGAGCTGGCACCTGACGACCTGCTCATCACCTCCGATACCATCGTCTGGCTTGACGGTCAGGTGCTCGGCAAACCCCACACGCCGGACGAAGCCAGACGGATGCTCCGCAGCCTCAGCGGCAAGACCCACCAGGTCTTCACCGCCGTGACCTTCGCCAGAACTCAGCAATCAGCAATCAGCAATCAGCAATCTGAGGTTTCTAGCGAAACCGAAGTGGATTGTTGCGACGTGACCTTCGACACCCTTACCGAGGCGGAGATTGACTACTATGTCTCGCGCTACAGCCCTCTCGACAAAGCCGGTGCGTACGGTATTCAGGAGTGGATAGGGTTGGCGGCAGTCAGCAGCATCCACGGCTCGTACTTCACCGTCATGGGCTTCCCCACCCACCTAGTGCACCGTTACCTGAGCCGCCTCGCATAATCCACCGCACGCCCCTTCCCCAAACACATGACCGCACAGCAAGCCCTACAGACATATTTCGGCTACGACGCTTTCCGCCCTATGCAGGCGGAGATCATCGAGTCTGTGCTGGCGGGCAACGACACCCTCGCCCTGCTGCCCACAGGCGGCGGCAAATCGCTGTGTTTCCAAGTGCCGACAATGGTTATGGCGGAGGACGCAGGGGAAGGGCTGTGTCTGGTCGTCACGCCGCTTATTGCGCTGATGAAAGACCAGGTAACGAACCTCCGCAACCGCGGAATCCTCGCCACGGCTATCTACACAGGCATGAGCCGTGAGGAGCAACGCACAGCGCTGGACAACTGCCTCTACGGTCCGTACCGGTTCCTCTATGTCTCCCCCGAACGCCTCGAGAGTGAGGAGTTCCTGAGGCGCGTCACCCAACTGCCTGTCTGCCTGATTGCCGTCGATGAGGCACATTGTATCTCGCAGTGGGGGTACGACTTCCGCCCCTCGTACCTGCGTATAGCCGATATACGCAACATCCTCGATGTGCCCGTTCTCGCCCTCACGGCGACCGCTACACCCGATGTTGTCGAGGATATACAGCAGCAACTCGGTTTCCGCAAGCCCAATGTATTCCGCACAAGTTTTGCCCGCCCGAACCTCCACTATGTTGTCCGCCGCACCGACGACAAACCCGGACAACTGCTACATATCCTCCAGCGCGTACCGGGCTCGGCTATCGTCTATGTCCGTAACCGCAAACGCACCCGCGAACTCGCCGAATGGCTCAATACTCAAATAGTCAATCCATCACCAATTGTCAATCAATCGTCAATTGTCAATAGCTCAATTGTCAATTATTATCACGCCGGTCTCCCTGCCTCCGAGCGCCACACCAAGCAGCAGGCGTGGAAGGACGGTCAGACGCGTATCATCGTCTGTACCAACGCCTTCGGTATGGGTATAGACAAGCCCGACGTGCGGCTCGTCATCCATTACGACCTGCCGGACTCTATCGAGGCGTACTTCCAGGAAGCCGGTCGTGCCGGCCGTGACGGACAACAGGCGTGGTGCGTGCTTCTGTACAGCGAACGCGACAAAGCCGTCGTCCGCCAGCGCATCCCGAACAACTACCCGCCCGTCGAAGAGATCGAGCGCGTCTATCAGTTGCTATGCGACTACCTCACCATCGGTCTCGGCTCAGGCAGGGACGCCACGTTCACACTCGATGTCGAGCAGTTCTGCACGGATATGCACCTGCCGTTCCTCACCACCTACGCTGCCCTGCAACTGCTCACCACGGCGGGGTATATCTCCTACAACGATGAACAGGATCTCCAGCCGCGCGTGCGTATCCTGCTTGACAAGGAAGACCTCTACCACATCGACGAATCGCCGTTCCAGGAACGACTGCTCGGTGCTCTGATGCGCCGCTATACGGGTATCTTCACCGAAGCGCAGTTCATCCACCTGCCCCGACTTGCCGAAGACCTCGGCAGCACGGAGTTCGCCGTCAACAGCTCGCTCATCGCACTCGCCAAGCAGCACATTATACGGTATATCCCCGCACAGCGCGTGAGCATCGTACATTTCCCCGTACCGCGCCAGGCTCAGGTCAACCTCTCCGCCCGCGTCTATGCCGACCGCCGCGAGGTCTTCACTCGCAAACTCCAAGCCATGCTCGAGTACGCCGACAACAACCACTACTGCCGCTCCCAACTCATGCTCGGCTACTTCGGCGAACCCGACGCCCCCCTCTGCGGCTCCTGCGACATCTGCCTCGCAAATAAGCGGTCAGATATCAGTACACAATCGCACAATGCACAAGACAGAGTGCAGTATAGTTACAACCCCGTATAAGCCTCATTGCAGAGAACAACGACCGGTACAGCATCCCGTTTAAGCCGATTTTGCTGCACAAAACGATGCGATATATGCAAAAACGAAGAATTATGCACGATTTGAATAAAAAAATCGGTTTTCACTTGCATATATCATTTTTTTTTTGTATCTTTGTACGCTTATTGCAGGATTGTGCAATTAAGAGTCGATAGTCGATGGTTGATTGTCGATAGATGAATGACGCGAAATAAATAATACTAAATAAAAACATCAAAGACTATGTGGTTAAAAGATTCCTCCATCGGCCGTAAGTTCATTATGAGCATCACCGGCCTGTTTTTAGTTCTGTTCCTGCTGTTCCACGGCTCGATGAACCTGTGTCTGGTCATCGACGACCTGTTCGGCACAGAGGGTTACAACTGGATTTGCGCCATGCTTGGTGCGAACTGGTACGCCGTAGCCGGCACAGGTGTGTTGGCGCTGGGTGTACTGGTGCATTTCTGCTACGCTATCTACCTGACCATCCTTAATTATCGCGCGCGCGGTAATGACCGTTACGCCATCGAGGCACGTCAGGAAGGTGTAGAATGGGAGTCGAAGAACATGCTCGTTCTGGGTATCATCGTTATCGGTTTCCTCTGCCTGCACCTGTACAACTTCTGGTTCAAGATGCAGTTCGCCGAGCTGACAGGCATTCACACCTCGATGTTCGACCCTCAGGACGGCAGCGCTATCGTTAAGGCTCTGTTCGTTAACGGCTGGGCAGGTATCATCTACTGCCTGCTGTACATCGTTTGGCTCGTAGCGCTCTGGTTCCACCTCAACCACGGTATATGGTCAGCTTTGCAGACCATTGGCTGGAGCAACCTGATCTGGCTCAAACGCATCAAAGTGATCGGTACGGTATTCGCTACCATCGCCGTGGGTCTGTTCATGATCGTTACGCTTTACTTCCTCGGCGTGAACATCGGTCAGATGTGCGCTTAATGTTTCACGACTTAAATAACACACGAATATGGCAAAGAAAGAAGAAATATTGGATGCTGCAAAGAAAGTGGCAAGTAAGGCTGCACAAGCTGCAAAGGAAGTCGCAGAAGTGGCTGTAGAGAAAGCTGCCGAGGTGGCAAAAGAGGTCGTTAAGGAAGCAGCCAAAGTAGCCGAGGCTCCCAAGGCCGAAGCCAAGAAAGCTGAGCCTGCCAAGGTCATCACGCCGAAGATGGCGAAGATCCCCGAAGGACCGCTGGAGAAGAAGTGGACGAACTACAAAGACCACCAGAAACTCGTTAACCCCGCCAACAAGCGCAAACTTGACGTGATCGTCGTAGGTACGGGTCTGGCAGGTGCATCAGCTGCCGCATCGCTGGCAGAGATGGGTTTCAACGTGCTGAACTTCTGTATCCAAGACTCTCCGCGTCGTGCACACTCCATCGCTGCACAGGGCGGTATCAACGCTGCAAAGAACTACCAGAACGACGGCGACTCGGTTTATCGTCTGTACTACGACACGATCAAGGGCGGCGACTACCGTGCCCGTGAGGCAAACGTATATCGTCTGGCAGAGGTCAGCAACAACATCATCGACCAGTGCGTGGCACAGGGCGTACCTTTCGCACGCGAGTACGGCGGATTGCTTGACAACCGTTCGTTCGGCGGCGCACAGGTGAGCCGTACGTTCTACGCCAAAGGTCAGACCGGCCAGCAGTTGCTACTCGGTGCCTACAGCGCTCTGAGCCGCCAGATCGGCAAAGGCAAAGTGAAGATGTACACCCGCTACGAGATGCTCGACATCGTGATGATCAAGGACGAGCAGGGCGAACCCCGTGCACGCGGTATCATCGCCCGTAACCTCGTTACCGGCCGCATTGAGCGTTTCTTCGCTCACGCAGTAGTTGTCGGTTCGGGCGGTTACGGCAACACGTTCTTCCTCTCGACGAACGCTATGGCTTCCAACGGTTCAGCTGCTATGCAGATGTACCGCCACGGCGCATATTTCGCTAACCCCTGCTACGCACAGATCCACCCGACCTGTATCCCCAAGCATGGTGACTTCCAGTCCAAACTCACCCTGATGTCCGAGTCGCTGCGTAACGACGGACGTATATGGGTACCGAAGAAACTCGAAGACGCCAAGAAACTCCAAGCCGGTGAGATCAAGGGTCGTGATATCCCCGAAGAGGATCGTGACTACTACTTGGAGCGTCGTTATCCGGCATTCGGTAACCTCGTTCCGCGTGACGTGGCTTCACGTGCCGCCAAGGAGCGCTGCGATGCAGGCTACGGCGTAAACAATACCGGTCTGGCTGTGTTCCTCGACTTTAGCGACGCCATCAAGCGTCTGGGCAAGGACGTTGTAGCACAGAAGTACGGTAACCTGTTCCAGATGTACGAGAAGATCGTGGACGAGAACCCCTACGAGAACCCGATGATGATCTTCCCCGCTATCCACTACACCATGGGCGGTATATGGGTTGACTACGAGCTGCAAACCAGTGTCAAGGGTCTATTCTGCATCGGTGAGGCGAACTTCTCCGACCACGGTGCAAACCGCCTCGGTGCATCGGCGCTGATGCAAGGTCTGGCTGACGGATACTTCGTATTGCCGTACACCATCCAGAACTACCTGGCTGACCAGATCGGTGTACCGCGCATGAGTACCGACCGTCCTGAGTTCGAAGAGGCTGAGAAAGCCGTTGAGGCAAAGATCGAGAAACTCATGTCCATCCAGGGTACAGAGTCCGTGGATACCATCCACAAACGCCTCGGTCTCGTGATGTGGGACTTCGTAGGTATGGGTCGTACCGCTGAGAGCCTGAAGACCGCCATCGCCAAGATTGACGAGATAAAGAAAGACTTCTGGTCGAACGTTTATATCCCGGGCAAGGCTGACGCTCTGAACAACGAGCTGGAGAAAGCCCTCCGTCTGGCTGACTTCATCGAGATAGGCCGACTGATGGCACTCGACGCACTCAACCGCGAAGAGTCCTGCGGCGGTCACTTCCGTGAGGAGTTCCAGACCGAGGAAGGTGAGGCACTCCGTCAGGATGACAAGTTCTCGTACGTGGCTTGCTGGAAATACACCGGCGAGGACTGCGAACCCGAACTCATCAAGGAGCCGCTTGACTACGAGTTCACCGAGCGTAAGACACGTAACTATAAGAGCTAATAGTCGAAAGTCAAAAGTCGAAAGACGAAAGCAAAATAATGGCGGGGGGAAAAACCTCGCCATTATTTGTTTAGTTCGAAATATCGAAAACTATCAAAGTTTGAGTTTCACGCCCTTCTTGAGGATCTTGGCGATGATTGCCGTAGCCTCGTCGATGAGCGGCTCGGTATGAGTAGCCATGAGCGTGGTACGCAGCAGGCACTCGCCCTCAACGCACGCCGGTGCGATAACCGGATTGACATATACGCCGGCATCGAACATCGCCTTACCGAAGTACAGGGTGTCGAGGGTGTTGTAGGTGAAGATCGGCACGATAGGTGTCGGCGCCTCGATGATCTTCACGCCGTTGGCAATGAGTTGCTTGCGGAAGTACGCAGCGATATTGTTCAGGCGCTCAGGGCGTTTGTTGTCCTCGATGAGTCGATGCAGGGCTGCCAATGCTGTAGCTGCCGAGCAGGGCGCTATACTTGCCGAGAAGATAAACGGACGCGACACGTGGCGTACATAATCCGCTACCTTGTGCGATGTCAACATACAACCGCCGATAGAAGCCAGCGACTTCGAGAACGTAAGCATGGTTATATCCACCTTATCCGTCAGTCCGAAATGTGCAGCCGTACCGCGACCGCCTTCGCCGAGTACGCCGAATCCGTGGGCGTCATCCACCATCACACGTGCACCGTACTTCTCCGCGAGTTTGCAGATCTCCGGCAACTTGCATATATCTCCGCGCATAGAGAACACGCCGTCGGTGATGATAAGTTTTCCGGCGTTCTCAGGGATAGTCTGGAGTTTCTGCTCCAGATCCTGCATATCAGAATGCTTGTAACGGAGTACAGTGGAATAAGTCAGACGACAAGCGTCATAGATAGATGCGTGGTTCTCACGGTCGTTGAGGATGTAATCGGATTTGCCGCAGATGGCAGAAATGATAGCCAGATTAGTCTGAAATCCTGTCGAGCAGGTCATTGCCTCTTCGTAGCCGGTAAACTCCGCCAGTTCCTTCTCCAGTTGCAGATGGAGATCGAGTGTTCCGTTCAGGAAACGGCTACCCGAACAACCTGTACCATACTTCTCCAACGCTTTGATTCCGGCCTCCACTACTACAGGGTCTTCCGTAAAACCAAGGTAGTTATTGCTTCCCAACATAATCATCCTCTTGCCTTCCATAGTCACCACCGGCGCTTGACGCGACTCAAGACAGTGGAAATACGGATAAATACCCAAATCGCGCACTTTGTTCAACAGATCAAAGTTACATTTGTCAAATAGATCCATAGCTTTATATAATTCTATTCTTTGTTTTTAAGTTTATCCCTCCCCTCAACGCGGCGTCAAACCATACCTGCCATAACCGCGTTCTAACGCAATTTACAATTTGCCTGCAAATATACGAAAAAAAAATGATATATGCAACAATATGTCGTATTTTTATATAAAAATGTTACATTTTTATTCTTTTGGCACTTTTTTTGTGGTTTTTAATGGTAAATTTTGGACATTTTTATCTATTTCCTATGATATACCGTATAGCATTTTCGTGCGACGAAGTGAATCGTTTCCGTCGCGTATTTGAGGCAGACAGTGAAGCCACGTTTCTTGACCTGCACAAAGCCATCCTCGAATCGGTAGAGTACCCCGACGACCAGATGACCTCGTTCTTTATGTGCAACGACCGCTGGGAGAAAGAGCAGGAAGTGACGCTCGTTGAGATGGGTGCGAATATGGAGTACGACAACATGGTGATGGAGCAGACCCGCCTGAGCGACCTGCTGACCGACCAGGGACAACGACTCATCTACATCTTCGACCCGATGTTCGAGCGCTGCTTCTTCGGCAATCTCAAAGAGATCAAACCCGGTCATATGACGGGCGTGGAGTGCGTAGAGTGCATCGGCAAAGCGCCAAAGCAGTTGGAGAGCGAGGAGAACCTTGACGCCATCCTCGGCAAAGACGGCAAGGGTGATCTTGACCTCGACGAGGACTTCTACGGCTCAGGCTACGACGACGGCGACATTGATGCCGAAGGCTTCCAAGACCTCTCGTTCGACGACGGCACGATGTTCTAACGCGTTCGGCAACGCAATCGCATAAGATGGCGCTCTGCGCCATAAAGGCGATGCGTGCCTCCGCTCTCCCCACCACAAACACTCCGTTGGTTTGTGTCGGGGACCCCAAATAACGGATTATGTATAAGTTGTTAGTGATATGTGGACCGACGGCAGCCGGTAAGACGGAGTATGCGCTCCGTCTGGCAGAGCAATGGCAGGTGCCTATCCTGAATGCCGACTCGCGGCAGATCTACCGCGACCTGCCTATCGGTACAGCTGCTCCCACACCGGAAGAACTCCAACGCGCCAAGCACTACTTCGTCGGCACACACGCTCTTAACGAGTCCTATAACGCCGGAGCATTCGAGCGCGACGCCATGGCAGTCATCCGACAACTCATCGCCAAGAGGGATCAGAAGTCAGAAATCAGACATCAGACATCAGACATTCCGATAGCGATTCTGTCAGGAGGGAGTATGTTGTATATCGAAGCGGTTTGCACGGGTTTGGACGATATACCTGAAGTGCCGGCAACTATCCGTCGCGAGGTACAACAGCTCTATGCCGAACAAGGCTTGGCAGCCCTGCAGCAAGCTGTACAAGAGGCAGACCCCGAATACTGGTCAATTGTTGACCAACGCAACCCGCAACGGCTGATGCATTGTCTCGAGCTTTGCCGCACAACAGGAGCCCCCTACTCCGCCCTGAGGAAACAGTCAAAAGCACCCCACTGCGCAGGCTTGCGGGGACCCCGCGCAGCCAGCAGGCCGTTTGTCGTAGAGCGAAAAGTGATTACCCGTCCGCGGGAAGAACTCTACGAGCGCATCAACGCGCGCGTGATAAAGATGATTGAGAGCGGCCTCGTGGACGAGGCAGACAGAGCGTTCCGTATGACGATTGGCGATGACTACCGCACATTGGCGTATAAAGACGCCTTTGACCGCTTGCCGAACAGTTTGCGCACGGTGGGTTACCAAGAATTGCTACCGTATATGCTCGGACAGATATCGCTGGAGGAAGCCATCCTACAGATACAGACCAACACCCGCCATTATGCCAAACGACAACTCACGTGGTGGCGAAATAGGTAGCAATTATCAATACCAAGTGTGCAAAATAGAAGCAAAACGCACAAAAAAGTGCATTTTTTTGCCGAAAGATTTGCAAATGTCATAAAATTATACTATCTTTGCCGTCGCTTTTGACCAAAGCACGCTAAGGTTCAATGCCGATGGCGACAGGAAAGTTGTCTGAGTGGTCGAAAGAGCCACACTCGAAATGTGGTGTACGCATTACGTCGTACCGGGGGTTCGAATCCCTCACTTTCCGCAGAAAATAAAGAGTGAAAATGTCCAAGCTTGTTTGAGCTTTTTCACTTTTTATTTTATGCACAGGATGCCGTCGGCAGACTGTAGGGATTACGCAGAAATCCCTCACTTTCCGCAAAGCGTCGAGTTCGGGAAACCGAGGTGACGCAAAACAAGAAAATGAGAGTCAATGGCTCTCATTTTTATTTGTACGTCAGTACCATTTATCTTACTTCTACGCCTTGTACGTTGTAGATTTTGCCGTCACGCTCGATGAAGAGAAGACCGTTGCGGATGACCTTGGTACTTTGTACTTTGTCACTTGGTACTTGGTCGATGCCCTGCGGGAGGTCAATATTGGAGGTGATGGTCAGCGCTATGGTTCCGTCGCCACCCATGAGGTTCGTCAGACGGAAATATGCACGGAACGCGCCTACCGTAGCCGGAGTGACTCCGTCGGGTGCCACGAGTGAACCATCTTCTGCAAAATACAGGAAGGTCTTCGTTGTCCCCTCAAAAGTTCTCGGGTTGAAAGTACCCATCAAGGTTACGAGTAGCCCTTTGGTGTCCTTGGTTGAGTTGGTAATGATCACATTGGTAAACTCGGGAGAGATGATATCGTCCCCTGAAGCCCAG